>Ga0307513_10004363_pt1 | contig 18900 bp, 22 predicted proteins | sample 15_EM_MG_FD_202174 | JGI IMG/M metagenome (GOLD analysis project Ga0307513, IMG submission 202174) | Populus trichocarpa ectomycorrhiza microbial communities from riparian zone in the Pacific Northwest, United States - 15_EM | ecosystem: Host-associated > Plants > Roots > Unclassified | place...
TTCTTTGGGGCTCCTTTCTTTTTTTGGGGGGGAAGGGGGGGAAATGCGTCATGCACCGTAACGCCTTTCGGCGCCGTGTGTGGGACTCCAGCGTGGCTAGCCGTTGGGTCTAAGTTACCCGTTGGACTATCTGCCGCCTGACCTACCCACTAAAACCCCCCGGCTCCTTTCTGCACGGCGATCTTTGTCGGGTTTTGGTACGAACCCCCATCTTACCACGGACTTATTGTTAGTTTGTGCGAACCTCGCCCTTTGTCATAAATCTACTGGGTGAATGACAGTGGACTTGCACCCTCACATGGCGACGGTTCATCCGGTGGCCCAAACTGGATTTGGAGCTGGGACGAACGAGTTGTACGACCGGTACGAACCTGTGCATGGTAGGGTAGGTTCACGACCTAATCTTACTTTTTAGCGCTCGACCATCGTACCCAGCCGAAACGTTGGATTTCATTCGTTCGAAGCTTCCTGGACAAGGACCGTACAATATAATCGAGTAAGATACAAATTTGTGTCCCTATTGCTATATCTATAACAACTTTCGTTCAGAATCGCATCCGGAACTGGCATCTTCACTCGCAAGCTGCTGGACTCATGGCCAGGACTCATCAAGGAGCTTCACGCCGTAGAACCCTCGCAAGGAATGCGTGAGGTGTTCCTGACAAAAACGGAAGAGACTACGGTCCCTATCTCTTTGAGTGAGGGGACATTTATTGCCACTGGTCAGGCGAATGGTTGGGCCGATGCAGTCTTTGTCGCTCAGGTGGGAATTTTCCTTCCTTCTGAGACAAATCTTACGCATCCCTAGGCTTGGCACTGGTGCCACCCTCAATATAACGAGGGCAAAAAGGAAATCGCCCGCATATTGAAGCCAGGTGGCGTCGCTTTCCTGGTTTGGAATATGGAAGACAGGTGAGCATAATGCTCTCATCCTAATTCTTCCCTGATATAGATGTAGGGTCCGATCTCCGTGGGTTGCCGCCGTTCGAGACCTGTACGAGAAGTATGAGAACGACACGCCCCAGTTCCGTCGCGGACAATGGGAAGCAACCTTCGAGACGCCCTTATTCAAGGAATACTTCCAACCAGAGGAACGACATGTGTCGGCATATTCGATCGTCACGTCCTACAAAGGCGTCGAGGATCGAGTCTGCAGCAAGAGCTACATTACCTTACTTCCGCCGCAAGACCAGGACCTACTTAAGAAAGGCATCAAGGAGGCACTCGATAAGCATGAGAAGGTTTGGATCGATGAGGTGCAAGACAGATTCGAGTATCCGTACACGACGACGACGATCGTGATGAGGAAGAAGTGAGAAGAAGTGAGAAGATATGAGTGGACTCATACCCCGTCTGTTCTATAAGTTATTTGAGCCACCCAAATTGTTGATTCGTGTTTGGCGACGACGCGTATTCGCCTTAGCCTCCACCAGAACTATGGAGGTCGCGTTCGCGCTAACTGGCAAGGGCTACGTCCTCGTTGCATCCGACCAGAATGCTGGGCGCTCTATCCTCAAGATGAAGACTGACGAAGACAAGATTAAAGTCCTCGGTTCTCACCTTATCATGGCTCACTCGGGAGAATCTGGTGGGTATTTCCTTCCATGCTAGTCACATCATAGTGTGCTCATCATACCATTCATATTAGGCGACACTGTGCAGTTCGCCGAATACGTCGAGCGAAACCTACGCTTGCAGCAAATGCGCAATAACCATCCCATCCGACCCTCTGCTGCCGCTTCCTGGATACGCAGAACGCTTGCAGACTCCCTCCGGTCACGCCATCCTTACGCCGTGAACCTCCTTTTGGGAGGGTATGACCTCGCTGGACGTGAACCGCGGCTATACTGGATGGACTACCTTGGTACACAATGCGATGTTCCATTTGCAGCACACGGTTACGGTCAAAACCTTGCTCTGAGTTTGTTGGACAAGTGCGTTCATTGACAGTTTCACTCGACACGCGTGGCTGACGCGTCTCGTTTCAATTCGTTACCCGTTAGGTATCACAATCCAGAAGCATCACTAGAGGAGGGTCTACAAACCCTTCGTAGGTGTATTGACGAGGTAGAACGCCGTCTCGTCCTTTCGCTTGGGAGGTTCAAAGTGAAGATCGTTGACGAAAACGGCGCAAGGGAGATCGAGATTTGAATGTACCAATTCCTTTCTAACCTCTACATCACAAGCATTGCAAAATCCGTCACTCTTCTTCGCGTTTTCGTTTCCCGACTGCCCTCTTGGCTGGGCCCCAATTCGGCGCGGGATTCACTTGATATCGCACGAGCTTGACGGCCGATGCTCTCGTCACTGAATCTGTATGCCTTGTAAAGTTGATCTCCGTGCTATTTCCAGTTAGGCGGGACTCTCCTACCAAAGAAAGCGCTTACCTAAGCTCCTTCGCAAGGAGTCGGTGTGCAACTTGTCCTTCTTTGATATTCTGCATCTTTACTGGATGTTTCTTGACCCAACCTCGCATCACATCGTGAATAAACGATCGTGGAGCGTCCGTCTTGAGAGATCCGGGGGATGCATGCGACCTAGAAATTTTATATCCGCCATTAAGAAGTGCCGAGCTACAGGGGTTATTAGAAAAATGACACACGGAATCGAGCACGCACTTACGCCATCTCGTCCAAAGACGGGCACTCACAATGGAACAGGCCGGCAATTTTCGCCGGTGTGAAGTAGAACGGCACATCCAATTCCTAGAGGTGAAGAGGTTAACCAGGCTACTGGATTTGGGTTCTACTCCTACCTCGCACGCCACAGTGAGCATGCCCTTCATTCTTGTTGACGTTCCGTATTTATCGGCGCATTCATCGATATGTTGTAGTACGGCTTTCACGAAGTCCTTGTCATGCAGCGGTCCAGACCACATAGGCCCTGCAAGCTAATGGAAACGATTAATGGGTGTGCTTTGGCCGATCAAGAGAACTTGCATGAAGGGCAGAGTCACATTCTGGGCATCGACTGCCCACCGTAGGCGCGACATGTGACTTGTAAGAGTGCCCGGGATTTTTTGGGTCTTTGGGGCTGTCATTCATTACGACTTTTCCGAGTGGCTGCTCGTATGGCGACTGGCAAATAGTGCAAACGTAGTAGTTTGCTGTTTGGCTAGGAGACCTTAGCCAGCACTGTGGAGTTCATAGATGAAGACATACCTTGCGAGTCGCTTCACCTCTAATGCACCGGTATTCACGCGTACGAATAGTCGGACATAGAAATCGATTGAAAGGGATACGAGGGGTGTAATGAAACGACCGTATCGTGCTGCTGACATTGCGATCGTATGGAGGACCAGTCGCAGCGCCTACTCAAATGAGTAATTGGCATGGAAATGGGCTTGAACGTACCGACTCATGACCGTATTCTCCCTTGACTGGTATGCCTCCATAGTTGGCAAAGCTATGAACCAGGTTAAAGAGAAGCCCCGAGGGACGGACCAAACATACCATTTCTCGGGATAGTTGATCCCTGCCAGGACCGCCATATCCGTGCACGTTACACAAAGGAGACCTGAGGGCTATTATAAACCTTGAGTCTATATTTGCCAGAAAGACTTACCTCCGTCGTGAACCGACTGAACGGCGCCGTCGATAAACGGCGCCGCGGTACCATAAGGATCCAGGTCCACGACATCGACTCTTGCTTGAGGATCTCGATGTGAGTACATCAGTGCACTTCGGATAGTCAACGTTCCCATCTGAGCAATCAAGGGAGAAACCCACCAAGCATCTCCTTCGTTAACTCGAACCTTTCCCTCCTTCTCCTTCGGAAATAGCTCAGAAGCATCCACGTCTTTCTTCTCAGGTCCAAGGCCATTAATTGCGACATTTCGCCGCATTGCCTCCGCGGCTGCTGGTGATAAATCATTCGCGATCACATACCTGAGGAAATAATTAGCATATATATATGAGAATTTTTAATTATTTAACTTGACGTCAGGTATCTCCTTTGCGTATCTTATGGAGCGCAGGCCTGTCGCAGAGAGCGCCTCGAGTATTGTAATTTCCCTTGGCTTGAACTATTCGCTTGAATGAGGTAAGTGCTATTTCAAAGGAAATCAACAAACTTGTTTTGGTTGAGAAGACTGCGAAGAGCCCTCTGCGGCATTCTCCACTGGTGGCATTTCGGTTTCTTCGCCTCTGTCGCCTCCTGAAAGCCTGAGTGATACGACCATAAAGGCTTCAGGGGCCCACAGACCTTTTCTTCGCTTTTTCGATTGACCATTTCCCGCTCTCTGCTGCACTTGACGCTGCAAACATTTGCGCTCTTGCAATTTTGCTCGTTCGGCTGCCCATGTTCGTATGCATGCTACGCTCAAGTCCCTGTTGAACTCTTGCACAGGGTTCAGGAAAGCCTCATTATTGTCCGGTAGCAAAATGTGAGACGTATTTTCTGTATGGAGTTTGAAACCTGGAGGGACCTCGATCGCAGCCGTTGAAGAAGCCTTTTCGGTTATCATAACAGATGAGTGCCTCCTTATACAGAAGGCGAATATGCGACGGATGGCAAGTCGACAGGCCAGCTTCAAGTGGAAGAGAGATTCAGGTTTGCACTTTGTCTGCCTAGGAAGTTCTTGAAGTAAAAATAGGGCTTAAAAGAGTTGGATTGCGTGGTTATGCGAGTTGGAATTGACTCCGGGGAAGGACAGCGTCAAGGGACTAACTACCTTTACTCACCATGTCCTCAGACCATCTCCTGAGCGTAAGGAATCTCAGTTGCCTGAAGGATGATGGAACCCCTATATTCCAGGACGTATCCTTCGATGTTGACAAAGGGGTATATTGCTTGACTGGCAGGAGCGGTAGCGGGTAATCGCATCTCCGACGAACAAAATTGTCTGTCTGACACTCCTTAGCAAATCAACCCTGCTAAAATGTCTTGCTCATTTGAATGTCTACCAAGGCGATATTCTCTTCCATGGGCAGTGAGTAGCACTTTCGACCATCCACCCAGCCCGTTCACTTGTATCACAACAGGACTCCTGTAAAACATGGTTGGTAGCTTGCCTGCTCTCTCTGGTCTAGATCACTCATTGTAGATATTCGTCGCAGGAATCCCGAAATACCGCACGAGAGTACTTTACATCCCGCAACGGCCGAGCTTACTGCCGGGCACGCCTCGCATATTTCTCGAAACCGTCCAAGGCTTTAGTTCGCGCCAACGTAGCAGTGATATAGGAGCCACGCACGAGAATCCAATTGATATTGCCCATTCTTGGGGGCTTCCGAGCGATGTCTGGGACCGCGCCTGGTCCACATTAAGCGGGGGGGAAGCACAGAGAATATCTCTTGCAATCGGGATTGGGATACCTGGAGCAGAAATTGTTCTCCTCGACGGTGAGTCAAAGACCCCGCCGAGGTATCAAGCCAATTTTCATCTTCAGAGCCGACCTCTGCCCTTGATGAGGAGACATCAAAGACAGTCGAAACGACTTTGATAGGCCTCGTCAATTCCGAGTCCTCGATCAAGGCCCTCATTTGGATAACTCACAGTGCCGATCAAAAGCAACGCGTAGCGACGCGCAGCATTTCCCTGAGCAACGGAAGTCTATTCGTTGAAGATGATGGTGCTTCATACAATGTATAACAGGAATGCGACGCGTACTTTCTGCGATCTTGTTGTTCTTTTGGTCAATGCGCCTTGCTTCCAATCACGTTCCAATCACGACCCCCAGCACCTGATCCTTTGTTTTCCGTGGTGGCCATCGCACGATGAACAATGTATTCGGCCTAGTAAAGCATGAAGATGTTGTCAGAATCGACCAAAACCTCTTACTCTCGGCTAGTGAGCCAGGGAGAAGCGGTCCTGGGAGTTCACCTCCACACCAGGACGTTTGCTACTTTCCTTGGACATACGAAGACCATAAGAGACTATCGTGGTATGAGATAGAATGGACTTCTGCCCGTTTAAGAAGGTGGAAAACTGTTGTTAGCCGGTGGAAAGGAGTCGCTGCAATATGTGGACAGTCAATGAAACCCAATACCGTTGGTATCGTGACTATTATGACTGCCAGATCTAACCACCTTTCAAGGTGCGATTAGTCCGGACTTTGCCTTCGAAACCGCTCCAAAACCTCTTCGCAGTAACTGTCAAGGTTAGATCTGTGTTCTACCGTCCCACCTACATCACTTCATGCATGTTTGCACTAGTAGTGGAGGAAGACCGACCAGATCAGAGCGGTAACGTGGTCAATCGACAAGAAGACACTCAACCCGTTGCTCATCCTCGGCGGAGAGCTAACGCTCATATACGTATACGACGTTGAATTGCGACAGTGTATCAGTACTCTACGAGGGCATGGAGGGGTGCGTCGTTATTTTGCTCGCATCTGCAAATCTTGGGACTCAGGGACTTACAGCGTGTCACCTCCCTGAGCACCCACCCTCGTCAGCCGTCTATCTTATGCACAACCTCGCGTGATAAGTCGTGTAGATTTTGGGACCTCGATCTTGACCAATCTCTCACTTTCATTCGCCCTCAATGGCCTGCGGGCGTGGGCAAGGAAACGGATCTTGGGCCGCCATTTGGATGTCCATCTCGTGACAAGGACGCTACTGGGAAGGGCCGCTGCTTCGGTATACTCACAGGCGGTAGCAGTTCCTTTGGGCATCGTGCCACTCCCTCGCACTCTGTGGGTCGACAATTTATTTTCATAGCAGTCGAACAACTGGATTGAACGTAACTTCGAAGCACTTCCATCCGAAGCAAGAGCTCATAGCTACCTGTGGGGTTGACCACGCCGCGAATATATGGGCCGTGCCCCCTTCACCAATTGGAAAGGCACAGGCTCCATTAGTAAACGATGCATGGCCGATGTTCAATCTCCAGAAGCTACCCTATGCGCGTCTGCTCTGCCTGTACTGGTACTTCCTCATTCCCGCTTCATTGTGCTCTCTCTGAATGATTCACACAGGCTCTCAGACAAAATTATCCTCTGTCAGAGTACAAGGTCCGTGGAAACCGAGCCAGGTCTCGTGCACGCTGGTGAACTCATTGTGTGGGAATGGCTCTCCTATGATCGTCTGTATAACGACCCAAACAACCCTCCGCCGAGTTGGGAGACTGGTCGTGCACTCGTGGTATGTCCTCTTCAAGCTTGCAGTGACCCAGGGGCTCAACTTATGTTTAGGAATGCAATGACTCCCGTACGTCCACACTGGCCTTACCCGTCGCCAAGATACTGACAGCCTCGACAGGCTCCTTCAAGATCCTCTCAATCATCCCTCTCCCAGCCTCCTCCAACAGACTTTCTTTCGACGGAACCCTTGTCCTACTAACAACCTCCACAAGGCTCATGCTGATCGATCCAACTCTCCTGCCTGAACGTAGCCCGCGAAAACTCTGGTGGCTCTCAGATTGGGAGGAAGAGGATAAGAACACTACACTCGCGTTTGCGTTGCCACAGGCTCAGGCGAGCATACAAAACGGGGAAAAGTTGCAGAACACGATGGACGTCAATGAACTGAAGGAATTAGGTGTGGTAGAGGTTGTAGAGGAATTCATCGAGCCTGTGAGAGCTGCTGCTATGCTCGGTGGGAGAATCATTCTCGGCGTGGGAGAGAACACAACACACGTGTGGATGCGGAACACTCTGAGTGCAGAGGAAGTGATGGAGACCAACTAACGCCAATCCAACGGCCATGACGCTAGAAGCGAGTAAGCAATGTGAGTTGGGCATAGCTCTAAATATGACTACTTGGTGAACAAAAAGTACGAGTGAAGTACGAGTATGAATGAGAGGCAAGAAGGAGGCAAGAAGGAAGGCATGACTAATTACCAGACAAACGAGAAGGAAGAAATCTCTAAGCATACACATAGAGGAACTAGTTCAGCTTCACCGACGGGTCTTGCCCCCGCTCTTCTTGCCAAGCCCACCAAATCCCTCGCGAACAACCAACCAAATGCTCGTAGAACAGACGATATCCTTGATCTCCTCCGCACCCAGCACATGCCTCCTACGCGGAGCAGAGTTTGGTACTCCTGGCAGTTCGTCTCTCCGAACCAGCACTCCGTTGATCAGATCAACGTCAGGGAGTGGGTAGGGGCATTTGAGCTGCGCAACGACCTTGGGGTGGTGTGGTGCGGGAGCGAGGCAGGCGACTCTTAATCGCAAAGGGGGAAGACGGGTGGGGGAGATGGTGGGAGGCGGGCTTCCATGTGAGGGTGAGGGTGCGCGGGAGGGTATATTGCGCGGTCGAACGACGAGGGTGCAGACCCATGGCACTTCGGAATCTTCCGGGTCAGACTCATCCTCCGTGTCTAGGTCGCTGGGTTGAACGCCACCAGGACTTGACTGTCGTGGATGAGAGTCTAGTGAATTCGATGAGTGAAGGTCAGGAAGGTCAAGTTTCAAACCATGCGACGAGCTAGGTCGTGAATCGGGAGGTGGGCTGTGTCGCGCCGGTGGACTGGGCGATGAAACGGGCCCATCCGTTTGCGCGTTCAGTCGCGGGAGGGATACGGGTCTGGAGAGAGGCGAAGGTTGGTGAGAAAACCCTGAACCGGTAGTCATCGGCTTGCGGAACCCGCTTCTTCGTTCGGTCGATCTCGTCCACTCAAACCGAAGGTCCACTTCACACCTGGTGTCACCATTATGTAACATGGTTTGTTGTAACCAGCTCTCCGTGTTAGATTTATTCCATTTCCGCGTGACAAAGACGTATGCCACTGGACGTCCCTGAGGGGGCACTGTCAGACTCTGCAGCTGAGGTACAGTACCCAGTATGGGGGGCAGCCCATGCTCAGGGTGAGCATTCGAATTGGAAGGGGGTAGCGGGGGAGACGGTGGACCGGAGATCGAGCCACGCGCCGAGTGCGAGGGGAATATGGCAGAGGTGTGACTTCCAATAGCTTTCGGTGATGAGCTCAATTGGGGCTTAGACTGAAAGAGTCTACCAAAGAACTTCCTCACTCCGCCGTCCCTATTGCCATTCTCCTCTGCATGATCATTACGCTGAACATCTGCCAAGACATTTGGAATGTCCAACAGGCCTCCACTTGCCGTCCCCGCCTTGCCCCGTGGGGGTTCATCCTCAAAGTCGACTGGGCATGAGCCCCAGACCTCGACGGGCTCGAAAAGCCCGACGTCAATAACTTCGATGCCATGCTTAGCAAAACGTGATACTTTGTCGTCGGTACCCGCGTCGTGGATTGCGCTGGCCTGCAGAGCGTGGTTCTGGAGGTTATAAAGAGGAATGATGCGGCGGAACGAGGACGAGGTGGAATTGACAGAGGTAGTGCTTGCAGAAGCAGAAGAGAGTGAAGCGAAGGAGCGCGACTCGAGTGCATGTGCAGGAGGAATGAACTGGACTTGCAGCGGATGGCTCGTAGTTGCACCGGGAGGTGGTTTGACAATCACAAATTTCTGTGCATGCACGCAGAAGTTAAGCATGAGTTGGAACAAGAGCTGAGGCGAAGCGCAAACTGACCTCGGTAGCGTCCGTCCTGAAACGTTTCCTGTCCTTTCGATCTGAGCGGCGGGACGCTAGAGGGTCTTGAGAAGTCATCTCGTTTGTCGACAATGTTGCTATGTGAGTATGTTGCTAGGGCTCGTCGACCAGCGAGCGAGAGGAATGGCGGAGGAGTACAAGCAGTAACAGAACGGTTTCAGGCACATCTGGCCTAATCCGGCTCCAGTACGTCCGGGGTGCGAATTAAGGGAGTGCGTATCTAAACAACGGTCATGGCTTGTCCTATCTACAAGCGCCTATCTCCTGACAGCGCGAATCGGCCGGCGTCTTTACAACTGCGGGGTTGCGGGCGCATTCGACAGCCTCTTTGCCGTTCTTGTCAATAGCTTCGGCTTCGGGTTCAGAACCTCACTCGGCCAGTGGTGGCAGAGGTCAAGTTTAACTGGACGTTCGCAGCGTGGTACGCCCTCATTCCCATGGTACCGGCCGCTTCGACCATCTGCAGATCGACGGTTGATGCGAAGCATGCAGTAGACCCAAGAGAGTAAATAGCTGTACATGAGGCCGCTTGTCACGCATGCCGAACCCTGCCAAGAGGCGTTGGTCTAGCATGGACATGATTCCCTCGCGCCCCTACCAAAGTAGAGCACATGAAGGAGAGAGAGCAATGCCTCCGAGTGGCTAATTGCAATGGGCCAGCTCTGGAATCGTTTCTCACACTTTAGACTGGTGTAAGGCAAAGTACAATTTTATGACCTGCCGTAGTGCATATGGCGCGGAGAGAAACGTTGCTTTCCCGAGCGTGACAGCTGGTGCAAATGGTCTTTCCATATTGGAGTTAATAGTGGCAACGAACAACTCAAGTCCCATCTGGAAGGGGTCCTACGATTGCTCCAGACTCTTCTGTTGGTCATCTCTATCATCCTGCTGCACAAAATATCGCAAGTCTGAAGCAGGTTCGATGGAAGGAGCCGGCGGGGAATAAATGGACTCCGCCTTCGCTGGGCGGCTTCAATCGGCGGCTTCAATCGGAAGATCGAGGCCGATTCGTTCCTCAACTTCCGCTCTTCCCTTCCCTCGTTCTGAGGTCCTTAGTTCTTGAAAAAGCTCGTCTTTCAGAATTGAAAATCCTTTTGGACGATAAAGCGGCATCAAGACAGAGACAGGCGAGTAATCATATCTTCAGGCGTCTCACTATTGTCGGCTGATACCTCCTTGCAGCGTCAGGCATTCGGGGTTGGGGCAAATGCAAATTGTGGTTGATGTCCCTCCCCTGTATTTAGGCGACCTTCTTCCACTTAGCATCTGTCCCGTCTGACCCCGATTTGGTCCTCATACCTATCTCATAATAGACGCCTTCGGAGACGCCTTCGGCTGACAGCGCGCTCTCTAAGCGCCTGCTGACCATCTGGCCTACCACAACCGCACACGCAGTTCGTGTTCGCTAAATCCGATCCATGAACCCCTTCCACCCAACTACACCCAAAAACCCACAAATGGCCTTGCGTGCGAGTCTCAAACGCAGGCTGAAGCGCGTGGTGCAAAAGCTCTACAAAAAGGAGCCAAAATCGAAGGAGCCAGAATTGAAGGAACGTAGCACTTTAGGACCCGCTTTTGAACTTCAAACCGACAAAGTCGACCAACCTTTTCGACTTCTCGGCTTGCCAATTGAGCTATTGCTTCAAATCCTGGAGATCTTGTTGTCGGCTACTCCGGACAAATCGAGTTGTCATCGATACCCCCTTGTCTCGCTTCGGTTGTAAGCACAATCTTCCCCGTGGCCTTGCCACCCGTTAAATTACTGCTAGGACATGCAAGGAAATGTATCACCTTACTACCCCCCTGCTCTATCGAACCGTCGACCTCAATACAATCCCAGGAGTATCACCCCACGATTGCAATTTTCTGGCAGGTTCACTCACGCGCACACAAAAATTTGCGTGCGAGGTGCAAACTGTTGGGCAATATATTCGAGAAGCCTCGATTCGTGTTCTCAAACCGGGTCTTTGGAGTCGTGCTGAGGATGTAGACCTGGCCATCGTCGACTTCTTTTTGGGTGCTCCCCAGCTCCATACCCTTACAATCAACTACGATGTGCACGATTTCGACCAGTCATTCCACTCATCCCTCCTCGATGCAATACCTCACTTGAATGCTCTGAGGAACATAACTCTGAGAATGGCCGACTACCCCAAAGGTGCCCCTGTGCCCCTGGCGCGATTGGAAGATTACTACTTGAATATAGCCAACCGCCTTCTCACCTCGTTGATAAATCATCATGGCCAAAATCTGCTCTCGATTAATATCCACGGAGGCCTTAGGGTTAATCAAGCACTATTTCGACAAATACGCGACAAGGCGCCCAATTTACGAGATTTTTGCGTTTTGATGGGACTAAACATTGAACTCAACCCACTATTACGTGAACCGAAACCGTGGTCATGTGTGGGAACGCTGCAGTCACTTACCATAATGCACTGCACTATCCATGCGGAGCACCTAGCCACACAGTTGGCTCTCGGAACATTCGGCTCACTCCAACACTTGTTTCTCTTTTGCTGCGGTGACCCCAGCGACGATCAAACCCTCCGACCAAAAATCAAATGGAAGGGACCACCGCTCGATACCTTCCGCCTGCACCACTTCATCGCATGGGAGGTCGAGACACTTTCGGTTGTGTCCACTCGGCTCCTTGTGGCAACAAGTGTGGAACCTCCGCACTTCAGCACGCTCATTCAGGACTCAAATGCATTCCCTGAGGTTGAGCGGATCAGAGTGTCGAACAAATGGGGTGTTGATGAGCTGATTGACCTGCGAAGGGCTGCAGCGTCGAGGGGAATCGAAGTCATCCCGGATTGGGATCGTAATGAGGACTCCCTGGCGGAGGAATTTCGCTTGATTGCACCTTGTCCTTGTTTGGATTGTGTGTTGAATAAGCTTCGATTGTAGTCTGGCAAGCGGTGCAGTCTACTACGGGGTACCAAGAGATATTTGCCTTGATAATGATAAAGGCGTATAGATATAGTATATATAGCTACCCGCACCACTTACATTTTCGGGTGCTCTCAAGGCTTGCTCCACTCGCAGGCTGGATATAAAGAGAAGGGTCAAGCAGAAAGGGTCATCCCATAAATAGCCATAGTGATATATACACATAGATAAGCAAGGTGTTGTCCATTAGATTTGTGCATAGAGTGTTCTAGCAGCAGCAAGATTACAATCCCACTATGCCTTGGCGACAGGCAAAACAAGGGCAATATTCCAGTAGCATAAACTCGCCCGAACTAGGGTCCTCATGTCGGTCCCAGTCGGTGACGACCTCGGCGCCTCTCGACGCGGCGGCCCTCCGCAAATCGTCCAGCTCCTCCACTCTCCATTTGTTTGATATCCTCAGTTGTGCAACTTGAGGGAACGCTGACGGTTTCCACATAAGGTCGATCAAGTGTCGGCGCTCAACTCGTGTCACTATTAAGACTCGAGTGGCAATGATCGAGAGCAAGTTGACTTCCCAGCCTAGGAAATGATCCACACGGAAAGTGTCAAGGGGAGGACCCTTCCATGTGGCTGTGGTTTGGAGACTTTGGTTGTCAGTGGAGTCGCCGCATGCAAAAAGGGAGCAATTTCGGATGGAACCAAGCGTCCCAAGGGCCAGCTGCGTTGCAATATATTCAGAGTGAATGCTACACTGTATCATAATGAGTGTTTGTAAAGTTGCTGCGCACGACCAAAGTTTGGGTTCGCGGAGTAACGAGCTGAGTTCAAGGCTCAGCGATCTCCGTATGCCGAGAGTTTGAAGATTTGGTGTGTTGTCACGAAGTTGTACAAATAGCGACCGGTCGATCTTCAGGGTTCCAAGTAGCCTGATCGACCGTAAATTTCGACCATGGTGCGTTAACATAGCGGCGAGGAAGTGGTTAACGACATGCTTGCTGCAATCGTCGAATATCACATCAGAAACTGGTCCTCCATTGCGAGGATCGGCCTCCCTGCACGTTATGCTCGTCACAGTGCTCAAGCGTGGGATCACGTCGAGCAGAGGGGAGTGGAACGAAGCATCAAAATCATATTTGCCATAGGTGATTGTGAGGGCCTGAAGTTGTGGAGTGCCGAATAGGATGTTGCTGGTGGCCATATCCATCTCCAGTGCACGGTGCCAAAGCTGCGGTTCGAGGATTCGGATTGAAACATCCCGAATGAGGCGTCCTACAGTAGGAATTTGGTGAGAAAGCTTCTGAGAACGTGTGAGACAGCGTTCCAAATCAGAGTCGAAACCGTCCGCGAATGCTCCAGGCACGACGTCGAGATTGACAGCACGGTAAATAAGCGGAGTGGCGAGGTGGCACAGTTCTTTGCATGACCTGGTTGCTAGGTGAGTATAATATGAGTATAGAAGGGTGGTGCACTAACAGACGAAGAGATGATAAAGAATTTGGGTATTCGCTCGAGTAAAACGGGCCTGGCACCCAAAGAACCTCCAATATCTGGAGCAGCAGCTCCACTGGCAAATCAAGGAGTCGACATGGCCCGAGGTTTTCACTGTTTGGAAGGCGTAAAGCAGGTTGCGGGTCCTCCACCGCTTGCCCCGTGGCATCCAGGTCTCCTGTATTCGTTTGGAGGGCATCCTGTATGGAGGTTTTCTTGTCTGTCTGCTTTCTTCTGCGTAGTTTCTGTACTACGCGGTGTATTTTGAGCCTGAGACGTACACGCAGTGCCATAAGTGACGCTCAGGCGCAGTAAGGACGGGAAGTGGAGGGGTTGAACTTCAGTGATCAAGGCTGGCGCGGGTGAAACAATCAGTCGAGTCAGTTGCATCTGGTGCGGGTGAAACAATCTGTCGAGTCAGTTCCATCGCAGATATTCACGTCCCGGCAACGCAGGCGCTCAGCTGTCACCGTTCAAAGTGGTAAGCAAGTGTAAAAAGGCGATGATGTTCAATACCAAGGTAGGGCGAATGCACCCGCAGGGGTATGGGACAAGACGAAGGAATCGCGAAGTGTGCGGTCCTACCAAAACTACCCAAAGTTATCGGCCTACACGCCGAATGAGGAAAAAAGTAAAAACTTATCCAGAAAACAAGAAATGGGACCTGGGAGTCTTGTTCAGCGAGTGGATACTTGTATTCGATTTTGGTATCGCAGATGAAACGAGGGCAGATATAGTTGTAGGCCAGGCTGGTTGATAACTTTGGCACGGCCATTGAAGGAGCGGACGAATGACCAACGGGTTGAGACTTCGGATAGGCCGTCTACGCACGCTTGGCGCCGCTCGCGCAGTAGCTTAGCTCCTCTTTCAAAGAATTTCATCGCTTGCACCTTACATCGTTGACAGTGGTAATAACAGGATGCGTCGATGGGTGACCAGGACGTTCAACTAGAAAGTCGCATTTATTGACTAGGCTAGGATGCTGTATTGCATTCATGTACGTACCCAAAGCATTATTGTCCATCCATTGAATGCCCTCGGCGCCGTACTACGTGTTACTCTATGACCGCAATCTCTCCTCGCGACAATCTGAACAATGACAACGATCGAACAAGCAGAACTCATCTGCCAAAGGGTCCTTATATCGGTTCCAGTCGTTAATCACCTCGATACCCCTCGACGCCGCAGCCTCCAGTAGATCAAGGTACTCATCGACCATCCAAGCGCTCGAAACCCTAATCCGCTCAACTCCAGGAAAGGCCTTTGGGTTCCATATGAGACTAGTGAAGTGCTGGCGTTCGATTTGCGTCGCTATAAGGACCTGAGTGGAGACGATGGAAAGCGCATCGACTTCCCAACCCATGAAGTGGTGCAGCCTGAATGTTTCAAGGGGCCGGCCCTTCCACGCTGATGTGGGCCGAGGATTCACCCCATCTGGGCTGTAGCCACAGGAGAAAACCGAACAATGTCGGAGAGAACCGAATGTTCCGACGGCGAGATGGGTGGCTATGTCCTCTGCGTCGACACGACACTGTATTATATTGAGGGATTGTAGCGTAGCTGCGCATGACCACGGTTTGGGCTCTCGAAAGAGCGGGTTGAATTGAAATGTCAGGGACATCCGCATGTCGAGGGTTTCAAGGTGTGGAGTTTCGTCGCGAAATTGTTCAAATATCGATGAGTCGAACGTAAGATATCCGTAGAGCTTGACCGATCGTAGATTCCGGCCGTGGTGCTTTATTATAGCGGCGAGAAGGCGGTTGGAAATGTGTGACCCGCAGCCCTCAAACTGTACCTCACGAACGGGTACTCCTTTCAATAATTCGGCCTCTTTCATCGTTATGTGCGTTAGGGCGGTCAAATGGGACACCGCATCAACGAGGGAGGAGTGGAGGGACGGATCAGTGTCATTGAGATCGCAAATGAGTGTGAGATCCCGGAGTCGGGGAGAGCCTGTAAAGATCCCGACAATAGCCGTGTCAACATCTTGCGCTCGACTCCAGAGATCCGGCTTGAGGACGCGGATCGATGCCTCTCGAATGTTTGACCCAACGACCTGCAACTGGAGCGCAAATTTCTGGGTGCGCGTAAGGGAACCGTCCATAAAGTTGCTATCATTGGCTGATACTCCTGGAATAGTGTTGAGGTCGATTGATCGATAGAGTAGAGGAGTGACGAGGTGATACATTCCTTTACATGTTCTAGAGAATATTTCAGTAACTCAGAACATAATATTTGACAGTACCAGTCACTCACAATCGAAGGGAGACGAGCGGGTATGGGTGGTCGCTCGGTTGGACAGGGTCCGCTGTTTGAAGATACTCCAAGATTTGGAGCAATAACTCAACGGGCAGGCCGAGAAGTGGACAGGGCTGAACGACTCTACAATACCGAAACTTCCAAGTGAACCACCGACCCTCGACCTCCCACCCGACGGGAGAATTCACGTTTCTTTCTTTCCACGCCAACACGTGGAGTTTCTTCGCTGCCCGCTGCAACTTAAGCTTGAGACCCGCACGCAGCGCCATTTTTTTTTTGGTGCGTGCTCTTTGGTGCAGAGTGGATAGGATCGGAATTGGTCGCGTGCCAGCAGGCGCTCGTTTGAAGCTTGAACAGACGCGCGCTCGGGGCAGGTAATCTATCCGTTTCTAATTTGTCGGTTGCTCCGACGGGCTATCGGAACAGAGGAAGGGAGGAAGGGGTGTGAAGGTTGTCGCGCTAACGCAAGCAGCAGGCACAGTCGAATCCAGCAACACACCTCATCTCGCCCAACCGACGAAAACGTGGCTGGCCTGGGCGCCTTTCCATCTTCGGTTGTCTTTATCTTCTGCTGCTGGCCCCGCGACTTCCACTACCAGTTTGCATACAGAGTCGATCGCCTGGAACCGCACGGGGGGGTCCCTCAATTACGTAGGGGTTTGTGTGGTACAGACAGAAGCATGAAGACGGCGTACTTTAAGTGGAAAAATTCAGGACTTTTTGGTGGCCATTACATTGCGGCAACCCACTACACCATTACCTGCAATTCACCCGGAGGTAACGGCGTTTTCTAGCACCCTTGAAGGTAGCACAGTGGTCATTAGGAACATTCTAGGAATGATTGCCGACATGTGTGGTCGGGCTTGTGTCCATGTGGAAAGTGCCAGCCCGATTACCGTCTCGGCCGATCAGGCGATGATTACGAACCACAGATGGTGCTTTATCTGTAATGAGTAACATTTTGGACAAAGGCGAGAGCGAGGACGATCGTCATCACGTTCTGAACCACTTTAATTTGAAATCAATGAAGACTCGATCGAAATTGTTCATTATAGGGCTTTTGCTAGTTATAACAATTTACTTTTCAATTTTTTGCAAGAGTAAACTGCCCGAATGCTGCCAGGCCGATCATTTACAGATGCAACGATTTCGAAATCATTACATTACACACTGCTACATTCTTTCCACTTCCAGTATCTGTGTTCTCCGTGCCATGCGCTCAACGCAAAAGTGCAGAAAGCCGATTGAACAAGTAGCAAACCCAAACCATCCCATTTGCAGAGTCCATTTCCAAAATGAAAAGGCTCCCGATAAGCCCGCCTTATAAGTCACCTTGCAAAGTCAGACCTTGCCTTCGGTGTCGAAACTGCCTTATAACCCCAAGACTTTCTTCCCGACTGCGGTTGCTTCGAAACGGCTTGGCGTGCAGAGGCATCCGACGACTATTCGATTTCCAAAAAAATTCCCTTCTTTTGGATACTGAATGCGATCCTCGTGGCAGCCAAGACCCAACCCAAGGGCCCCAAGACTGTTGAGAGAAGGGGACGAAGTAAACAATCTCCAACTCTTGGCCCACATACACCCCGTGGTTTGTTTCAAATAGTCTAGCTACTGCCGTCTGCCTGTGCATTCGATATGGGTCTCCCACTCCTCCCAATCGCGCTGCGCAGTGCGCAGTAGCTGCTGCTTCTGAATTCATATTTGGTGCTGCCATGCTCTATATTGTTTGGGTGCACCAGCGTTTGACTGTCGTGTCGGGCGCGGGCAAAGGATACTACGAAGGAGGATCGAAGGGTGAGCTCGCTGGGCACGAATAGTTAGAGGTTGATCGATAGCTGATAGTATTGATGAGTTATGCAGGGTACTCTGGTCTGTAATTTCTCGTGCACTAAATCATCCCATTTGAACCCTATGGCCTAAATCGCTTCATGGACGGAACTCGAGACAGTCATGAATAATACACTATATTATATTTCCAAATCAAACTATTACTGGGTGCCTATGGGTGCACAACCGAAGCCTGTTCTGTTCCACCGACAATCCGAACAAGGACAAGGTCAAGGACCAATCAAGTGAAGTACGTCTGCCAAAGCACCTTCAGCTGAGGTCCCACACCAGAACGACTGCGACCCCCTTTCTTGGTGCCGTGGCAGCCCAGACCAACGCGCAAAGGTCGGACCCGCCCAATCTAATCTCAGGGAATGAATTTACGTTCCGATGGAGATGCTGAGTTATCACGACCAGGAGCCGAGTAGAGGCTCGACTTCCCGAGCGGTGGTGATTGGTCGATGACGATGAGGCGGCGGTTGGTAATATGGGGAAGCGCCCCGCATATTACGGGGTGGGGCACAATCGGCCGCTTTGAGGGTTATAATATGTCTCAGACTGACAGAGCATTCGTCACCACGTCGAGGAGCGATGGGATCGGATCGTGAACGTCATAATGACAATAAGGGTCTAGAGCGCGGGGGAGCACCTGAAAATCCTGTCGACCAGACCCCGGACCCTGGGCCCGACTGCAAAGATATCGATTTGAGTACGCGAACGCGAATCGAGGTGTCGCTGGAGTCGTATTAAGGTGAAATGCATATCCTGGGGGGCTGCTTAATAGGGATCAAGGTGACGAGGAGGAATGGTCTACACCTGGAGCAGTATTTCAACTGGTGAGCCGAGGAGTCGCCAAGGAGTGACATCTCGACGGTTTTTGCCGCGTATTGCGACTTGAGTTTCGTGTAGTGGGGGCCACAGCTTCGCGTAGGCGTTGGCCTACGAGGGATACAGAAAGCGGCCGTCGTGCAAATAT
>Ga0307513_10004364_pt1 | contig 18898 bp, 9 predicted proteins | sample 15_EM_MG_FD_202174 | JGI IMG/M metagenome (GOLD analysis project Ga0307513, IMG submission 202174) | Populus trichocarpa ectomycorrhiza microbial communities from riparian zone in the Pacific Northwest, United States - 15_EM | ecosystem: Host-associated > Plants > Roots > Unclassified | place...
ATATACCAATATATATATATATATATATATATATATATATATATATATATATATATGAAAGACACTTAAGTTATATTGACAAAAAAAACTAATGCATACCAATTTATTATATATTGGTGTGTGGAGCTTGTACTGTACACATGGACACCTCGGAATATAGTCTCATATTAGTGTGATAAAGCAACATGTTATATGCATATATCAGTCCACGTAGACATCAATATCAATGATAGGATGTTGCTCCTCAAAGATATGTGCTCTCCTTGCATGTCAATAGTTGATATAATCCACATATGTTATCAACTAGTTATTGTCATCTCTAGCTCAATGATTGATCACATGCAATCATCAATCATATCAACATCGTTTAGGATATGTTGATGCAATCCAAACTACCACATCACAAGATCCGAGCAATGCAACTCAATAATAACAAAATAGTGTATTGCGACCACTAACCTCCGTATATTGTTGCTCTGGATGCAAATTGGAGGAGTTGCTTGTATCATATCTTTGATATATAAAAGTTTGATTTGAAAAATAATATTATAAAAATAAGTAAAATGCATGTTGTAAATCATAATTGATGAGGTTGTTGTGCATCTAACTCATCCTAGTAGAATGGCCACACATGAGTTGGATTTTCTCAAAAAAAATTAAACTTACACCATCTGACATCAAAACATTTTAATGTATTATTTTTGTATAAATAAAATTAGATAAATCAAAACATTTAAAATAATTATACATGTAGAAGCATCAAACAACCCACAACTTATTTCTCTCTAACCATGTATCCATGAAACATTTGGCAATAAAGATATGCAAACATTGTTAACCCCCAACTATAAATTAGAATCCGCTCAAAATCATCTTGTTATGGTAGAAATGTGACTAGCACTACATTACAGTTAGACTTGTAAATGAGGTACACTATATCATACCTAAGCAACATCTCATTTGTGGCATCATCTAAGGCCCTGAAATTCTCTTCCAGTCATTTAAGCTTGATGTAATCTCCTTTAGTAGCGACTTCGTCACGTGCGCATCTTAATAAATGTCATCATACCTCCTTCTTGTTATACACTTATTTTTTAGTCACAAAACCAACATCTATGAGCAACCTAAGTAATAGAACAACGTAGTGGAGCATGGGCACCATCTCCTCAACATGTAGATAGAAAATATGGGTCTCATTACTCCTTCTCTCGACCAATGCACCAAGCGATCCTTGATCAAGCATGATATGTTGGAGGTGAGTGATCCTATAAAAATCGACAGCCATGATGAAAACAAGAATACATAGATGTAAAGGAATTAATATATATATTTCTTTGATACCCTAAAAATCAATCAAATAACATAAATATTAGTATTATTGTGGTGTTGAATATGAATATGTTATAATATAACTATCACAAGTAAAATTAGATGTTCAACCTATATGTCTGCAAACTAATGTTGGTCTTACAAATATAAAACTGAACTATCCACAAGGCATATAATAAAATTACTCTTTACATTGTCCCTTTAGTGGAGGGGACCATCAATAAAACTTGTTTAGCGACCTCTCATACGCATCATTACTTATTGTGTACTTATATGATATATTTGTCAAATGAGTTTCAATATTTTAACAATAATGAATATAAAATAATAACAAACAACATTAATGTAAAACATAACATACATTGTTCAATTTCAAAAGTTTTTCTATTATGCTATCTCTCTCACTACATATGCAAGGTTTGTTTTGTGTATACCACTCTTTTACATCTATATCGTTATGTATACAAGCTAATCTTCTTTAACATCTTCTACATCTTTATATAATTGGATATGCTCTTAAGCCTAATATATTCATCTCGTACTTATTGGTTGTGTAAAGGATAAAACTAAAAAGCATATATATTTTGGAGCATATAAACACTAAATAAAATATTCATAAATTATGCGAATTTAACTCATTATGAGATTCAACTTGCAATGAGATGTGAACATGGTCGTTGAAACATTTTCCATTTATCACTTGTTCAATTTCTTTCATACATGTTAGTTGTTTGTCAGGTCTCTCTTAGACCACTGGGTTATGAGAGTGTTCACTTAAAAATAACACATTTTATGGTTAAACAGAGTTGTCATGTGTTTTTTATTTATTTAAAGTTATTGTGATTTCACAAAGTAGTTACAAAGGCCACAATATACCACAAGATATGAAATCTTGTGCCTTGAATCTTTGATGAACAAAATATTTATTTAACCTATAAAAAGTCAACTAGAATATAGTAGTAATGGGAGATGCATGACCACCATTAATGATAAGATTAAAGAATTTTGATAAATTTATGACCATATTAACATAATTGTGGTCATTATCATATGGAAATGCTCATTTTTCTTTTTGTTTAACTTTTAGCCATTCTTTTATTCATTTGTCATTCTTAATCATAGTACCATACCAGGTATCAAATTTTTACTTTAATGGTTCATGACATATCACATTTAAGGTTTTCTTCAAACTCGAATCTTTAAATATAATATTAAAGTTACTCATAAAGTGGCGTGAATAAAAACAATAAAATTCAAACAGCTCGGGTCATATCTCTAATATTGTATTCTTATTTTCAATATGTATATCTAATAATATATATAGTGTGGTATTGCCAACTATAATGTTTTGACAAATACAAGCTAAAAACCATATCTAATTGTAATTTATCTCTTCTTTGACCAAAGCAAAATATAATGGAAATATCCCATTATTCGTGCAAAAACCAACTCTAACCAATAACTTCCCATTATACTTTTCATATAGATGAGTGTTATCAACACTTATCAATGGTTAACAAGAACCCAAGCCCTTAATTAGAATTTTAAATGACCAAAAAACTCTTTCAAATATTGTTGTGTCATCATCCAGCCTATTGTGATCTCATTGGATAATTATACCATAATTTGATTCTTAAAGTGCTAATAACACTCTAGATTGAATTTGAATGGAATCCTCATGCAAATAAAACAATCACTCGAGAACCTTTTGTTTAGCTACTCATGTCTTGTAATATGAGACATTAAACTCATTATTTTTGTATTGTTTCTTAGTTGGATGCAAAGTTCATACTTACGTCATCACTTGTAATTGGTAAACCTATATTAGCAATAAAATTTGAATCAAGATAATGAAGGTTTTCCATAACCGATCAATTGGTACATGTATGTGGACACATCAACTTTGAGATCTCAAATAAATTGAAATTCTTATGATTCCATTCATATAAATGCTATTGATATTTTGGTTCATGCGTACATTATAATTGCATATAAATTGTGGTTGAACGTTGCACCTTGTATTCTAATTAATGTCTTATGTTCCTTCTCTTCACTACATTAATTAATTCAGACTTGTTCTAAAAGATTTGTCTAACCTTTAACTGAACACTTATTCCTTAATTCATATAACTCAAAGCCCAATATTTGCATAGCATTTCATCAACCCACTAGCATCCTTAAAATTAGAAATGGAAGGTTCTATAAATTGGTTTATTAGATTATAAAACTCTTCATCTTCATATAGGTCAACTAAACCCAAAGTAACATTACCATCATCTTCCTCATCACTTAGTTCATAGTCATTATTAATGTATTAAAACATGACTATTCTTTAACTCACATTCCAAACCTTGTGTTTTCTTGGCTATTCTTTAACTCAAAGTGCTTGATTCTTTAACTTTAAAAATCCATGTATTAAGACATGTTAAGTTCATTGAAACTTTATTTATTTTCACCTTATTTTTTGGTAAATCCCCTCTTCCACAACCTAGTGCTATTACCACTTGGATTCTAACACCACTTAAATTTACAATTAGTTCTTTGGCATCACCATTAATTTCTCAATTTGAAATGCAAGTTCCTTGATGTGAAGTTTTATCACACTTAATCTCGCATGAGCCCTTACCTGCTACCTCTTCACATAAACCTCAACCCCACTCAAATTTTAGGTAGTCATTACCCAATTTTGACTTAATCACCTTCTACTCATACTATGATTATTCAAGCAAAGAATAACATTCACAAACCTATTAGAAAATTGAGTGTGTATACCTAACTCTTCAAATCCAATAATCTTAAACCAACCACAGTGACCCAAGCTCTCAAACATATTAAATGGTGTTCGACCATGTTTAAAGAGTGTGATACTCTAGTTTGGAATGGAATATAAAAGCTAGTGTCACCTTATTCAAATTATAATATCATTAGCAATAAGTTGATTTTTATAACTAAAAATAATTCTGATGGTTCTATTAATAGATTTAAAGATTGTTTAGTTATAAAAAGCTTTCATTGATATCCAAAAGTAAATTACGATGACATTTTCAATCATGTTGTCAAACCAAACAGTATTGATGTTGTTCTCAATCTAGTTGTGAGTTATAATTGGTCTTTGAGACAGCTTGATGTGAACAATATATTCCTATAAGGCCATTTCTCATAGAATAGTTACATGACTCAACCCCAAGGTTTTGTTGATTAGGATAATTCATCTTATGTATGTATACTTAGAAAAACAATTTATAACCTTAAAAAAGCTCCTCAAGCCTAGTGTCATGAACTTCACACCTTTCTTATTCATTATGGTTTTAAGAATTCTCATATTGATACATCTTTATATTTACTCACTATTGATGGACATGTTAAGTATCACATAGTTTATGTTGATGACTTAATTCTCACTAGTGACAATGCTGAGATGGTTAATAGCTTTGTGAAAACTCTTGCTCATCAGTTTTCTATAAAGGATCTTAGATTGCTATCCTATTTTTTGGGTATGGAAGTTGTGACATACAAAGATGATATGTTACTTTCTCAAAAACATTACATCACAGACATTATATCTTGCACATATGATAAATGCCAAATCAATTCTCACTCCAATACCACCAAGTCCTCCCCTCATTTTAAATTCTAGCTCGTTTTTATTTGATGCTACTGAGTATATAGATGTAGTTAGTAGTCTCCAGTACCTCTTAATCACAAGGCATGATATTGTCGCTATCGTTAACAAGCCCTCTCAATATAGGCATTGTCTAACAACCAAACATTAGGCCACTTTCAAACATCTCTTACGTTATTTGTGTGGTGTAATTGATTATGGCTTGCAAATCTATCATGATTCACCTTTATGTCTGCATTCATTTTTTTATGCTAATTGGGCAAGTGACAAAGATGACTTTTCTTCTTTAGGAGCTTATGTCATATAAAAATAGCTCGTTAATCCACTAAAGTTGTGTATCATTCATCTGTTATTGGGCCTACTATCTCTTAATTGATCTTGGTGTTAAGTTTTCTTGTTCTCCAATGATATATTGCTGGAGCTAGTAAACTTTGTTCTAATCCAGTACTTCATTCACAAATGAAGCATTTTGTCATTGACTTTGATTTCATTGGAGATCAAGTCAAAAATGGTGATCTTCGTGTTACTTATATGTCTTTTAAATATCAACTTGTAGATGTTTTTACTAAACTATTTCTTGCGCTCGTTTCCTTAATCTCAAGATCAAGACTGGACTTTTCTCTCGACCTCCATCATATCATAAGGAGCCATAATAGAGGAAAATAATCTTTATTTGTCTGTTGTTATTTTTTAAGTTCTAGTTAACTTATCCTCCATAATAGGCAACACATGAATACAAGTAGGGTGTGCAATTCTCACCAACATACAATTACTATTCAATTATCTTTGTTATTAAAGAGGTATTATGCTGTATCAAATATCATGATTTAGGGAATCCAAAATCACTTCAACTTTTAAATTTGTTCTGGCATTTTTTCATGATCTGATAATCGGACCATTGCAGAATTTCCCCAAGAAAAATCAGTCTTCCCTGGACGTTTTTGTGCTCTGATAGCAGAATTGCACAAACAATAGTTGGATCAATTACTTAAGCCTTGAAATCTTATTTGTGTTGGTTGAAATTGCTGTTAGTAGGTGCATTTTGTTCTGTTCTATGATTAAATTTGCTATGTTTGGTTGGAGAAGGCAAAAGAACTGCTCAGGCTTGTTTTGTTCAGAACCTGGATTCAAGCACCTCTCTTGTGATCACTGAAGATGCAGAATTAATGGTTTACTTTGATGTTACAGACCAATGCGTGTAGGAATATTGTGGGTTCTCTCGTACTATCATATACTGTGACCTTACACTAGATTAGATGAATGCTGGCTACCATGGCTGATTTATGCATGCGATACAGTGTATCTTCTGATGCTCTTGAAGCTGTTTTGAACCTCTGTTATGTCTCATGTGAATTTATCAAGATTCCACTCTCATGTGAATGTATCTGGGACATTCCTTGTGTGGCTGCAAGATCAAATATAACAGCAGCTACGCGCAGAAGGGCTACTTGCATGGATTACCCTCACTACGGTCATGATGACTGCCTGATGAACCTGATCAGCAATTTCATGAGTAGACCTAGACCTGAGGTTGATTGAAAAACTATTTGTACAACAATCGTTAGCATTGAAACTTGAACATTCCTTGAAATCATTTATTCGGTGTTCCAGCATGCTGCACCTGTCTCAGACTTGGAACAAATACAACTAGAAGATCATGTGCATAATTGATAGAAGAACTAGCTCTAAAAACATAATGGTGTAACCAAAATCATTGAGTTTTGGCAGAGTTTGAACTTCTGAACTGTAAAGCAGGCTCAACGATAACCTATATGTACATCAGACTCATGAATCTTTGTCCTTGGATAAACTCTGCGGGATTCTACTAATAACACTCTCATCCACTATCTTATAGTGATGTGATAATTTTCTATGGATTATCCCACAACATCTATCCACACGTTCTTCATATCGGCTATACAAGGCAGGGATTGTAATGGATAAGATTGTTCCTGTTATCAATATCAGCGGTAAACATGTTAATATTTTGGTCAAAACAATATGAAGTATTCAAACAATTTCAAGGAGAGACCAGACAGTGGTAACATCCACATGCACGATAACAAATTTCAAGGAATGTCACAAGGTTCAAGAACAGGCATATATATTGCAAGAAAAGCCTTCCACAAAAATAAACTTTAGAGCAAAGGGAATAGGGCATCCAGGGTTTTAACTAAGGTGAAATAAATTATTTAACAAAAGAATTCACAGTTCCAAATATCAGTTTTTTGGAAACTAGCACAGTGCCCAAATTTTTTTTTGGGGAAATAGCACAGCAGAAAACTTATTTGAGAAAATAGCAAAGTTTGTTGAGCTGCAGCAGCATCATTGGCACGATCAAATTAAATTTTATTGGTTGTGGCAGTGTCACTGCTGCAGCCTTCAAATTTGAAAACAAATTGAAGGTTGCGATAGCGTTACTACCGCAGCTTTTAATTTTTTTTAAAAAAAAAAATCGGCCACGGCCTTAAATAAATTTGGTTCATAAAACAGAAGAAGATTTGAAAGGAACTGAAGTTAAATTTTCAATCTGCCCTTCCGTAGGCTCAACTTAATAAAACTTGAGGTTTTTACTGGAAAGCCTTATGTTCAAATATTGGAATTAATAAGCTGGTGGATCTGTATAACCCAAGCCTTTTGGACCTCCCATAAACCTAAAAAAAAATTAAAAAATTTGTCTCCCATGTTTAGAACAAGGCTATATTTTGCAACAGTTACATCCAATATATTCACAGAGCAATGGTGAAGTTTTTAAGGGCTGCGGTTTTAATTTTTTTTTCAAAATTAGTTTTCTGCTAATTTCCAATAAGTTTTATGCTGCAGCTTAACAAACTGTGCTATTTCCCTAAATAAGTTTTCTGCTGTGATATTTCCCCCAAAAACTTGGGCACTATGTTGGCTTCCAAAAAAACTCCAAAAATCAAAAGCTGCACTTAACTAAGACTAACAACGCTGACACGCCATACATACCTATATAAGCCAGAGTGAAGAAAGAGAAGTAGCTACCAACAGTAGACAGGAGCCAGAGAAAGACCACCACCTATCAAATGAACAATTAAATTAGTTTGCGAGACAATAAACAAATAGAAGACAGTGTAACTTCATTAAGATAGACTCTCAAGACTCTATTCAACCATCTAGAGATCCTACTGGATGCTGTAGACTGGCAACCTTTGCACGCTTCACTTATAAAAGTACAGAAGGTTGCCAATCAAATATTCCTACTGTCCGCTCAAGGAAAAGAGCATTTAAAAGTATACTTGCAAGTCCCGACTAGTCTGTTTACCCTGCCCCTTAACTCAACTCGCCCATTTCCCCTACCCAATCAAATCAAGCAGTGTCGAATTAATTCTTCTGGAGAAAATTTAGTTAACTCATATTTGATATGCATTTTCTTGAATTACAAATTCAAACATACATATCCATCCATATACATATGTATATAGTAATTAAAAATTTTGAAATTCCTAAAAAATTTTATTGTTCTAGAGTTTTAGTTTCCTTTAAGACTGAATGCCTACAATTTACTACATAAAAAACTACTACAACAAAGAAAAAATCAAACAGCTTAATAAATCTTCAATTACACATAGTGGAACTCTTTTATCCTCTTTAAGCAAACCAATACTTACCTTGAAAAATAGAATCTAACATCTTTGACCCTTTTCAAGAAGATACATGACCTTGAAAAGGACTCTAAAAACTTTTCCAAAAGGGAATATCATGAGCATAAGAAGCACGTTATTAAGTCAATCAACAATGACCTTGAAAAAGAGTCTAAAATCTTTGCCGAGAGTAATGTCATGAGCCATAAGAAGAACATTATTAATTTTCACACGAAATGATGCTGCAGCACTGTTAACCATTTCCTCTGATAAAACTAACTCTGGTAACGACTGAAGCTGTCTGCTCAAAAAAAAAAGTGAAATTAGAAATGGTTTCGGAACTGAATCAATAAGGAGCTGCAAATGAAAAATGTAGATGGCATTAGGCATACTTGTTTATCATATCAGCTATGTTGGCACGGACAAACAGCAGTACAATCAAGATCAGCAACACATCAGAACAAATTGTTAAGAATGGCAATCCAGACCGCTCAAATATGAACCATGATACAGTTGCGACCATAATGACACCAAAAGAAACATGCCACCACTTCCAAAGTAGTACATCAGCAGCTATAAAAGAAAGAGAACAAGAAATTAGTAGAACAACTGCAAACACTGAAAACGATGAAATGAAGTCATACACAGTAGTAGTTGCAGCAATAATATCATATAATTTAGCATATATAATGACAAAGAGTAACAAGTTTAGCCTTTAATTAGGCAGAAACCTTGATGGTGAGATAAACTAGCTCAAACCAGCAAGAACCAATTAGAAATAGACTAACTCAAGAAAACACACATCCCCAGTACACGGAACTGATTACAAATACTTGGTTCAATAGAGAAGAAATGGCAAAGAAGTGGAGCAAAAGAAGTAAGATAAATAAAGTGAAAAAGGCTAAGGCCAAATACTGAAAATGCCTTAGCTTTACAAAGAATCAATTTGAAGTATAGCAGAGCCATTAAGAAACACCACAAGAGGAGGCCTATATTGTCTCATATCATTTCGAAGCTTAAAAGTGAATATGATTCTTCATATTATTATTTCATTATCTATTATTTAGACAACATCCAGGCCAAGCAAAGGTAGTTTTTAACGCACCCAGGTTCGTGGCCTAGCAGTCCTGGCAGGGAATTCCCTGCCTCTGCACCCTAGGTTCGAACCATAGTGTGCACGCCTGTCACCCCTGCGGTGCCTTACTTGCCTACTGGGCTTGCAGGGTGTTCAGTAGATCCTGGGATTAGTCGTGGTGCGCGTAAGCTGACCCGAACACCCCGGGTTATTAAAAAAAAAAAAGGTAGGTTTTAACATTCAACTTCAAGCCATAAACTTAATGAAGGTGTAATCCCCAACATCCTTTGGTAAAACAATTTCTAATTATTTCAGTTAATTTAGTGGGGACACTGAACCCGAGAAATTGTTTACACACTCGTATGATTATAGATGATGGAGGGTAGCCCAACATGTTGTTCATTGATTAGGAGATTGGGCTCATCAAAGCCCTAGTTATTAGATTTTAATTACCTTTATTATTGGACTTCAATTTATATGATTTTATTAGATTTTTATTAGTTAGCGGGTTTTAAACCTAAATTTGATTCTAATTAGGGTTTTATTATTTATATGAAATTTTCTTAACATTACGTTTTAGTTTTTGTTTTTGATGAATTGAATAAAATTTGCAAAGTTGCATATTTTTCCAATCCTATTCTTTCTTTTCTTTAGCTTTTGCTTCTCTTTCTTAGGCTTCTTCTTTTAACTTCTTATTTTCTTTCTTATTGGGCTTCAAATCTCTTTTGTCCCGTTCAACTTTGATATCAAAGCCGAGTTTTTTTATTGTTCTTACAGTTAATCGATCTATTAGAGCTTGTGAAAATCCTCAAAATTCAACACAGTATATCAAACCTAGAAATTGTGTAGAATCATCATCAACGGTTGATCTAGAGAGAGAGAAAATCGTTTAATCTTTATGTTTGCAGGTGAGATCTGGAAGGGAAAAAATCCAATGAAACACCCCTTTACACCCTAACCCTAGCTATTGTTCATCTTCCTCATCCTCCAGCCACCCCCACACACCAATTGTAACAGCCAGTCTTCAGCCTCAGCCACCACGCTGCTGACCAACACGGACACCAGCCACGCCACTTTCCCAGCACAACAACCCCTCATGGCAACACACCACCAACCAGTCACCCACTAGCCCGTCAAATCAGCAACCCTCCCCTCTTTTCATAACCAACACCAGAAAATCAACCTATCAGCCAGCCTCACCCCAGCCACCGCAGCAACATCAATTCGATTCAACACCACCATTGCCCAAAACACCCCACACATACCAGTTCCCGAAGTCACAAACAAAAACATTTCAGTCACCACCCATCTTAACCCCACAGCCTTCAATAAACCCAGTACCAAGCCACCAAACCCATTGTCCAGCAGTGCCAAACATCCACATCAATTGATCTCCCAACCGACAGCAGCCACCATTCATCCTTCCCAGCCACATCAGCCAGCACACCAGACAAAATCAGCAGCCCACTGGCACGGTAGACCCCTTCACAGAAGCCACCAATTACTTCACAGCAGTTCCTAAATGCCAGATCGTCAACAATGTCCTTCACTTCCTCAGCAAGTTTCACTCCACCAACCGCCTTGGCTATCTTTTGCCAACTGTTTGGTGTCCTTGTCAAAAGGCTAGTGTCTTTTTAAACAGTTTGTTTTGTCCAAGTAGAGCATAAAGGGATTTGCAAATACAAAAAAAAAAAAAAAAAAGGAAGAACACTCGGTGCCCAGATTTTAAGAGAAAAAGGCGTGATAAAGAATGTCAAATTCTCTTTTTAATTTACTGCCTAATTCCATAACATTTTTTATGTTATTTTATTTTTTTATTTTCTTTCTTTAAGTTAATGTGTAGTTTATTGTAAGGGGAAAAAAAGTTAAAAGTCGGGGAAAAAAATAGTAAAAAAAAAATACATTTGGAGGTCCATTACATACATTGACAAAAGTGATCTATGTGGTCTATCATCATCACCAAGCAATCTGGTCAGTAAATTTACTTTACCTTTTGATACGTTGAATTTTATTGTTCTAGTATTGCACTTTTTATTTAAATTATCATTGATAGTAAGTCTATGCCTAAAAAAAAACAATAATTGCATTACAGTCTTATATCATTGCTCATTTTATATTTTGTCATTCAAATTTTGTTATTAGTCTTTTTAATTAATTGTGGAGCTTATCAGAACTACTGAAAAGTTGTGACTTTTATTTGATTAATCATTTACACTTAAGGGTCTAACAATGCATGCTTAAAATTTTCTGGTGTTTACTGTTCTTGATTAATCTCCACATTAAAAAAAGAATGGAATTAATTTTATTTTTTTATTGTGATTTCACTAATAAAAATCATTTGTGATCTCAATTCAATTTTTAAGTTAATGTTGCACGCTTTTGTGTCATGATCATCTAATGCCTAAACTTAAATCTACATTTATCGTGGATCTAACCCTTAGTAATACTTTTAGGACCATTTAAAGGGAGCTGCAAACCCAGATAACCAGCATGTTTAAAGATAAGGCACCCAAATACCAATAAATATCACAGGAATAATCATTACAGGCAAGTTCACCTTAAGTGCCACCAGTATAACTATCATTTAGGTTACTCTAAACACGATGACCTTGAAGAGCAAGTCATAAGCCCTAACAAAATAGAAACCCCTGCTTTTTACAAACATCATGACCCTTGAATATTTGATATATGGATTTGTGATATGGATCAATTCTTTAAGTAGCACAACTTGTCTGATAATAAAAGAGTTAGATTTGCTAAGATAATGCTGCTCATTGGTGAAATCCAACTTTATTGGGAGATGTTGAGGATTGTTTTATGTGGAGAGGTTAACCTTCCGTAATTGATTGGACCAAAATGAAACAAAAACTACAAGAAAAGTACCCACCCAGTCTTAAATCAATCAAACAATCTGAGGCAAGTCAATGAATATATAGCACAATTTAATGATTACATGATGAGATGTGCCATAAGAGAAAATAAAATCATGACTTTGTGTGGATTTTGTTAAGGTTTGAATGAAGATTTTAGAAAAAAGATCAGGCTCATAGGTGCTTTCACTCTTAACCAAGCCTATACTAAAGTATAAGATTATAAGGTGCTTGCAAAGAGTCAATGGATAAAATGTTAAGACCCTCATCTTACCCCTTTTAGATCTCAATTTATGAATGATGATTCTTTGTTAGGTGCTTCATCATATAGACTTAATTCTAGTAGTGCCCAAATTTATAGAGAAGATAAGAGAGAGAAAATCGTTAATGAAATGTCCAGGATGGGTTCAGAGGTTCAGTGTGCTAACTATCAAGGTTTCGGTCATATTTTTATCAACTGCACCTCTAAACTCTTAGTCATCAAAAAACATAAGGATATAGATGAAAAGAAAAATTATTGTGTGCAAGTGTATGAAATCAATCCTAAGAATTTTAGTAACCTGGATGAAGAAGATGTGCAAGACGAGGGAATTAACATTATTAGTACAATTGAGTCTGATAATGAGGTTAATAAAGAATATAATAATTCTGCTTTAGTGGTAGAGGAAGAAGTTTTAGAAAACTCTTTAGTGGAATCGCTCGAAGAAGTAAATATGGTCTTAGAAGAGTCGCATGATATCAGTCCTCTTAAACCACCTAATTCCTCACTCACATGCTTGATGTCCAGCACGTCAAAAGTTTAGAGCAACATGCTCCTCACCCTCTCATGCTTGACGTCCAGCACATCATAGGTTTAGAGCAACGTGTTGAGTTCCCTGATCCCTTACCCCTGACACGTGATGAGAAAGATGAAGATAGTCATAATTTACTAGGTTGTGTCCAAACTATATTGATTATAGCTTCAAATAGTGTTTGTTTCACTCCTCATCCTCAGTCATATAGTGTTCAGAGTTACGAGCCTGGAAAGCTTGTAGATTTTCTTCCTATGTCTCCTTGCTCTAAAATGTCTGATTCAACTGAGTCTTTCACATGCAGAGTTCATAATTTGCATATTGGATTATAAAACAAATTCAAGCAAGTAATGAACAATAAAAATTTCAAGTTGAATTACATATGTATTATGATGCATTTAATATTGAAGATTATTTCATGATAAGATTAGACTTGAACGGTGTCTTTTGAAAACCAATTATAAATTGCAAGTGAGTAGTGTTAGACCAATCAAAGTGTTGCAAATGATTGAATCAAACAGTTATGTCATTAAATTGTCAATAAACTTTGATGTTAGCTCAATTTTTTACATGAAGGACCTTGTTATATATAAAACACAACAATTTATCCTCGATGATCCTTTTGAAACCCTTGCCCCAGCTAAATGACCAGATTCAGACTATACTTGGATTATCAAAAAGACATCACAACAGCTTGATAATGATCTTTGGGAGTGTTATTGGAGCCACCTTGAACTACACTCGACAGGGTCGAGTTTCTCCAACCCTGGGAGAGTTGGTGGTGATATTGGACCCGAGACACTATTTGCGCACTCGTATAATCATAGAGGATGGAGGGTAGCCTAACTCATTGTTCTTTGGTTGGGAGATTGGGCTCATCCAAGCCCAAGTTATTAGATTTTATTTATCTTTATTATTGGACTTCAATTTATGTGATTTTATTAGAATTTTATTAGTTAATGGGATTTAAACCCAAATTTGATTTTGAATAGGGTTTTATTATTTATATATAATTTTCTTGACATTACATTTTAGTTCGTAATGAATTGAATAAAATTTACAAATTTACAGACTTTTCCCACCCTATTTTTATTTTTATTTTTCAGCTTTTTCATCTCTTTCTTCGGCTTCTTCTTCTTCTTAGCTTTTTATTTTCTTTCTTATTAGGCTTCAAATCTCCCGCATCATAATTTAGAGGTAATCTTTAAACAAAACAAAAAAATCTTTGTTTATAATAATTCGTAACAAAAGAAAAGGCCTTCAGTCTACATTTCAATATTAACAATTCTCCAAGGTATATCCACAGCTTAGTCATTTAATTCAAGAAAAGCCATGCAAACTAAAATTTACTCATTATTTTTCTTCAATTCAAGTCCCACTTTCATTTCCCTGAGAATTTCATGAGCTAGTTATCATCAGTTTGCTCAATCTTCAGAAATCTAAACAGCATAAATTTTGTCATTACACATTCTATAAATGCTAAAACCTAAATCCCATTCACCACCGTTCTAGTTTTCGTCTGTCAGATTCTTCTATCTAAACCTCACCGGCCAACAATAAAAATAAAACAATTAAGGTAAAACCATTATCTTGCTAACCAAAGACCAAAACCCCAAAAAAAAAAAAAAACTTTTTTTTTCTTCATTTTTAGTATCCCTCCCAAAGCATTCATTCAAGAAAACCCAATTGAAATCTTGCAATCAAAGAAAGGATCAAAGTCGAATAAAAAACCTTTGCCAGCACCCATAAGCTGGTGAAGCGAGTCTTGGCGATCAAACAATCGATACCCAGAAGTTATTGCTCTCGGAGAAGAAGGAGCGGACGAAGTTGAAGCTGCGGCGTCATTTCTTGAGTCTCCTCCTCCATTACCACTGACCGTGTCTATAACGTCACTTGAATTATCCATTGTTTCAATCTCTGAGGAAAAAATAGGTCAAATGAAATCCCCATTCCAATTGGTAGTGATCAAAGAGCTTCTGCAACAAAAATTTCAGGAACCCAAAAAGGGCTTACCTTTGTTATTAAAGAAAAGAGGTCCGTCCCCTCGTCCCTGGACCTGGATGGATCTGACACTGTCTGACAGGAGAAGGAAAGAAAAAGGGTCCTTTATTACAAGGAAGAAACGTCCTCCATTGTTCCTTCCCTCATTTCATTATTGTCCTTTCTGTTTTAGCTTTTGTTTCTTTTGGTACATCATGTTTTCAATAATTTAATTGACCAAAATTTAAATTATTGAAGGAAGAAACCTTCAATATGTGGAATTAGCTCTGTGAAAAATAAATTGACCGTTTATTAAATTATTTTTAAAAAATAATTGTTAGAATACTCTCAAATATCTTATAAAAACCTTAATTTAGCCTTAGCATATTACTTTATTATCAATTAAGTCCTAAATCTTTCTATTTTATAATTTTTATCCAATACAGAATCAATATTAAATAATTTTTCCCTTGATTCAATCCATTAGAGATAGTAAAAGAATTCCAACCAATTTGTCCATGATTTTTAAATGCCTCAATCTAGTAAATTTCATCCACAAATCAAAAAAAAAAAAAATACTCGATCGATAATAGGTAGTAGGTTAACCGCTAAATTGATGGAAAAAATTGGTGCTAGCTCAATATTTTTCTAGCGGAAATAAATGGAGGGCAGTGATCATTAATGGGTATGAAAATGCAGAGAATAATCAATTATTTTTTAAATTATGGAGACTAGATTATTTATTATATTTTAAGACTAAATTAAAATTTATTCTATTACTATTGGTTATTTAAAAACATACATTTAAGAAACTTGATTGTGGAATAAATCGGGTTTAACTTAGTCTTATAAGACCTTTACTAAGGAGTTCTTTGATTTATATTTTACTACACTCAAGTAATTTCTATTTTATTCTCTTTGATTTATTTTGACATTTTATTTTGATTTTATCTACATAACTTAATTATTTGCATTTGTGGTGCTAACTCAATAGTAGAATACTCAGCTTTTAAATGCAGCTAACAACTTTTACACATTTATATGAAAAAAGGGATTCTATACCATCGGTATTATTTATAAGACCACGACTGATCCTGAAATGAATGAATGGAAAAAACAGCATGTCGTATTAATGGAGAATTCTGAGAATATTTGATTCTTTTTTTAATTTTTTATTTATATTAAATTTAATTCAATTTTAAAATAATTTTTTTTGTATCATTAATGTTGAATCTTTCCATATAATATGTCTGGACCGGATCAGCATATTTTTTTACGCCCCGTAACTCTTCCTCAGCCAGGCTTGGGCAGAATAGTAGAGCGAGTACAAGTATTAGTAGTATAGCAAAAATGTGTTCTTCGTCATTAAATTCATATGTCTATACAAATAATTCTTCATCAAAATTGTGGCCTCATAGGAGAATTGATGACTGCATCTTTGATGCATTTACTAGTACTAGTACATCTGAAAATTCTTAATTGACTAGTTGTAAATAGTACTTATTCGATCTAAGAGAATTATTTTTCTGTATCCAGACTAATATCAATCCAACTCATTTCATGAATAAAATGTGAGTACAAGTATTAGTAGTATAGCAAAAATGTGTTCTTCGTCATTAAATTCATATGTCTATACAAATAATTCTTCATCAAAATTGTGGCCTCATAGGAGAATCGATGACTGCATCTTTGGTGCATTTACTAGTACTAGTACATCTGAAAATTCTTAATTGGCTAGTTGTAAATAGTACTTATTCGATCTAAGAGAATTATTTTTCTGTATCCAGACTAATATCAATCCAACTCATTTCATGAATAAAATGTGACTAATTAACCAACCAACAAAACTATTTGTTACAGATAACATCTTGTTGTTGCATCGAAACATATAAATGTTGACTAATCTGACTAACATTGAACTTGGTAAAATGAAATTGTTGAATAATTGACATTTGAATTGGTCTGATTTTTGTAGGGGGTTTTCTCTTGTCAAATTCTTTTTTATATAATAATTAGGTTGTGTGATGTTTTATGTTCTAAAATGTATTTGGCATAATGGAACAAATTTCTTTTTCAAATAATTCTTGAAATTGTTTCATTTTAAGGAAGTTTAATATCTTCTTCAATTGATTTGATGAGTGTAGGTGTTTTTTCTTTCGGGTCACAAAACTTTATTTATAAATTGACTTAATTTGAAAATCATTTATATTAATTGGTCTAGGTGATAAGATGAATCTAAAGATTATTTCTTGACCAAATATTATTGTTTTAATACATTGATTGCTAACCTCTAAAAGGATATACATGAGTAAGGAAAGGTGTTTCTAAAATGATTTGTTGAGTTATGTCTTTAACAAGTATGAAGATATTTTTATACAAATTCCTTAATTTCATATATGAATGTTTGATAATTTATAACTAATTTGAAGTTTTTTGTCCTTAGCACCGCTTAATGTTTATATAGTCTTTTTATAATATTTTGTTGGCACTAATCCTTCTTTAATGCAATTTTGATCTCCACTAGAATCAATAAGAGTAATTATTTTGATTTAATGTTCATTATTAATAACCAATGTAATTTCAACATACCATTTTTGAAATTCTATTTTAGTTATTGTATTGATGAATTCTTGAGATGGGATATCTGTAATTATATTCTCTTGAGATGTTGGAAGGAGTTCTTGATTTATAAATCTTCTTGATCTTGAAAATGCTCTAGAACAATTTTAATTGAGTTTCATTTTGATCATGTTGAAGTTGTTTTAATTCTTCTTTGATTTTTTTTAATTTTTGTTGTAAGTCTTGAATTGTAGTTAGGTTTTGTTGCTTAGAAAATTGATTAGAGTTTGTTGAAGTCTGAGGATGTTTTGAAGTGTGGCAGTGGTTACTTTTCAAAGTGTTTTTCATTCCAAAACACATTAAAATAATATTTTTTAATTTTTAATTTTTTTTTGACATCAACATATCAAAATGATCCAAAAATATCAAAAACATATTAATTTAAAGCAAAAAAAAAAAATTCAAATTCTTTCAAAAGCAATACCAAATACTGCATTATGGTTTAATATGTTTTGTCTTATTTTCATTTGATACTAGATCTCTAAGTTTAAAGATAAATTCTTTTTTTGATTTTAGGATATTGAATTTTATCAATGACATCTAATATTAAATCTTTGTCTTTGGTTATTACATTGATTTGTTTATGAACATGTACATATTGTTGGATTACAATTTTTATTTTCTTGATAACTATAGGAATCATTTGAATTTTAAACAACTAGAACTTCATTGCTATAGTCTTATTGAATATCAGTACCAGTATTAGTATCAGAGTTCAGAAGGTTGAGAGTTGATCTTTGATTTTATATTTAATTTTTAATTCTTGAATCTGTCTTGTTATTTTTTTTTCATTTTGCATTGACTTTTATAGGGCCTTGCTTGACCGCATCTATAACAAATTGGTTGTTGTTTTGATGTTATATATGGTTTATTTGACCATTTTGTTTTATATATAGGTTTTTAATAATACTTAGCATTTTATTTTTCTTGAAACTGTTGAGAGTCACCTCTAAAGTGTTTAGTGATAGCGAAAATTAAAGTTGAGATAACATTTTCTACCATGACAG
>Ga0307513_10004365_pt1 | contig 18897 bp, 27 predicted proteins | sample 15_EM_MG_FD_202174 | JGI IMG/M metagenome (GOLD analysis project Ga0307513, IMG submission 202174) | Populus trichocarpa ectomycorrhiza microbial communities from riparian zone in the Pacific Northwest, United States - 15_EM | ecosystem: Host-associated > Plants > Roots > Unclassified | place...
AGTGCACAATCTTGGCACAGATTAAGCAATCATTACAAATCCGTGTGTCCGTCTCCCGGAACGAGGACGATTCACCTCCACCCCAGACCGAATTTCATCATGGCAGAGACAACGGGACACCGGCCCTCGGAGCCCATTCGGATTTCCCCGGGGCGCCACTGATCGGTCGATGATTGCGCTTGCGGCCGGACTCCACAACACAGTGACACTACGCCGCACACCATGAAAGTCACCGTAACAGGTTCGCCTCGTCTGCCTCATCGCCAGGTACCGACCGCTGATAATCGTGGCTAGGCGCATCCGGCGTTCTGGGAAACGCCGTATATAGTGCCTTCAAGGCCGCCGTTGATCATGATGTGACCGGGCTGGCACACTCTCGCGCGAATGATTATCTCCAAAAGCTCGACCTTATCAACTTCCCAGAGACAGACGCTTTCTTTGAAACAACCTCCCCAGATTGTAAGCAGTGCCACCCCCGATCTTGTGGCCTGGCTCCTCCTAACCGAAAGCCTGAAGGGGTTATCCATTGTGCTGCCGAACGCAGGCCAGGTACTCATTCTCCCGGCTATCTTCTCCCGCGCCCCACTTCTTATCGCTCCTGTCACTCCTGTCACCGTCCATCACAGATGTCGCAGAAAACGTTCGTCTCACCCATCGCCTTTCCAAACCTCGCTCACACAATCCAATCCCCAGGATCCCGAAGGTGCTCGAAAGGTATATAAGCAGACCCATTGGATCGGTACCGCAGGCTTACCAAGCTCCGCCTCAGCTCAATGTGGATGTTCCACGACACTTGTCCGAGCTCGGCGCGAAGCTCAAGTTTACGCTCATCTATATTTCCACCGGTAAGCGCTTCTGCAATGGAACGTTGGAGAACCATTAAACGTGCCTTCTCGACGCCAAGACTACGTTTTCGACGGGACGTCACCCCCCTATCTCCCTTCCTCTGCGACGAATCCTATAAACTTGTATGGCTCCACAAAACGCGATGGGGAGATAGCTGTGCTCGGCGTCCAGGGTGCAAAGGCGGTCGTCCTCAGGGTCCCCGTCCTGTAAGACAGCCCCCCCCCAGGCATTCCGCACGCCCACTCACTGACACATCTCGCATGCCGGTGCACCACGCCCCCCGTCCTTTCACGACCCTTGCCTCTTTCACGCTTCCCTCTGGCGCAGGTACGGCCCCGCTGCCAAGAACAGCGAGTCGGCTATCAACATCCTTTTGGACATCGTTCAAGACCAGTCCGGGAAGCGGTACAAAATGGATCACTATGCTACTCGGTACCCGACGAACGTGGTCGATATCGCAAACTTCCTCGTGCGTCTTTGTAAGTACCTCCCCTCCCTCCATCCGCCAACGCCCGTCCTTGTTTTGTTGACCGGCATCTTCCTTCATCGCCATTTGATCACCGTCCTTCATTCCTCCCATTGGAACTCGCGCTAACTCGCGTCGATCGGCTTGCTACTGCCACCGATAATTTTGGCGTCACCGCTTTCTTGCGGGTACGATGGCTTGGCCAAACCCGCGACCGCTTTTTCCGCTTTGATCGTGCATATATACCCCCCCCTACCTACCATCTCCGGTTCTTCCGACAATAACCCAATTCACCCACCGCCTACACCCTCTCACGACTGCAGCGACCATCAATCCGAACTTGATTCCCCCTATCCTCCACTATTCCGCCCCCGAACCGTACACCAAGTTCGAAATCTGCCTTGCGTTCTCTAGGCTGCTAGGCGTACCTATCGCGCACATTTCCCCCGATGCCGACGAGCCAACAGGGGCTGCTGCTGTTTCACGCCCAAAGGATTGTCAACTCTACACTCGCGAGACGGAGAATTTGATGCAAGGTGTCGGTGGACTGGGCACCACCGGATTCGAAGAATGGTGGGCTGACCATCTGGGTGTCAACAAAGCGTAAAGTCCGCCTACCCACCCAGAGCCCCTATCCTTGTACAATGTACGTTTGCAGAGAAGAAACTCCTTATATATATGTTTGTATTATACGAGTAATCTACTCTCACAGTTTATCGTTTCAGAAAAAGGACAAAAGAGCTAGCAAGAGAATGAGACGAAGAAAGTGAAACAAGCCCTAACTCAGGTACAGTGGAATTGACAGATGAAGAACAGAAGGGGTTGCAACATATATGAAACGGGGGATGGGGAAGGGTGTGCTAATAAAGACCTAAGCATCTACGACGGAGACAAGAGGGCAAAGAGTGAAACGAGTCAACAAAAGAAACGGTCGGTTCGGTGGTATGTGTCTGTGTGCATTGGAACTGAAAGGCAGGCGGCTGCTGTGGTAGTGTGGGGGATGGGATGAACAGTCCGTGAGAGACAACTTGAATGGGAGACGGTAAGCATGGCAGAAAGTCGTGTTCCGTGCGTGATAGAGAGGTTGCTGAGTAGGGAACCAAGCCGGCGAGCGAAGCAGAGGTGGAAAAGGTATGTGTCCCCGCCTCGACACGCCCTGGAAGAGTGAAAACCTTGTGTATGGTTGCGATTTTGATGATTTTGTCCGCTGAGAAAAACCACCCCCGATACAACACATCAAATTTCCCACCACCACCCCTTCCGCGCGAACCCCTCCTTCGTAGCAAGAGCCCTCAGCCAACTCCAAAGAGGCGTCGCCGCTCCCTCCGTCTCACGAAACCATTCCCTCTGCTCGACCCACACGACACACATTACCCGCTTGTGCCAATCGTCCCGCGCAGTCACATGCATTGAACCAACCAATGAAAGAGTGTGATAGGATGACTCAAGGGGGAGATGCTGGGGTGTGTGAGCTCAGATCTTCTGAGCATCCTTCTTTTTCTTGCCGCGAGGTGGCGTCATCTGGCGACCCATGTTCCCACCGTAAGGGTACTTCGCCTTCTTCTCAGCGGGTTTCAGGATCTATGGAACGCAACCAACGGTTAACACGTGCTTGGGAGTGGGCGTCAACCCTAAAGCATACCTGGAACGAGCATAAGAGCGTCTCATCGACGCTCATCATAGCTCCGGCGTTGTCGAACTCTCCACAGTAATTTGGAGCAGAGAACAGTGTCACTAGGTGCCTTTTGGCAAAGAACTCATATCCGTCTTCAACGACCTATAACGTTGGTGAGTTGCCTGTCACACGAGGGCAGGCGTTTAAAATGACGGAGCCTCTCACCTGGTGCGCCCTACAAATCAGGTCCATATCATGTTTTTGCAAGAATCTCGATACAACGTCCGGACCAAACGTAAAGGATACACCACGGTCATTCTCTGACCATCCGGTGATATCCTTGTCTGGGTCGGACCAGAGAAGGTCACACAAAAGGCCTGTGGTGCGCTTAATGTGTGTAAATGGGGCAACAGGACGGTGTGGCGCGCACCGGTATCGGGTACATCTGTGGGTCTCATTACCCTCCGTATCTGTTCCATCGACTGCAGATCAGGGCTGAGTCCTCCATGCATCGTGAAAATCTTCTCGTCAATGATGGCGGCGATTGGCAGACAGTTGAAGCAATCGGTAAACGTCTTCCACAGCTTGATATTGTACCTCCGCTTGCCTGAGTAGGACCAACAAAGAATGAGTAGGTCCCTATCTGTCGGAAGAAGGAAAAGCTCACATTCGTCGTAAAAGCCGTATATCCTATTGATACTCGCACACTCGTGGTTTCCTCTCAGTACGAAGAAGTTTTCGGGGTATTTGATCTTGTATGCAAGGAGGAGACAGATCGTCTCGAGCGACTGTTTGCCACGGTCGACATAATCGCCGAGGAAAAGGTAGTTCGCTTCTGGTGGGAATCCGCCGTATTCAAACAACCGAAGCAAGTCATAATACTGCCCGTGGATGTCACCTGTCCATCTGGCGGTTGAGATATGAAGGTAATAGAATGATCTCGTGAATGCACACCGCAAATCTTGATCGGAGCCTCGAGTTCCAAAAGGATGGGCTGGTTGATGAATATTTCCCTCGCTTTTGTGCACAAGTACTTGATTTCGTATTCCTGTAGCTGAACGGGCTTCCCAGGTCGGTTACCGCGCACTGCAAAGAGGTGAAAAAACGATCAGGGTCGGGTGAGTCACGAGACGGCGGCGAGATGGAGGTCAAAAAATCGATGATCGTCGTGGCCAATGTCGAGCGATCAGCGAGAAGGCAGGTCTTGTAAATAGTCTCTTCGGCTGATTGCCCCGCAACTCGTGACGGAGACGAGCCGGTTGCCGATGGATTGACAGACCCTGGGCATGGGGCGACCACGAGGACCGAACGGCCAACAAAGCGGATAAGAGCCAGCGCACAATCCATCCCATCCGCAAGGTGGATGGCTTCCGGAGTCCGCAGAAAAGAGGGAGAAGGTAGAGGGTAGCAAGGAAGACAGACCTTCTAACAAACGGTCAATGACCGAGTCCAAATCAATTTCCGTCGCTGAATCGGCCATGACAAACTGTCGACAACGAGGGCGTGGGGGTCGTGAGGTGAGATGCAGCTGGGTTAAGATGAAAGAAGGATGTTAGGGATGGAATTGGGGGATTAGCGCTTGAATTATTTCGCACTAGTGGTTGGGAGAGTGAGGCTGGAAGAGGAACAAGGCGGCTTTGGGGAGAGTCTGGGAACTTTTTTTTGATGGGTGAAGCCGAGGGCGCCGGACAATAATAAAGGAAAGGGCCGTCGGCGTGGAGTCTCTGGAGGGGGAGGCGACAGAAAATAAGAAAGAAAAGCGGGGAGAAAAAGGCGAGGGCGGGGGGAGTGCTCGTACAGATAACACGATTGATGATACAGCGCAACAAAGGGCAAAGTCGGACCTTCCTTTTCCGGAACTGAGCGACCCATGGCCTCTCGTCATCTGCTGCCTGTCGCTCACACGTAGTCTCCGGACTCGGCATGGTATACAAACATGTACTCGTAATACACAGGGGACATGAGGATCTCTATCCAAGATTGAAGCATAAATAATTACACCCATACAGTGTCGTAGCAGAATAGTGTCTTGAAACCCAATCGTGAACTCATTACTGAGGTTACCGGTGCTATCAGGGAGTTCCCCTTTCCACCACCCGTGTCCGTGGCAGGGAGTTGGCATTGTTCGGTAGTCGCGCACGACGTCGCCTTCGTCTATTCAAGCGCACGGTCAGCACAGGATTCCTCCATGCCGGAAACTCAGGGCTCACCGCGGGAATATCGGTCCTTTGGGCATCTGGCGTTCATCCAGATCGAGAGCTATGCCAGTCGCAGTCTGGAAACCCTAATACCCATAGTTATCAGTATCCAGTGCAGGTTGATATTAGGTACGCAATCCGGAACACCCACTTCAATCCATTCCACCACAGCCTGGACGCTAGGCGCCTGCAGCAGGAACTGTTCGCCCTCCATACGAACGCGAATAACATTCTTCCTCTTCAGATAGTCGCTCGCTAGCCCACTCTCCGCGTGCTGGAGTGTATAGACCCGCAACGGCTGACAGTTCTGAAGGTGTGGAACGTGCTCGGGCAGTGCGGATTTCGTGGACATGGATGATGCGGCCCGTTTGTGTAAAGAGACACTCGGTCGTCCGGTAGTACTGGCGATGGTAATCGAAGACGTGCTCGGCCGTGAGGCTGATACCGAAAAACCGTCCTCTCGGGATGTCTCCCCGCTCTGCCGCCTCGATGAAGCTCCAGAAGTAGTGCCGCTGCGGAGTAGAAATCCAGGTGAGTGTAGCTTCGGCTTTCTTGCTGGGAAAACGGCATCCCCTCCTGAGGCTACGATACCAGGTGGTGGACATATGGCGGGCCAATCCTCATCGCCATCGACATCTTGATCAATTTTCTGCGACCCTGGTGTCACTGTCGTCGTCTTCTTGGGGAGCGGTGCGTCCGACGTCAGATCTCCAACGCCCACCTTCCTCTCCCACCATCGTCCCACGGCTCCGATGCCGATGGAGGGGGCAGGGGGTTCAAAGATCCGGAATGCCGTTCCCTCCAGCACACACAGCATACGTCTCCACTTGCGATCCCGCGATAGGACTCCTGGGGAAGAAAATTCGACTTTTCGCGGGAGAACAGCGGAGATAATGATATCGTTGCTGTATGCCGGTAAACGTTCCTTGCCTTCTTCGTCTCGCGGGAACACTTTCGGTACGAATCTGGTTGGTATCTCGAGAGATGGATATGGAGGTGGTTCGGTGGCTTCGGTAAACGTAGGGAGGGAACGACGACGTTGTATCCGCGAGCCGTCAGGAAGCACATTGACCTCGGTGGGGACTGCCGAAGAAACCGAATCGGTGGCTTTCCCCTTACCCTTTGTTTCTTCGTCGATAATCGAAAGGTCCCGGCGCTGATTGGATAACAAGTTGACCATACTCTTGGAAGTTTGGTGGTATAAAAGTGCGGGACGTTCCTTCGGAGGGAGTGATATTCGTTTTTTGTTCGGGCTAGAGGGTGTCCAGTTCACAGAATCCGACCGCGTGGGGTGAAGCGAGAAGTAGTCCTGCGGGGGTTTGAAAACCGGTGTCTTGTCCGCGTCCATAACGCAAGACGGTGTGCTGGGGCCGGGACGCTGGTCCTCAGGAGAAACGTTTGCACTGACATACGTACTAGAACCCTCCTCCCTCTCCGTGGTTGCGTCGTCGTCCTCGTCTTCGGATACGGGGGACGACGTAATTGGCACGTGGTCATCGTCATTATCATCTTCGTCGTCATCGGAGCCATCGCCATCACCATCGTTAGTGCCATCCATAGCGAGTGCCGGAACGCTGCGCAATCGACCATGACTTGCATTACTCCTAAGACTTGGAGCCGGGGAAGAGGATCGGCGGGCTACGGAGGCCGGCGGTAGAGGGCGAACAGCAGTCGGGAAATGACGACCGATATGAGCTGGGGAAAGTCGAACGCTTCCATCTTCGCTGTTCATTGTGAACGCAGGGGGTGGTAACGACGAAAGTCGCAAAAGAGCCACTCTTCTTGGTGGGAGAACGGTCGGGCTGATATCAGCCGATGTGAGCGCGGGGGAATTGGTGGCTTCATGGTAGTTTGGTGGTTCTTGGGACATGGGGCTGCGGGAAGGAGGAGTAGGGGTTCGATCGGAGGTTGAGTTCGGAACCTCATTTACATCCGTAGGTGGCCGTTGCACATATTTGAAGAGGTTCGGATCAATGGACTCGCCAAGGTCCGGGAGACCCTCTATTTTTGGAGCCTGCGAGAGCAGGTTAGTGGTTGATGACCACCCGATCCCAGACAAGTTCGGGGACGAGGCGTTGGTCACCTGGTAGGGCAAACGGTGCTCAGACACATTGGCAAGCTTAAGGTTCCCCAGAGGATTCGTGAGAGGAGATATCGTCTCAATACCCCGCTCCATGCGTTTGTTGGAGGGCGAGCGGAGGATATCGAAACTGACACTGCGACCGATAGCGAGTGACGTAGGTGAAGTCAAAATGTTTGGAGATCGTTGGGCGTGGCTGATCGTCTCGGGAGGTAATCGGGTATTTCCTGCCGAGGACTGCTGGGGGGGATCGCCTGGTTGGCCACTCCGGTCTCCGCCCGCTAAGCCAAGACTACAGGATCCGGTGCTAGGTGCGCCACCATTTAGAGGTGAAGATCCCGACCGCGGGCTTCGAGATACCGAACTCGAGGTTTCGTCTTGCTCTTGGGAAAAATCGGAAATTGGGAGTGCGGGTTGCGAGAGATACGGCTTCGGCTGACCGTCCCGACCGTCATTATTATATGGGCATGTATCTGAGTTATTCTTCCTGCGCATTGCGAAATTGGATAGATTCTTGAGGAACCTGGACGCTTTGGCCTACCGATCGAGAGTTACCGAGGTCAAGCGAATATTGGAGTAGGGACTGGGCACCGATAGCGTACCTGGAGCAGGGAAGGACTCGTGCGGACGTCTGCCGCGGGGCGGCTGGTATCGGAACGACCAGCACTTGACGCCGCGCGAGGACGCATTGGGGGGATGAGGGGGGAGGACGGGGAGAGGGGGGATTGCCTGCGGGTGGAAATTGAAAAGGCCGGCTAAAGTAAGAATGGCATCACAGGCGACTTGGCTCGCTCCACCATCAAGGGATGCTTTCTGGCCGCTCCTCCCGCCACCTACACCGCCTGTTCTCGACTACTTCATACAGGAAGACCGACCCATGGCCGTTACCACACACGAGAAAGCATATGGAGGCAACCACTATCTCACCTAACATCCCGAAGCCGATCCCCGTCCCGAGGCATGACGAATCACTCGAAATCCTACGCGCCAGGCTCACATACCAAACTCGGAAACGAGGCACCCTCGAAAGCGACTTGATCATGAGCACCTTCGCCAAGGAACATCTCCATTCTCTCACCCAAGAGGAACTCCTCGAGTTAGACCAGGTAATGTACCCTGAAACGGACCACGCACCTCCCGGTCGCTCGACACAGCAAAACTGATTGGAATTGAACACAGCTGCTTGATGAACCCGATTGGGACGTGTACTATTGGTGTACTGAAGGAAAGGCGCCTCCCGAGCGTTGGGCCAATTCACCGATTCTCGCAAAGCTTAAAATTCATGCCCGTAACGAGGGTAAGGCTGTCCGTCGCATGCCCGACCTCGATCCACCGCAGCGTTCTTCGTAAAATGGACATGGGGGTGTATAATAAACCAACAGCTTTCTAAGGTACTACCATAAATCCGATCATTCCTGAGCCGGGAACCTCAATACACAATCCTCCTTATCTCTCGCGTGACCTCGCCAGCTACAACGCATCCAGTCGCTTTTGGTACCTCCTGAGCAGCAGCCGCTCGACCCAACCACCCTTAGGGTACAGCTTCTCCCATTGATTATGCAGATGGACGGAAAAGACGTTCTGGAGTGCTTGGTCTAAGCTTCCACCGTCCTTGGTGTGGAAGCTCATCGTCTGACCGCGGTCGGGAACGAATGGGTCTGGTAGGCGATTGTCCAACCGGCACGAGCGTCCGTCCGTGAAGCAGAAGGGTAGGATTTTGAAAGGGGGGACACCTCCAGCGACGAGTCTCCGCCATAGCCTGTGATAGAGGATCGAACCCCAGTCGGTCGATCCTGGCCTGGGAGCCGTCGAAGTGTGCATGATATGAAACGCTTCGCACAGATATGGCGAATGCTGCCTAAAGCGCATCATCGCGCCATTCAAGGGTTGATAGGCCTTATCTGCGTGGACGCGAAGTCTCCTTGTTTAGCGCAATCTTGGCGAATGAGATAAAAACGAGGATATGACGAACCGTAGCAGTCCCATTGCGTAACGAACTCGTGTTCAAGCAGAGGGGACATATCCCTTGTCAGAAGAGAATCCATATCGACCCAGACCCCTCCATACTGCCACAAGAGCAGCAACCGGATAAGGTCCCCATCCACCCAAGCTTTCTTATCGTTCATGTGGAGCATCGGGCTGTCCTCCAACGTCGTCCCTCTCGAAAGCTCCTTGATGTCCGCGACCCTCAGCTCGAACGCGTCAGGGAACTTCTTCAGCCACATCTGCAACACCTGGTTCCCGCTAAGGTCACCGTTGGACCACAGGATGAGTTTCGTCCGCTGAATGTCCTGAGTCGCGAAGTACGACTTGAGCATCCACTCCTGCTTCTCCGTGAACGGCGCGAGGTCGACCCTCCAATACGTGTGGTAGTTGACCCTTCCACCATCCTCGACCAGCCCATCCCAGTCAGAGTCAGAGGGTTTGATCGTCCCCGCAAAATCGTAACAATCCATCCCCATCCTCATCGCCAAGCCCGAATGTACTTCCGTCCTCCTCCTCCCGTACAGGTTTTCGGTCACGTTGTATAGCCTTGAAACATAAGCGGGGTCGAAACAACCCTTGAGCGGTGTGATGGGCTCGAGTTCGCTCTTCACCCACGCCCGCTCGTAAAACGACAACTCGAAATGTGGTTCGTACATCGTGTATCCGGCAATCAGGAGGATGATGGTAACTGGAATTACGACCTTGAGCAAGGTGACCAGTCTGCGCGGTGCGACGCCCCCTTGTAAGCCATGGTACCTGCTGGTCAACCGACGAGTAGATATCGGTTGTGGGAGGTGAGAGGAAGAAGAAACGTGAGTTCTTTCCGTTGACCGGAGACGAGGGTTGGAACCATACATGGGTAACCGACTGTTTGATGGCATTCTGTTGACCCCGGCTGATCGGTGGTCGTCTTGAAATAAGTAGTACTGCGGAACGTCGCGTGTTCCAACACGCAGGCAAGCGCAGCAGAAAATCTCAAGGATGACGACAAGAGTGTATAGTCGAGACTGCCTATTACGGTACTTTACGGCTACGTGCGACGCTGGAAGGGGTTAGAAGAGGTTACTATAGGTGACAGAACAGAGAAAGCTACTCAAACAATTCGTTGGCACAAGGAAAGCTGGGAATAAGCAGAGTGAAAGCGCGACGGTTCGAGGAAAATATATCAACAAAAAGAATACCCTTTCAGACCACACGTTGACCGCTAGGACAATTTCAGCACCCTCGGACCATTCCTCGGGTCGTCCGCCCACACATCATCACCTGCCCCCCGTCACACACACCACACCGAACTACGCGCCCCCCACACAGCACACCACACTCCGCGCACAAAATGAAAGTATACCCCGAGTTTAACGAGAGACAGAAACCGCACCACGATAAGCGGGGTTCTGGTTCTGCGGTGGTGCCCTGGTCGTCTGGGGATTCACCGGCCCGCCATTGGAACGCTGGTGTTGCTGTGGTTGCGGATGTGGTACGGGAGCGGGTGCTTGCTGACGTTGGCGTTCCTCGGTTCCAGACGTAACCACATCGCCATTACCTCCCGGAGCGACGTAAAGGGCACGATCGATGTGTTGAGGGATGGGGGCAATCTCCGTCCCAAGCTCTTGCTCGATACGGTAGAGGTTGAAACGGTCTTCGTAAGTCACCAGGTTGATGGCGACACCCAAATGTCCGAACCGACCGGAACGACCGATACGGTGAAGATATGTTTCCGAATTCTTGGGGAAATCAAAGTTGATGACGACGTTAACCGCTTGAATATCAATACCACGAGTGAGGAGGTCAGAGCACACGAGGTTTCGACACACGCCGTTACGGAAGTCGTGGAAGACGCGGTTACGGTGTGACTGTAGCATTTTCGCGTGGGAGTAGAAACAAGAATATCCAAGCTCAGTAATCTTCTTTGCGAGGAGTTCGACCCGATTTGTCGAGTTGCAGAAGATAATTGATTGGTTGATTTGCAACTAACCCCGACGTGTCAACAAAGGATTGACGATCGGTAACGACTATCCCACTGACCTTGGAGAAGAGGGTGTTAAGACAATGGACTTTCTGACGTTCCTCGACGAAAGCATAATATTGCGTAACTCCGCGGAGGGTCAGTTCGTCCATTAAGTTGATCTCATGGGGGGATTTCATGTGTTTGTCCTGGATCCACCTTATCAGCCTCGAATTAGGGTTCAAAAGGTGGGAGGACTACCTTGAAATCCTTCACGATCATTGGGAAGGTCGCGCTGAAAAGCATGACCTGTCTCTCCTTTGGCAAGTAGGAGAGGAGTTGCTCCATTACCGGAGCAAATTCCGGGGAAAGTAGTTTGTCGGCTTCGTCCATGACGAAAACGGGACACTCGCTGAAGTCGGCGACGCCCTTACCGGCAAGGTCTAGGATGCGTCCGGGTGTACCGACCAAAACGTGAACGTTCTCGCTGAGACGCATGATATCGTCTTTGAGGGTCGTGCCGCCGGTGGTAACCATGACCTGGGTACCCATGTGTTTTCCGAGCACTTTGCATACCTGGGACGTCTGGAGGGCGAGTTCTCTAGTGGGGACAAGGAGGAGGGCTTGGACCTTTGGTTTCTTGACGTCGATTTGTTGGAGGGTGGGGATAACAAAAGCAGCTGTTTTGCCCGTTCCATTCTTTGCACGGGCGAGGATGTCACGTTTGGTGAGAGCGATGGGGATCGCTTCTTCTTGAATAGGCGAGGGTTTTTCGAAACCGGCTTCGAAGATGCCCATGAGTAGTTCTCGTCTAAGGAACATTTCCTCAAACTCCATTCCTTTCGTATTGGTTACGTCTTCTGTTTGAGGCCGTTCATCTTTGGGTGGGGGACGGAGACCGGCTTTCCAGTTATCGTTGTGGCTGGTAAAAGAAAGGTGTTGAGATTTTGTCTCGAGTTCGTGCACGAGAGATCCACCTACGGTGTTGATGAGGATGGTCGCGATTGCTGGGCCATGATGATGATGCTCGGTTGAAGGGGGAAAGTTTATTGGTTGTCGATTGGTAGATTTGGGAGCCGAGAGGAGTTGGGATATAGGTCAAGGCTCAGAGAGAGTTATCAGAGGGTGCGCGCTGGCCACCGAGCGAAGGTTGAGGTCAAGGTTGGAAGGCGTTGAGGTTCACGTTGAGCGACAAGCCACGGCAGAGTCGGAGATCCAAACCCCCCACCAATCTTTTATTTTTCTGCGCATACGTCCAGGCCTGCAAGTTCTATCGGTTCCTCCTTTGCAGCTCTGTACAGTCCTCCTCGACTGCGAATAAAAAGTTTCCTTGTCTGAAAACGAAAGTACAAGTGCCATATCATCACTTTTGCGGGGATCCTCAACAACGCCCTCTCCCCCTTCGATCCGTTTATCTTTCGGCCTTATCATAAACTTCAGCTCCCCCTTGAGCCAGGGAAACCAATAGCACCCAATATTCGCCTCCACCGGCCCCAGTTTGCCTGATTTTTCGAGAGTTGAGAAAAAAAATCCGTGAACGCCGATTATCCCCACGTGACGTAAACGCGTTGACGCACGCGGCCGAGGTCGAAAAGCATGGTCGCCATTCGGAGTGGCACGCGGCGACAATAGTCTTTCTCATTCTCTCCCTCCATCCACTGCTCCCCCATGCCAGATCTCAACGGCGTCCAGGTCACCATCGTCAGCAACGACCAGCCCCTAGAGGAGTACGAAGTGACATATGAAGGCGATACGGTCACTTGTTGGATACCAAGCGAAGCGGGCAAGGTGCGCACGGCCACCTAAATCCTTCCACTTTCAGTCGATCGACTGCGATCGTCTTTCGAAAGGATGTCTGCGAGATGGTGAAGTGCTGACGATGCAATTTGTTTCAGACTTTTGAGATCCGGTGGAGGGTTCAGCCTGGATTACCACTACATAATGTCCATAGGGTTTTCGACTGCTACATGGACGGACGAGGGATGAAGCGAGCACTCGGAAAGCCTGCTCACCGCTCTGGGTCTGTCGCTGGTGTCAGCACTGGTGCCACAACACTCCGCCCGTTCACTTTCTCGACAATACAGCTGACTGGTGCGTCCGGCTCCCGACCTGAGAAGGTTTTTTTTTTCGTCGCCAACGACTCACGGTGTTACAGAGGAGGAAGATGGTCTATCGTCAAAAGCCTCAGCGGATCTCTCTCACCTGGGCACAATCATCGTCAAAGCCCACCGTGCAAGACCTTGGTCAACTTTACCTTACATCGACAAACTCCGAAGCAGTCCTTCAGAACTCCCCGCCGTCAGTGAAAAATCCAAGAAGGCCGCTTCGCACTGTATAAGGTTAGAACTGCCGTCCTTCCGGATCGACGCGTACTGAACTGACTCTCTGCTACCAATCCACCAGCCTCGGTGTGCAGCGGACCCAGAAACCTCGGCCGCGCGCCTACGGCGTCGAGCTCCTCGGCAAATCCCCAGTTGCCACTTTCGTCTTCCGGTATGGATCCAAAGGCAAGTCCCCACGCCCAAACTCCTTCCCCCCCTTGATGAAAAATTAACCACATATCTCGCGCCCACTCAGGCATGCTCCAAGCTCAGGGTATAATTCCCAAACGACGACCCTCGGTGACAACGAACACGTACGACCGCCCATCACCCTCAACAAATGATCCGACAAAGGGCGGGGGGAGGGTGAAGAAGCGCTCGATAACCAAGGAACCTTCCATCATTCGACAGTGTGAGAACGCGATTCACCGGGACGAGGTGACACGGCTCCGGGTAAGGGTCAACGTCTGTTTCTCGAGTTACCCGCCTTTGATTTCTGATCCATTCCGGTTTCTTTGGCCTGAACAGAAACAAGTAAAGGATCTTCAACGCCGACTCAGAGAAGCTGAAAAGGTCAAACAAGAAGATACCAAACCCGTCATCCACACTCCCCCAGAGGTCATCGACCTCACGCAATGACAGCTTTCGGAACCCGATTCGATCCAAAGTGTACCATATGTTATATCTATATGCAACTTCACCCACCCGATTTTCGGCGTAGTGTACACTAGTCATCACACCTTTAGTAATGGACTCAAACTGGTTTTGTAGACAGCACAGCGGAGTAACAGAGACAACATTTCGATTTCTGAATTATCGTAGTCCGTACAAAAGCGGTGCCATATACATCTGAGGGGCTGGAAACTGAAGTACTGGTTGATTGTCCGATCCAAGGTGCCTTGCGAACGATGCGAGAATGACCTGCGAAACGATATCACTGGAGATGTTTATCAGCGTATGACCGTGTCGACCGGTGAGTGGTGACCAACTTATGCGAGAATTTGTAGAATAAGCCACTTTCCGGTTTCAGAGGAGAAAGACGAGTCAAAGCCGAAGGAAAACACGAAGAAGGATCCAAAGGAGAGGGGGGGTGACGCCGGAGGGGATTAAACGGGTGAGAGTTGTGCAGTTTATGAATCCGGCATAAAACAAGCGCGTCGAGTGACAGTACAAACAAAACTTCGAAACTTCTTCTCAAACTTCTGCGAAACGAGTGAGAGGCCGGACACTATCGAGTCTTCCGTCAAACAAGGGGGTATTCGAGGCAAAATAGGTCATCCCGGGCCCGAGAGAGAACGGATATGGAGTGGTCGGCGCAGAATAAGAGGTGGGTCCTGGTCCACCCGTACCTGCCACCAAGAACTCATTCGTGGGAGCGGTGGTTCCGGGCAACTTGGAATTGTAACCATACGAGGCATTCACCAACGGAGAACGACGAGGGACCTGAAGCGTGGAGGGATCGTCGAACAGAGGGATCTGCGAGACTTTGGGAACCAGAGTATCGCAAGCAGAAGGCATCGACTGGACGAATTCGATCTTGAGGACGTGGTCGACATATACTTGACCGTCGAGGGTCATCTTCGCCTCGTAGGCACTGTCAGCAGTCGCGTACTCCACGACAACGGTTATGAATCCAGTGGTGGCATCGGAACCAGAAGTCTCAAGAATATCCAGCTTCTTGATGTGCCCAAAGGGCAACAGGAGCGGCTCAAGCTCCGAGGGCTGAGAAAAGAGCAACAAAGACAAGTTCTTAATCAGCAGAGTCGAAGTTACCGCGATGGAGACAGCAAAAGACCGGCCCCCCTTGGGCGGATTTGCAGTCGGGACATTCTCTGGAGGGTTTTCCTTTTCTCCGGGAGAAGCGGGCACAATCGAGGGCGGAAGCGCAGTGCTACGATCACCGCCATCCAAGAAGCCTAAGATGCTCACGTCAGCACTTCTCAGACAACAGGCTGAGGTGACCAGTTGACCTTGAGACCTCTGAACCACAGCCCAGGAGACGTCAATCACATGTCCTCTGCGGATAGCAGGTCAGCATGGGTGTCGTGTGACCGAGAAGAACACGCACTTGATCTCGGTACGCGAGAGTGAAGCAAGCGCCAAGCGTGCCTCTGAATGGGTGGACATGACGATAAAGCCGCGTCGGCGCGAGGCGTTGTCGATGGTTGCGAGGATGACGGCATGTGATACTTTGCCGTATCTGGAGAATATCCCCACAAATTCACCCCTAGTCACGCCATGAGCGACGGGCATGTTCATGACATCACGAACAAGGCATACTTGATCAGGTCAAAGGGCAAACCGAGAACGTAGAGGTTGCGCCGTGTATCAGTCTGCCTGTTTGCGTTGAGCCGGTTGTTGGCAGGGACGGAGGACGCTATAACGGTGCTTTTCGACGGCTAAACTTGAATATGAAACGCAGAGTTGCCGAAAGGCTTACATGGGTACTCCAGCCACAGTGTATCCCGACATACACAAGGCTTTCCTGAAGGTATGACGTCAACGACGGGCGGACGGACGGATGGTGAGGACCACGCACATGTATGCATCTCGCGAGGAAAAGGTGAGCTCCATGGAACGAAGTTTGCCTGCTTCGATACATTCGTCCCATTGGCGGACCTCACCTGCTCAAGAATGGAGGGGTGTGAGAGTCGCCAAGGTGAAACCGGAACTGCATCCCTCACCGATCATGTTCTGAAACAGGTCAAGAATGGTCTGGCGAGTCGCTAAGATCAAAGGTTAGAGCCCGGCCAGACTCTGCGAGAGGCGTAGAGGAACCGGTACCTTGTTCGGCGATGTTCTGAATCTTGATGGAGTAGGTTTCGCGATTGAACCTGAAGAGCGGATTGTTTGGAGGCACTGTGGGGGATTCACGGATCATCGTGAAAAGAGGCGCGGAAGTAACTAGAGATGGAAAAGCAAGAGAGGGGGAGAGGGGGAATACGTGCGACGAGCTAGCGGTGGGGCTGGCGTATCCAACTGACGGTAGTGGACAAAGGATGAGAAACCAAGTTGAACCAACCGTTCTGGTTTTTATACCGCAACCACCCTCTCCTCGATCCATCACACTTCCTGCCGGCCGCAGAGGTATATTGATTCGAATGCCATCCAGGTCGATTTCGACCCTCGCGCTCCCAAGGTCAACCCTCTTGGCATTGTCACAGGCAGGCTACGAGACGACAGACGAGTTGGCATCGTCGACACCGGAGAATCTGGCCAGAGGTAAAGCCGCTTTCCCCGATCACCGGCGGGACGGGTCCTAACGGGGCTATTATCGCTTGCTGGAAAACAAATACAGAGCTAGGTATATCCGTCCAGTCGTCTCAACAGATCCTGTCTATTGGCCCTAGACTGCCAGCGACCCAATCCGCAGCAGCTTTGTTGGGTTCCGTCGATGACGTCTTCCGTTGTTGTCCGCCGATTGACAATCTTCTGGACGGCGGCTTGAGACGCGGACACGTTCTCGAGTTGCTGGGCCCCCCAGGGACGCCCAAGACAGCCCTTGTCCTCGAGATCATCAGAGATTTCATTGAGAATCGAGAAGATGTACTGATAATCGGTATCTACTTTCACTTCTCCTGTTCCGTGCTGCCCGTGCTTATCTGTGTAATAGACCCCCAGAACACGATCGCGCCAGGCGTTATCGATGAGAAGCTGCGATGTGAGACAGCCGTCCATTTGTTCTCTCGAGCCGGGGCACAGTGTGACACCGCCGTTTGGATAGCTTCATCGTCCGTTCCAAAGGATTATTCGCGGCATATTCATCTCGTGGCGATATCTCAGGTGGCCGAGTTAATGTCGTTCCTCCACACGTTACCGTCTTACTTGCAAGAGAATCCAAAGGTACTCGGGAACGCATTAATTTCAATCGCCCGAGTTCGGTTCGGATGACGAGACATTTGGATTCCAGATTACCCTCCTCGCGTTGCCTTCATTTTCGTCCTTCTTCCAACTGCCGCCCGCGACAGTGAATGGGAACTCGTGGCGCAACGCGTTGCTAGAGTGCTCGAAACGGATCTTCACCATCGCGTGTACGTCTCGAAACCTCACCATTGTCCTCACGTCACAGCTGTCGACCAAGATGGTCAAGGCGGACGGTTCTGTCGGGAGTTTCGATACCGGCGCGCAGGCAATCATGACGCCGTCATTAGGTAAATCGATTGGAGATTTCTGGGCTGCTAAGCACGCGGTTTCTGATATGCGAACTAGGATTTTCTCATCTGCCGCAATCCAGGGCGTACCGGGTGATGATAGCGCCAAGGTCACGGACCTCAGGGCAAGTCTCTCTCGGCTGTTTCATTAATTCGAGGGGTGTGCGTGTGCGGAGGCGTGCTGACACGGAGCCAGGGTCGTGCAGTTGCTGAGTTCTCCCGTGACTCGGGGGGACCAAGAAGCGGTGCGAGAAGAACGGTTCAAGATGGTGAGTGGTGAGATCGCTCATTGTGCGTATATGGCGGAACTGAATATGATTTATCAAATGGAGGTGGATGGAAACATGCAGATAGTCTGATTCTGATGGAATGTGTGGCCTTCAGGCCTTCTGCCAGCGCCGTTAATGTGTTGCACCATCGAGTAAATTACTGGGGTCCAGTGTGCCATCAGAGTGGACTATGCAATCCATGCTCCAGTCGTGTCCAGATATCATTGGCACGCGCTGTTCCTGGAGAATCTGTTCGTCGAGAGCAAGGGCGACTATGAGATTAGTCAGATGCTTGGTCAGGACAATGTGGTTTGGTGGAGGGTGGCTAACCCAGGAAAGGCCGAGACCGGCCCGTTTTTGCGATATATTCAGTGATGAAAGAGTCGTAATAGCCCTTGCCGTGGCCAAGCCGACCCATTGAGGTGTCAAAGGCGACGCCTAGGGGGGGTGAAGGTCAATCTCCGTTACCGCGACTCGTGTATTCCACCCCGTGGACGCGCTCACCCGGGACGATTACGAGATCGAGCTGCTGATCGGCGTCGAGAGCTAGGGTAGAAGATGTCAGGGTCCAGTGGGGAAGACACGAGAGAGGGGGGCAGACCGTTTGACCGTGGTTCGCCGTTCCTCTCGTGCGGGGGTTCGCGGATACCCCAGAGCCCAGGGGGGAATGAATTGAGGTCAGCCTGGTCGTACACGCGGAGCATGTCCATCCTCGGGTGAGCCGACTGCGAGGCGTCCAGCTTTGGGACGTAAAGGACCTTTCCTGGAATGAAGAACCCTGCGGCTCGTTTCTGGTTGCGAAGAGAAGCAAGAGAACGAACCTGCCGCGAGGATGGCGGAGACCAATGGCGCCGTGTCCAGTTCGCCGCTGGGCATGCTCAGGTAGCAACTGATGCATTTACTCGTCTGAAAGAGCGTCGAGGCAACGACCGCGTCCGTTACCATCTTCGCTGAAGTTGGAATTGAGAACGCAAAATCAATGGGATCTATTTGGGGCGTAGAATTCGCGCACATTGGAGTTGA
>Ga0307513_10004366_pt1 | contig 18895 bp, 29 predicted proteins | sample 15_EM_MG_FD_202174 | JGI IMG/M metagenome (GOLD analysis project Ga0307513, IMG submission 202174) | Populus trichocarpa ectomycorrhiza microbial communities from riparian zone in the Pacific Northwest, United States - 15_EM | ecosystem: Host-associated > Plants > Roots > Unclassified | place...
GAAGATAATAGTGGTACGTACGCAACACGTGTGTGGACAGGTCGGCCAATCGATACGCCGCCCGGAGGTGGTGGTTGCCTTGCTGCTGCATCGACTTCTTTAAGAAACTGGGGTATTCGTCATGGGGTGTGTGTTCCATAGATTCGTAACGCAGAGCGTACCTCCATGATGATGGCAAATGGGACCCAACAAGCAATGGCCCACGACAAGCCAACGCAACCAACCAATACAGTCGCCTGTTATCTGTCAGTACCTGGTGAGGTAGCAACAGTGTTCGATCCTACCTGCCAGACGGTCCTCACGAAAATAGTGCATGTCATAAGAATGCCAAACAGCAAGAGACCCAGGGTCCAAACATTGCGGAGCATGAATGGCATAGCAGGGAGTCGCAAAGGCTTGCCCATACGTGAGGCCTCAGCCTTCCATGAACGAACCATGGCACGAATGTGGGAGAGTTCTTCATCCTCGTCTACTTCGTCCTCGTCTATATCACCGTCGAGTCGTTGACGTAGGAGACGCGAGTCCCTGGCTGCGAGGTACGGTAAGATCGTGCCAGCAGTCACAGATACTGCGGAAAGGTTAAGTCTCGAAAGCAGATTCCAGTGAAGCCAATAGAGGCCACTTACCAATGCTGAATACGAGCAATGCAACGTAACCCGCCCGCGTAGCATCCGCAACAGTCGGTTCTGAATCTATCTCCATCGCCATGATTTGCCCAACCCAGGCCGTACTGGAGGGACGTTAATCGGATATCAATTGACAAGATTGCGATAGGCGAACCTATAAAAGAGGAATGGGAACCTATACGAACACATAAGTACCAGCTACTTAGTGCTTTCAGCCACCCACCATCCCATGAACGCAAAAACTTGCACGAAGCAAACACGGCGGATGGGTTTCGGCAGATCCCAAATGGCATTAGAGATGTTATTGATAATCGTACGGAGACCACTAAAATCAGACCTTAGAACGAGGAAAACCACTTCTTGGTAGTGGGCTCACGTTCGATTCGAGATGTCCGTTTCGCGTTCGACTTCGTGTTGTGTCAAGCAGGTGATGGTCACAGTAATGACCAGAATAACCATGCTGACTAAACAGATCCTGCGGAACTGCCCCTCGCCGAATGGGCGTAATATGCCCCATTCGTCAAGCCGTTGAGCACCTTGACTTCTAGATCAGCGAAGAAAACAAAGGCAAATCTAAGGAACACACCCAGCGTATATCCTATGATACTTCCTGCGTGTATCATTCGTCCATGCCAAGCGTTCCCGGTAGCAAGTTGTTCAGCTGGGGTAAGGTCTAACAACAAGTTCCTCAAGGAGGCTTGCAACGCGTTGAGAGCGAAGTCAAGGACGTAGAAGCACAGGATAGATACTCCGATCGCCGTATTTGCCTCCTATGGAGAGGTGAGTCCAAGCCAAGTGGTCAAGAACACGACGCACGAGACGCCTTCGGTCCGGGTTCCAATCCTCAGTGTTGGAGAACACAGCCACCAAGAAGGCGCCGATGGGCTCCACGTATGCCAATGTGACTGTGACGATTGACAGTGCAGCAGTTGATGCCCAAATCCAGTAGCGTCGGCGGTATGTAGATGCGGACGAATCCGAAATCGCACCTGTATGGCACAAAGTTATTAACACATTATATGGCATCCATTAGCATAAGGTCTAAGTGAATGTAGGTATACCAGCAGCCCTGCACCCAGTCCACGACTAATACGGCCTTCCAAGGCTGTAGAGCGAGAAAATAGGAGTATTAAGACCTACCAATGACAGGTTGTGCAACAAGACCACTGATGGGACCGGCGAGCCAGACTAAACTGGTCAGTTGTTCTGCGAGACCGAGCTCGCGCAAGAAAGGCGTGCCGTAGCTAGATTTCTCGGGTTCGGTTTCTGCCCGTGCAATTGGTTTGGTGAGTGGATTCACGTACCCAAGTTCAAGCGTCCAAGCGATTTGTGCGCCTGCCATGGAAATCGAAATATTGATGAAGTCTTTCAAAGTCATATGTTTTTCGCCGCTGTTCTTCCTCTTCAAATTTCGAACTGCCTCTGCTGGGTCGACAGGGTGGTCCAGAGGGTTTCTGAACTCCTCGACGGGACTGTGAGGCCCCGGCCATGCTACTGGGCCCTCTGCATCGGCATCGCGTTCGGGCGTGAAGGGCATTTTTGGGGTCTAATGGTTTGTTCAAAGTCGCCCGAGGTCGCTGGGAACACGCGCGGGAGCGTCGGGAAGAGAAACACACCGAAACGCGGCAGTGGCTGGGTCGAAGTCACAACTGAGATGGCAAAGCCACGGGAACACGGGAGCCGGGCGTAATACAAATGCCCGGACAAATCGATCACCAGAGAAGTACGGTCGATTCACAAAACCAGGACATTACTACTTAATCGTGACCCTTTTTCTCTTACGACCCATCTCACCCGATTGCAGCTTCTCCTTCACCTTGGAAATCTCGTCTTCCGCCCACCCCTCTTTCTCTCCCTGCTCATATAGTTCCGCCGTACGTGCCTCTTCGTCCTGCCGTCGAATAATCTTCAGGGCTGCGAGGTTGTATCCTATTTGCGTTTTTTGTCGAACGAGTGCCGCCCTCAGGTGTCCTCGCAACGACAAGAGCGTTGGTCGGAGAGAACGAGTGGCGACAATTTGCGATGCGTGTGTTCGAAGCAAATACGTCAGAATATGCGAAGTCAGCGTCGTGGAGATGTCCTAATCGAAGGGCCTTAGCGCTGGTGAGACGGAAATGGAAAGATCGGCCACTCACCTGGCTCGCCCACAAATCCATGTAACGGAGGAGACTGGTAACCTTGCTGAAGGGCAGTACTAGTAATGCATCATATAGTGCTGCAGTGGGTACCCTCTCCACCGTCCGTAAGACATACCCCGCTGGAGTCAGTTGGAGTGCAGTCAGGACAGCGTTTGGCGGTGGTGGTGCCACCTTCGGCTTCTCGCTCTCTGGTAAGCGGTCAACAACCTCTTGGTACCTCTTCATGGCATCCCGCTCTCCGTCAGCCAGCTCGAGCGCCTCTATGATTCTTTCTCCGGCCATCAGGGTTTCCGTCGTGTGCTTCTGTACCACCGTCGCCTCTGGTCCGGCCGTTCCATCGTCGTTGGATCCTTCGACTCCAGAACCGAAGGGTGCGTCTTCGCGATTGAGAGCGTCTGCGATACCACCTTCGTAGAGCTGCTCGAGCTCCTTTTCGCGTTCTTCTTCCAAGAACAAAGGGTCATCAGTCTTCTCCCAGACGCGTATGGACTTGTCGTGTGACCCTGTGACAATGAAGCCGCCATGTCTTGAAGCCGCGAGCGCCCAGATCGAGCCGTGGTGCCCATCCATCTTCTGAATGAGCTCGAACTGGGGGTCTCGTTCAGGATAACTACCGCTTGAGAATCGCATGAGACCTACCTTGTCACCGTCCCAATACTTGACGTATTTGTCTTTTGAGACTGAGAAAAAGTTGTGAGTTCGCGGTTCGAAGGCGACTTGCATGACACTATCATCGTGCGCGAATATCGACTTGTGGCAGTCCCCAAAGTCAAGACCCCATATCTTCACGTTCTTGTCAGCGGAGGAGGTAATAATAAGCTTCGAGTCAGAAGAGATGTCGAGTGATAGCACGGGAAGCTAAAAAGATGCAACTTCAGAGAGGGTGGAAAGGATTCAGTGATTATGCTGACCTTGTGGCCATATAAAGAAAGGAAGAACTTGAGAGTGTCTTGGTAGAAGAGCTTGACTGTGGCGTCGAGTAATGCTACGGCCAAGAATCGATTGTTCGGGCTGTACTTTACAGCAAGGACTTCATCCGACATTTTCAAAGTCTTGACGTGAACCAGGGAGAGTCGCTTGTGTTTCTAATGAAGTCGTTTATGGGCCGTCCCTGGGCAAGGTGCTCTTTGTGCTGACCTCTTCAACATGTTTCACCTCCTTGATGTCCCAAAACTTGATATCCTTGTCCGCACTTCCAGTGACGAGCCCGCCAAAGTCCGGTCGTACATGCAGCGACCAGATGGTGCTCGAATGGGCTTTGATCGTATCAATGAGTTCGGCCGATCCTACGTTGTAGAGTAGTAAGTCTCCGGATTTTGTCCCAACTACGACCTGTACCAGGGCATCAGCTTGAAAACATAACGGGAGCCGCACGAACATGTCTATCGCCTGGTAAGAATGAGCTGCATATCGCATGGCCGCACTCTAAGGTCCTAATACACGCGAGGGCTTTCAGGTTCCATATTTTAAGCCCGCCTGCGTGGAATAAACGTTGGGACCAATCCAATATCGATGAATGCTACTAACCGTTCGATGCTGTCGCCAATAATTGATCATCCGCACTGATAGAGACAGTCCGAATATCTGTTCGGTGACCCGGCAGATCCAAAGAGTGGGTTCGAGTAGGCTCTGGTAGATCCTTGCTTTTGGAGGGAAGCGGAATAGTGAACACTTCCGCTGAATTGGCAGATGTAGATGTGAATATCTGCGAATGACCTCAGTGTCCTGACGTCGTTCGGCCTGAAGTACTCGAACCTGGACGTGATTCGTTTCGCTATCTTCCTTCACGAAGTCGAATGATCGAACCTTGCCAGCTGCTCTCACGATGGTGTGTGGCGTGAACAAATCTATCAGTTGGACTTCCTTCTCTAAGCCTTGGATTAGGTCGTCCTCTCTCTCCTCGTCATTATGACTATCTGTTTTGCCTTTCTTTATTCCCTTCTTCTCCTTTGCGCGCTTCAAACGTCTCGCTTGCTTCTTCCTCACTTCCTCCTCCGTCCTGATGCGGAAGATCTCGACAAAGCGGTCGTGAGATTGGATGGCAAGGAACGGGTGAGACGGATGGAAAGCGATTTGGGAGACTCTGTGACGGGAAGCGATGGGTAGACTGGCAAGAGGATGGACCATTTTTATAAGCTAGGAAAGGTCACTGTCAGTTCACAGCGGACTGATACGGTACGTGGACGCTTACTTCACCTTGTTCAGTCTCCCGCATGCCTGATTCCAAGGCTTCAAAATCGACCCTCCATGCCTTGACCTCACCCTCTCCACTTCCAGTAAATATGATATTACCTTCCGGATTGAGATCAAGCGACCATATCTCCGAATGATGAGCTATGATGGTTTGTAGACAGTGTGCCGTGCTAAGGTCCCAGACTTTGAGGAAGGTGTCTTTCGAACACGTCACAAGGTAACCGAAAGAGGTCGACTTTCCGGATGAAGTAGAAGGGAGATGAGAGAATGTAGCATCGAGAAAGCGGATGCCCGTTATTTGGTCGCGGTGCCCTCGCAGCCTGGAAAAGAGATGAGACTAGTGAATCAGAGGGAAGTGCAGAAACTGACCTGACAATGCCGGTCTCGCCAACCACGTCCCATAGAATGAGATCGGTATCTTGAGAACCAGACACGAGTCTTGAGCCCGTCGAATCGAATGTGAGGACTGTGACCGCTTTTTTGTGACTATTAAATACAACGTTTACCGTCCCAGATGACGCGCTCCAGAGACGGACCGAGCCGTCTGCATATCCTACAGCAAAACTATCCGGTTGTGGGGACTGCTGTATACACGTTACTTCGGCACGGTGACCGGTCTCATGCCACATAGTAAGCTGAGGAGAGTGTTTTACTCGGTATGCTGCTCTAAGCCGGCACGAGACGCTCACCATTTGACCTTTCTTGACGTCCCAGACGAGCACGTCCTCCAGTGCCGGCACATACGCGAGCTTGCCATCATAGACGGAGGTTGCACCACTGCTGCATACTATCCCAAAGGCCTGTGTCGGTCCCCAGCGATCATAGCTCTTGACCATTTTCAAAGTCGAATAAATTCAAGTGTTTGTCCCCCCAGCCTCCTCCTTTCCGAACCAAGTCGGCGATGATCATACAATCCCCCCTCGTTGGTCCAGCCAGACAGGCAGCCATAAACCTCCTGAGCTTCCTCAGCGCCTCACCTACACCATATCATGCGGTGAAGACAGCAGCAGAGAAGCTCGAGGCTGCCGGCTTCAAGAGGGTATCTGAACAAGACAGCTGGGAAGATACGATCGTCGAAGGAGGGCGGTATTACTTCACAAGGTTGGTGCAATTCTTTTCTTCCTCCCTACCCTAGTTCATGGTCCTTGTACTGATCGGCTCATAGAAATCAAACTGCTCTTCTAGCATTCACCATCCCAAAGGTACCTCTTGCCTTCTGAATGCATGTACCGACTTCAACTGAGTCCTACTCCTTGTGTAACAGAAATGGAAGCCAGGGACTGGCGTCAGTATGGTTGCTACCCATATCGACTCTCCAAAGTGAGTATTTTCTCAACCAATGTTATCCACCACCTCATTCAACTCCCAGCTTGCGGATCCGACCTGTGAGCAAGAAATGTGGACTTGGGTACATGCAGGTTTGTCATTATTTCTGTTGGCCCTATAAAATGTTCTCTGAATGAAACAACGGTATATACGAATTTCTAGGTTGGAGTAGAGACATATGGTGGAGGCATATGGCATTCCTGGTTCGATCGAGATCTGTCGATTGCCGGACGCGTGATCGTAGCAGATAGCTCCACCGGTTCCTTTACTTCAAAGCTCGTCAAAGTCGATCGTCCTCTTCTTCGTATTCCGACGCTCGCCATTCATTTGGACCGCACTGTCAATGAAAACTTCAAATTTAACGCGGAAAATGAGTTTACTCCAATACTCGGACAGTTGTCCTCTCAGTGTAACGCCGAAATGAAGAGGGGCGACGTCCCCACTGACGGCCTAGATGTTTCAACATGCCATCAACCCGCGCTGCTGCAACTGGTGGCAGAAGAGCTATCCGTGAAGCCCGACGAGATTCATGATTTCGAGTTGTAAGTATCAAGCTTCTGGGCGCTTTCAATGGTGGAATTTAGCGGTCCGTTTCAAAGGCATTTATATGACACCCAACCACCCTGCCTCGGTGGCATCTCGGAAGAGTTCATTTTCTCCCCTCGTCTCGATAACCAGATGACCTCGTTCGTACAACCTGCCCTTACCGGCAGCCTTTAGATTGACACGCTCATGTTTAGCTTTTGTGCTGTGGAAGCACTTATTGAGAGTGTTTCGCCTGAATCTCAAGCAATATCAGATGCGCAGGTTGCACCAGCAAATATCAATGTCATCGCGCTCTTCAACCACGAGGAAATTGGAAGCGTTTCTTCCACTGGTGCCGAATCCAGCTTGTTGCCGTCTCTGCTCAATCGCCTCTCTCCTACACCACAAACGCTGCATCAGAGTATTGCGCGGAGCTTCTTAATCTCCTCCGACATGTCGCACGGAGTGCACCCAAACTATGCTTCAAAGCATGAAGAAAACCACAGGCCTCAACTGAATGGGGGAGTGGTCATCAAGACCAATGCCAAGCAACGGTACGCAAGTGGTGAGCTTGTCTCCGTTGACCTTGCGGATAGAGACTGTTAAAGAGCTGTCCCCTCTAGACGCGGTTGGTAGCTTCTTGATCAAAAGGCTCATTTCCAAGCGAGGAGGCTGCGTGCAAGAGTTTGAAGTCAGAAATGATATGAGCTGTGGATCCACGGTCGGCCCCTTCCTATCCAAACTAGGAGTGCGCACCGTGGACATCGGCCTAGCACAACTAAGGTGCGTGTTTAATGATAAATATTCCTGATGTATCCCATAATTTACACTTTCTAGTATGCACTCCATTCGCGAGACGGGAGGGAGCCGCGATGCTCGCGCTGGAATTGATCTATTCCTTTCGTTCTTTGAGGGTTTTGCGGATGTGGACAAGGAACTCACGGTGTAGGGCTGATTCGGGGAGATCAAGTTGAGGTCCCAGTGGTAATTCCGTAAAATTTGTACGACGCTCGCGAGACCTTCTGTCAGCCGTTGTCTACGATGTCATACTGGGGGCTATCGGTGCATTTTTAGAGTGCGAGCCTGACCACCTGCCCAAGGCGCTTTGTGAGATTGTTAAGCCCTCCCATTTCTGGAGATACCAAGGCCGGAGTCTTGATAGTGTGTCCAAACGCTCACAACAGCATTGCAGCTTATCTTTGCGTGGACCTGAGCCTGATATAATCTACTAATGGCCACACTGCCCAGCTCGTCACTGCACGACGTCACAGCTACTACCAGCCCTGAAGGCGTCGCACCGATTGCCGACCTAGCTTCTAAACCATCTCCAGATACTTCATTTTCTTGGACACCGCTTGTTATTCTCGCCGGAACCTGCGTGGGTCTCGGTATGCTGCCGGCCTTTGCCTTGAGGCGGCGTCTCGTCCAGCAAGGCAGACTACTGCAACAAATACGCGGTGGAATACAAGAGGGAAATGTCCGAATGCTTGATTTGAAACGAGCCTCGGAAGTATCTGAAATGATGGACGGCATTCACGAGAAGGAGATTGAACGGCTCCGATCGCAGGTAGAGAAGCTCGCTTCAGCCCGAGGAGAGGTCGAGGTTCTTGCCTTGGAGCGAGAAAGGGACCTCGAAGGTCTCAAAGAGACGATGCGAACGACCGAAGAGCACGAGAAGCAGCGGAAAGCGTGAGTGCTGCATCATGCAAGGCCTTTTCGATTGTTCTCACCACATATTACAGGTTACTAACGAGTCTGGGTGGCGAAATGAGTGATGCTTTCGGCCGAATCGCGAATTTCCAAGAGGAAGTTCAGCTTCGGGTATAGTTCATCACACCACAGATGTACGAACACCCCTAACTCTATGTTGTCTCCAGAGTGGCATGGATTCTCAGTATGATAGGCACGGAATTCATCGAATGCGAGCCCTTGCTCGACGGCTGCAGGACCTGACCAATAGGGCTGCCCATGGTGGGGTGAAGCATAAAGGAGTGGTGCACTATTCACTGACACCCGAGCTTCAGGACAATCAAGACAGCCACCTGCTGACTAGCTCCTTTCTCTCATTTGCTCTGCACCTCTCTCACGGCTGTAACTTTTGTAACTTACTGCGCCTTGTAGATAATTGTATTACCTTGGTTACTGAATAGCGCGTTCACCTCCCTAGTCCTCTCGGTTGCCGCGTGGGTGCAACCATGCTGTGACTTCACAAACTTGGAGCTGGCCACCCTGCCGCATTTTGATGACACATAGACAAGACGGAACATATACAATAGACTACACTCGTTATACAACAGCAAAAACGTCATGGATGCTGCCGAAGACACTCGTTCAACGACGTCAAGCGCGACGGTGGCCAAGGAGGATGCACCAAATATCCCAGGAGAGACAAACCCAAATGAGGGCTCATCTACACATTCCGTTGATAGCTTAGGGGAGCAAGGTACCAAGAATGAAGAAGGCGACGCTCTCGAAGAGGGCGAAATCCTCGTGCGCGGTTTCCAAATGTCGATAGTTGCGAACGTTGACGTCAAGCATTGTAATTAGGAATTGCAAGCTTTCATCCCCAGGAGACAGTGGATCGAAGAGAAGGTTCAGGTTCGCCGCTCATTTTTTTTCGTCCGATCCGACAGTAATGTGGCATTACTAGCTCCTCGAGAGTTTACCATCTGTGGAACTTTTCGGCCACCTCGAGTTCCTAGTTGCACAAAGTCCCGAGCCGATTCCGGGTCTACCCACGAGGGAGCAGCTCTCGGCCTGGCAGAACGAACACGACGCAACCGAACATGAGGCGGAGCAGTTTGACTCGAATGATATGAAACGTTTGAAGAAATTTGCAAAAGGTAATGGGATTTAATCCAGCTCTTCGGACTTCGGAACAGAATTTGACCCTGCACTTCACAGCCGCAACTCAACGGAACCTCTCCCCTGCGGATACCGACCTTATTGAGGTCACGTTGACTACCCTCTTTGCACTGGACAAACTCATCCATCTGCTTCGCGCTCGCTCTGATACCCTGGAATTCACTGGCTTGCGACTGACTTGGGAAGAAAAGCGAATAGCTGCTTGGAAAGAGAGAAATGCTATTCGTGATGAGCTTCAGAAGTTCGTAAAAGAGCACGCGCGATGGTCGGCTTCAATCTATGACAGGATCGAAGTGAACCACAGCGATGCCAGTCCTTCCAACGCAAGTAAGGAGTCACTGTCCTCGAGTTTAAACGGGCGGACTTCTTCTCCTTTAGGACCTGATTCTACTCCCCGACGCAACTCAAATATCACCGGGGTCTCAAGAGGGGCAAGATATAAGTTTGCGGAAGACCTCACAAGAGATGCTGGTCGGTTCACAACGCGGTATTCGGCGGTGAAGCGGAATCATATCATAGCGGCCGGGAAAGCCCTTGATAAGATGATAGAAAAGAAGACTCTTCCGGACGAGGTTCTGGACGAACAGGACCGGCTAGAGAACGACATCCGAGCTATGGACAGCTTGACCAAGTTCGCCATGGATATGGTCACTCAATGGAAGAAGTGCGGCCAGTCGTTGATCGTTCAGCCGTGAACTGACCCCATGCTCTAGGGCCGACGAAATATACGGGGAGCTCAAGAAGGATCAAACGTCGGCGTCGGCGTTATGTGACGAGCTCAAGGAAGCCATGTCCCACCACCCAACAGCGCGGCAGGATACGACGTTCCTGGCTCGGAGCCAAGCTCTCGGCCAGCGTCTTAATGCGTACCCCGACCTCAAGAACCCTCGACTCTTTCCACGACCGATTCATCCAAATTTCCTCGATCAAGTCTCTTGCAACGAGAAGATCGTGGTAGAACTCACTTCTGAACAAAGTAGAACTAGGGAACTCGTGCAGGAGGCGTCAAAGGCCGCTATGCAATATCACCGGACTCTTGAAGCTGTCAAGGGTGTCGAAGAATGTAAAACTCAGCTGCAGAGACACCTTTTAACTCTTGAGAGCTGCGAGAAACGGTTGCTTGAAGGCACGGTTGCCCCGGATGGAGACGGGTCGCCTATCAGGCTTGACATTGTCGCCTGTCTGGAACCACTTACGCATGGTGCCTATTTGGCGCTCCTCCCTCATACCAATGCCGAAATTGATGCTGCAACCAAGGGTGGCGCATCGGCTGCCACTACATGCCGGTCTCTCTTACGGTCTCTACACAAGGCGACCTTAGATGCCGAGTTCTCCGCTGAAGTGAACGCGCTGCTACGGATGTTCGACGAAGCCGTAGAGAGAGTAGGCAAAGTGAAATTCCAAGCCTCGGAGAAGGCTGCCCATTTACGCGATGTCCGTAGAGTATGGGCCGCACTCGCGGAGGAGACAGAGTCTGCGGACAGTCTCAAAGCCGAGTTGGCCCATACAATGGAACTCTGCAAATGGCGTCCCATGGGGCAGGCACCTATCACACCTACCGTCACCGTTCCAAATTCGCCTTGGGCCACTCCAGATGTTTCCAACCGAATCGAGGCTCTTTCCTCTCGCATTGCTCCCATCATCGTTGCCCCTTTCGAATGTACACGGACCTTCTTGGGCAAGGATGTTGTAGACCAAGTGCTTAGCAGCACCGGAGGACTCGTTCAATATCTCGACAGTCTGAAAGGGATGGGGAGACTCTGTGAGGCGATCCAAAGGCAGTCTAATGCCATGTTCGAGATACAACAGGAGGCGTCGACCTTGGAGCAACGAATGGAAGACCTCTCGCAGCTGTTTGAGCGAGCTCGCGATCATTTACTTCAAGGGAGCAGCCCGCTTGACGAAGAAGCCTCGACGCAAGAACAGCTTGAGAAATATGATGCCGAAGTTGCCACTGATGTTGCCACTTTTGTGAACAACCTCCCGACTCGGGTGCCCTTCCTTGGTCGCTCGAACACCTACTTCTCTAGCCCCACAAGGAAGCCAAGCCTCGTTACTGGCACTCGCTCAGACTCGCTCAGTGCTTCCGGCCCCTTCCTATTACCTTTCGACACAGCCGCACTCGACCACGTAGTCCGAACGGACGCCAACAACATCAGCATGCACTTGTCGTCTAAAGTGCAAGGGCTATCCAAGCAACTAGATTACTTGAGACTTGCCAAACTCGCACGCAGCATCGATCTACAACTGCGTGGTGTCGCCGCGGAGATTCATCGGTTCCAAGAAGACCTCGAGACGCAGCAACGAAGCCTGGAAGAATTACCTGCCGGGGAAGCGTTAGACGAAGAGGTTGAAGAGCGTTTGCTAGATCGCCTGAAGGCCCTGCAGCAAGAGGTCCATACTTTAGCCTCATACAGTCGCGATGCCCTACAAGGTTCCTTAGGGCCAATCCGTTCGTCCCTGCATCAGCTACTCGAACACCCTGGTGCGCAAGATGAGCCTGTACACGATAAAGTTGTTGCTCCAAGGCTCAGCCAATCTAAGGCCCTGGAGGTACTCGTCGCTCAGGCATGTCAACATGCTCAAACACTCAAGGGTCGGATAGACGCCGCTGTTGTTGAGGAGCGGCGTCGTGTCAATCATCTACTGCAAGAAAAGGCTGAACGAGAAAAGTTAGAGGCTGAGGAGAGGGCGAGAAAGGAGGAGGAGGAGCGGTTGAAGCGAGAGGCTGAAGAAGCTGAACGGAAGCGCCTGGAGGAAGAGAGATTACGGAAAGAAGAAGAAGACCGTTTGCGAAGGGAGGAAGAAGCTAGGCAGGAAAGTGCTCGCTTAGAGGCCCTCCGTTTGGCTGAACTGGAGAGGCAGCGCTTAGAAGCTGAAAGCTTGGAGCAACAAAGGCTCGAACAATTACGTCGCGAGGAAGCGGAGGCAGCTCGCCTCGAAGCGATTCGGTTGGCCGAGCTCGAAAAGCAACGGTTGGAGGCGGAAAGGCTAGAACAACTCCGACTCGAGGAACTACGTCGCGAAGAGGAGGCCGAACGACAGCGCCAAGAGGAGTTGGAGCGTCGCCACCGTGAACGAGAGGAGCGTGAGCGCTTGCGAAGAGTGCAAGAGGAGGAGGAATCCCGCATCAAACGTGAAGAGGAAGCTGCTGAAGCGTTGCTGAGGGAACAAGAGGCAACGCGATTACGCGAAGAGGAAGAGGTTCGGCGACGCGACGCTGAAGCTGAAGCCGAACGTAAGCGATTCGCTGCCGAGCAAGAGGGTATCAAGTGGCTGGAAAGGATGGAAAACGAAAGTCGTGCAAAGGAGGCAGAGGCAGAACGTCAGGTGCAACCTACTCTTCAAGGTACCTATTGAACCAAACACTCGCTTTATATGCACTGACGCACCTGCAGACGCGTTCACTCTCCAGATTGCTCCTCCCACCCCGGTGATTCGCTCCGAAGAAGCTCAACGACTGCAAATCCAAATCGCAGAGCTACGCGCGCGTTTACGTAGTCTCAGTCTCCACAGCTGGGCACGCCCCTCTCCTGATTCGACCCATGCCTCGATTCTCCCATCCGCCGACTTGATCGTCGACCTCCAGAGCACATTCACCGAAATCCAGTCGACTGCTCAATCATTCCCACCAACTGTCGCGGACGACGTTGCTGTCGAGGCTGAGTTGCGTTCGTTGCACTTTGAACTTGATAGGTCACAGGATCTTTTGGAGCGTTGTCGCACCCTTGCAACGGCAGCCGGCAAGATTTCGGAATCTGATGCTGCACTTAGCGACCTCTTAGAGCACATAGATAGCTATCCAGGAGAGCCGTTCGAAACCTCCTCGTCACACGTACCCAATCCCGAACATACTCCGCAAGAAAAGCTTGCTGCACGGCTGACATTTACTCAAGAATTACTCGATTCATTGGACAGCCTCATAAAGGCTACTCAGGATGACCCACGACTCCTCTCTGAACGAGAGCGACTAGGCCAAACCTGGCGGGAGCTCCAAGAAATGACTGCCGACCGTTTGGCAGAACGGGCCTCACGACCTGCCACTGATTCTGAACCTGGAGAACCGTCCGAAAGAGGAAGCAGCCCATCTGTCGCGAGTACGAGCGAATCTTCTGGTGCTCCTTTGAAAACGGTCACACATCCACCGCCGAAGAAACCTCGAGGTGTCCTGGGTATACATCGTCAGCCGTCTTCAGTTGCAGTGCCTCCGAGCCCTATACCTCCCCCGAAGCAACGAACGGAGAAGTTGTCCCGCCGAACGGCGAGTACTTCCTCTAGTCGCTCAGTTTCAGGTCCCCTTGTCTCAAGTAACTCCAACATACTCGCCCCGACCTTCGCTTCAAGGCAGCGAACAACAAGTACGTCCTCAGTCGGAGACAATTCGGTCACTCTGCGCAAATCCGGCCGTATTCCATCTTCACCTGTGCAAAGGCTTCGGTCAATCCTTGCGCCCTCTCCAACCCTTTCCGAATCGTCCACCTCATCTCGTAGGCCCTACACGCCACGATCGATATCGGGATTCCTACCCCATCACCGAGCAACCACCAAGTCACTGAGCCGTAGCTACAACGGACGACCGAGCGCGGATCGGACTGTCACCCCTCGTCGACCGCCTGAGAGGAAGAAGTACGTCCCAAACAAGAAAAACAAGCTCGACGTTGCTGTTGGGCGAGTTGTAAACACACTCTCTGTGCATGTCAGTGTCGAGCATGTTAGTAGTAGTGGTGGCGATGGGTGGGAAGATAAGAGTGGACGGTATTGGATCGGAGACGAGGACCCAAGGCTTTGCTTCTGCCGTATCTTACGAAGTCATACCGTCATGGTTGTAAGTGTCGTGTCGCTTCACGCTATCTTGTGTGCTGAATTGGCTTTCAGCGGGTTGGAGGTGGATGGGTTGAACTATCCAAGTAAGCATTTGTGTGAATTCATTATTCACTTGTTCTAACAATGCCGTAGGTTCATCAAGGATCATTTCGCCAACCTGTTCCGACTCCTTCCAGAAGCGACAGGCTCGCCTCCTCGAGACCTCTCCAAAGAAAAATGGATTAGTGCAGCGACTTTGCAGGAGGAGGCGGGTCCGTCGAGTCCATCACGAGGAGGCTCAGCCACATCCTCTCACCTCCAAACACCCTCTACGCCGGAACGGAAACATAACGCCCTTGCACCGAGCATTCTTCTTAACACCCCCGGTGGCACACCCCCGCGATCCATCTCTAGCAGCACGGGCAGCTCACCGCTCACACCTCTCCAGTTCATGCGGCGAGTAGATGAGGGCGTACCCGGGATGGGTCTGGGAGGCCCGCCCTTTGGGCCTTTACTCGGTACTATCCCGCTGCCACCCCGCGCTGGGTCGCCGTCCAAGTCGGGTCCGCATCATAAGCCTACACCGCGCAAAGTATCTGCTAAACAACCTGTGTGGAGGTGATAAATGTAAGAATGGGAAGGAGGTTGGAATCGTGCATTGTCCTATGTCGTCTGTGAACGTATATGGGCGCGACTGCTGGAGGATCGGTCAGATTGCTCTCCTTTTCTAACAACTATTGGTTGCTACAGCCGTGCTGATGGTTGTTATTTCTGCTGCTCTGCTGAACACTCGCTTTACTTGCTGATAACTGTATCAATGTTGTTGAAATCTAACATAAACTGCCAGTCGGGGACAAAGTAAGAAAAACACTTGGCCTCGACCAAAATCCTGATTTCCAAATACAGCCCTCCCATTAGTTGGACATTCTTGACGTCCCTACAAGGAGCCTCGACGCTCAAATGCGATGGAATATCTGGGTGTGTCGGAGGTGGAAAGCTGAATGAGTGGGGTCGATGCTGAGTGAAAAGATGCTGAGGTTGCGCGCTGCAATCCGCTGCATACTTGTACACGCGCATCTTCTTGATTGTCGCTACGGACTATATGTACTCGATGACGGTGTATGCGAGCAGTTTTGTGACATGTGCACTGTTTCTCTTGGGATTGTGAACCCAGGTCACAATTGCGTCCTCCACAGAACCCACGATTGGTTTGAATCCTCCTGCCGCTCTTGGTGAATTTGTTGGGTCCTTTGCAAACGCCGGCCAGACTTCGAGTAATACGCCTGCGCTTTCCCTCGCAGTGGGCAATCGAAAGGGTGCGAAGAACTAGGCCGTATTACTGTGCACACGGATAACAGAACTGCTTGATAAATGACCAGTTTCCGAGTCGGTGGGTAGACAAAGGCAAACCAATTTTGGTCCGTGGCACTGCTGCCAAAGCTACGGACGAGTGACCCTCCGGTAACCACTGGCGCTACTTGAGGAGTGGGATGTCGAACACGTCGTATAGGTCATCACGGATTGCGCTCAACGTTGTGAGCAGGATGAGCCGAAGTCGATCTCTAAGGCCTCCACTTCGGAAGCAGGTTCCTGTATACCGACGGGAAGCATCTACTGTGGCGGAGGCGGCAGCGGCGACTGGAACTGTACGACAAACAACTTACCCATCTCCAGATGTGTATAATATACCGGCACAAAAGCTGTGGAAGGGAAAGGAGGCCACTGGATTGCGGGACACTCTGGAGCATGCTTACGAACGTGAGTTAGGAAGCTTATTTGCATTTATGGTGTTGCTCTAGATAGTCTAGGAAGGGTTTGATAGCGACTCGAAGCTTGTTTGTTCTATTGGATGAGCAACGTTGATCGGCTATCATGACTTCTCGATTCCTGCATCGGAGATCGCAGAAACCATATTCCAGCTGGGTTGAGAATACCGACGGAGACGCTAATCAATGTTTACAGCCTCTCCGCTCTCCCGATATCAAGAGCTCATCGCGGAGGAGGCCCTCCGATCAGACGACCACCAGTGCAGCGTAGTCGAACGTCTCCAGAAATTACACAGTGACCTTAGATCATACACACCCCCTCCTATACCTACAGAGGCCCCCACTCAATCCTTTGTATGTCTGCTAACCTCCATATGGTCCGACTCACACCTGCCTCGCTCAGCTCTCGCGACTATTACGACCATCAAGCGCACCAATAGAGCCTCCAGAGAGCCTCCCGAAAGGTCTATACCTATATGGCGATGTAGGGACAGGCAAATCAATGTTGATGGACCTCCTTTACGCAACGCTACCGCGGAACGTCAAACGAAAAAGTCGAGTGCACTTTCACGCATTTATGATCGATGTCCACAAGCGACTACATGCCTACAAGATCGCCCATCCGCATGATGGTGCTGACCCTGTGATGCCTATTTCCAGGGATATCGCGCGGGAGTCAACGGTGATCTGCCTAGACGAGTTCCAGGTGACAGATATAGCCGATGCTATGATATTACGACGGCTGCTGGAATGCCTACTCCAGTTGGGTCCCATATTCGTCATGACTTCTAAGTGAGCCCATCACCTGCACATTTATAAACTTACGTTGACTCTGTATTGCATAGTCGACACCCAACAGAGCTGTACAAGAACGGTATCCAGCGCACTAGTTTCCTGCCCGCGATCGATCTCCTGCAGCAGCGGTTCGAAGTGGTCGACCTCGACTCGGGAACAGACTACCGACGGATCCCTCGAGCGCTGCAAAACGTCTACTTCCACCCTTTGACACCAGAGAATCGTTCGGAGTTGGACAAGATCTTCCACGCGTTTACGGCTGTTGACGGCAAGGTCACCACAAATCGCAAGCTGCATATTTGGGGACGGACCTTGCTCGTACCCGAGAGCAGCGACAATGTAGCACGATTCAGCTTTGATGACTTGTGCGGCAAGCCGCTGAGTGCAGCCGATTATATAGAAGTGACACGACGGTTCAGGACCGTGTTCGTCACTGACGTCCCGAAGATGGGCTTGGGACAAAAGGACCTCGCAAGGAGATTCATCACGTTTATAGACGGTACATCATCATTACCCTCTTATTCCCAGAGACACTGCTGACACGCCCTTAGCCTGTTACGAGAGCCGCACAAAACTATTTGCTAGCTCCGAGGTGCCCATCTTTCAGGTATTCTCAGATGACCCCAATGCCAAGTCGGACCACGCGTCAGACCACGTCCGGGGTGTCATGGACGATCTGGGACTCTCCGACCAGCAGATTGGGCACACGTCCATTTTCTCTGGCGAGGAGGAGATTTTCGCGTTTGCGAGAGCGTGCTCGCGGTTGGTGCAGATGGGCACGAAAGAATGGGCTGCGCATGCCGGACGGATCATGGGCGAGGAATCCGGGTTGTAATGCGACAAGAATGGATGCTTGCTTTCTGGTTGATACACGTCTTACATCTATCTTACTGATGTATCGATTCTATAGATGATGGATTGGAGGCGGAGGAGGACAATTGAATAAACTCGTGATCTGCCAGTGAGTGGGAGTACAAAACGAAAATTTTAACGGCGGTACCTGTCAGGCAAATGTCAGGTACGAACAAACCTGATGAGGGTCGGACATTGCGTACCATAACACCGACTTGCGGTTGCGTCGCATCTTCCGCTGGAGTTGGAGAACGCCGTAGAGCAGAGCCTCCGCCGTTGGTGGGCAGCCCGGAACGTAAATATCGACAGGAACAATACCTGCGACGTGCAGGTCAGCAAAGGTCAAGTTCTCCGCACACGGTGGATGACGTACGGTCGCAGCCGCGGACCACCGAGTACGAATAGTGATAGTACCCTCCGCCATTTGCGCAAGAACCCATGGAAATGACCCACCCTATATATGCAATATGTCAACGATATGTCATTACGGGAGGATGAATGCTGAGCGCTACACACGAGGTTCGGGCATTTGGTCGTAGACTTTGCGGAGAGCGGGGGCCATCTTGTTCGTGAGTGTTCCGGCAACTATACAAATACCACACATGAGTATACGTGAGTGTACTGTTTTGGGATTTGGAGAGGGAGGACGCACCAATCATCACGTCCGACTGTCGAGGACTCGCCCGGAAGACGATACCAAGGCGGTCCTGGTCGTAGCGCGCTGCGGCCATGTGCATCATCTCCACTGCACAACAGGCGAGCCCGAAAGTCATTGGCCTGTGTGTTGCGAAAGTTCTTATTCAGCATCTAGTCTGGGAGGAGGTACGACGAAGCTTGCCAGAGGGAGCCCTGTGAGAAAAGTGAAGTCAGCTCAACTAGTTATGTGAGACCTGCAGCGATTTTGGGATACCTGATGAGCCCAGTTGGCGATTTTGTCTAGCGTCGACAAGACATATTCTGTTTCGGGGGGGGGAAATCCTCAGCCTGCCTCGCTCGACCTCAAATC
>Ga0307513_10004368_pt1 | contig 18888 bp, 15 predicted proteins | sample 15_EM_MG_FD_202174 | JGI IMG/M metagenome (GOLD analysis project Ga0307513, IMG submission 202174) | Populus trichocarpa ectomycorrhiza microbial communities from riparian zone in the Pacific Northwest, United States - 15_EM | ecosystem: Host-associated > Plants > Roots > Unclassified | place...
ACAGCATGCGTGACGAACGATCGTCACGCAGCGAAGTCGCGGATTGTTTGATGGCGATCAGGATATCCCCGACGTTCGTGCCCGTAGGTCCGGTGTGTACGAGATCTTCGGCCGCTTCCAGCGCGGTGCCGGAATCAAACTCCCGCGCCGCGAACTCGACGTCACATCCCGCGATCGTCGCGCGCTCGACGGTGCCGGCGTCGACGATGGCGCCCGCATCGTCGGTTGGCCCGTCGGTGCCGTCGGTGCCCGCGGCCAACAGCAGCCAGCGCTCGCCGGTGCGCAGCTGCCGCGCAAAATTGAGCGCCAGGTGAGTATTGCGTCCGCCGCGGCCATGGTGCGCAGGCAGCCTGACCGTCGACTCGCCACCCCAAACGAGGCCGTCACCATTGCACGTTCGCAAGCGCGCCAGGAATTCTTCCGCGACCTTGCCCGCGTCGCCGTCGAAGCGACCCGCAAGCGACTCGATATTCAGCCCGCGCGCATTTGCGGCATCGATGACCGCGCGCACTGCGCCCTCGAGGTTGGCGACCACGTGGCGCTCGATGCGATCGGTGTGCCCGGGATCCCGGCCTAACAATCCGGACCCGATGACATCGGGATCGTCGCCGGGAACGTCCGAGATGAAGAGCGCCAGAGCACGACGCTTACCGAGGGCACGCGCGATGCCACCGCCCTTGATGCGCGACAGGCGCGAACGTTCGGCATTCAGTGCCGCGATGTTCCAGCCCGCGGCAAGGCCGCGCTCGTTGAGAGCCCGCAAGTCGGCGAGCGAAACTCCGTCACGCAGCGCTTCGACCAGGCTCGAACTGCCGCCCGAGATCAGGAATATCGGAAAGACATCCGGCGCCAGTTTCGCCAGCCGGGATTCAAGTTCGGCGCCCGCGGCGAGACTGCTGTCATCCGGCACGGGATGCGCGGATTCGCGTTGCAGCACGCGCGGCGCACGCGTGAGCTCGGGGTCTGTGTGGCCAAACTTGGTCAACACCAGCATCGAATCGATGGCTTCACCGAGCGTGTCGCGCGCACCGAGCGCCATCGCACTGGCGGCCTTGCCGACTGCGAATACCGCAATGCGCGCTGGTAGTTTGGCGTCGCGCAGGTGACGCGCCGTGCACGACCGGCCGCCCGCTGCGCGCAGCGCGGCGTCAAACAGTTCGAGGAGGATTCGGCGCGCACTCATGGAATCGGGCTGGCGCACGCCCGCGGACAGCTCAGACTTTGACGACCTTGAGGCCGGCCTTGTCACCGTCGCGTCGTGAGGCCTTGGCCACATCCGAACGTTCGGACTGCAGGCGCGCCAGATACTCGGGCGTGACGTCGCCGGTCACGTAGTGGCCCGAGAAACACGAAGTGTCGAATTCCTTGATGCTGGAATGATCGTGCACGCAGGCCTGGATGAGATCTTCGAGATCCTGGTAGATGAGCCAGTCTGCGCCGATAACCTCGGCCACTTCCGCTTCAGTGCGGTTGCTCGCCACGAGCTCGCTCGCGGCCGGCATGTCGATGCCGTACACGTTCGGGAATTTCACCGGCGGCGCGGCCGAAGCGAAATACACTTTCTTCGCGCCGGCTTCGCGCGCGAGATCGATGATCTGCGCCGAGGTCGTGCCGCGCACGATCGAATCGTCGACCAGCAGCACGTTCTTGTTGCGGAATTCGAGATCGATGGCGTTGAGCTTGCTGCGAACCGACCTCGAGCGCTGTTCCTGACCGGGCATGATGAACGTGCGGCCGACATAGCGGTTCTTCACGAAGCCCTCGCGATACTTCACGTCCAGGCGCTGCGCCACCTGCATGGCGCTGGTGCGGCTGGTGTCGGGAATCGGGATGACCACGTCGATGTGGTGGTCGGCGCGTTCGCGCAGAATTTTTTCCGCGAGGCGCTCGCCCATGCGCATGCGCGCGCGATGCACGGAGATGTTGTCGATGAGCGAGTCGGGACGCGCGAAGTACACGTACTCGAAAATGCACGGCGCGTGATGCGTGGTGGCCACGCAGATCTGCGAATGCAGCCGGCCGTGCCCGTCGATGTAGATGACTTCACCCGGCGCCACGTCGCGCACGAGCTTGAAACCCAGCATGTCGAGCGCCACGCTTTCGGAGGCCAGCATCCACTCGGCGCCCTTGGGCGTCTCGCGTTGCCCGAGCACCAGCGGGCGGATGCCGTTGGGGTCGCGGAAGGCCAGCAGGCCATGACCGATGATCATCGCGATGACGGCGTAACCGCCGCGGCATCGGCGATACACCGCGCTCACCGCCGCAAAAATGTCGGCCGGCGTGACGCGCGGCGTGCCCACACGCTGCAGCTCGGAGGCCAGCACGTTGAGCAGCACTTCGGAATCGGAACTGGTGTTGAGGTGACGGCGGTCTTCGCGTTCGAGCACTTCGCCGAGCTCACGCGCGTTGGTCAGGTTGCCGTTGTGCGCCAGGCAGATGCCGTAGGGCGCGTTCACATAAAAAGGCTGGGCTTCAGCGGCGTTGTCGCATCCGGCCGTCGGATAGCGCACGTGACCCATGCCGACGTTGCCTTTGAGTTCCTGCATGTGGCGCTGTTCAAACACGTCGCGCACCAGGCCCTGACCCTTGCGCACGAACAATGCGCCTTCGGCGACCGTGGCGATGCCCGCTGCGTCCTGCCCGCGATGCTGCAGCACCGTCAGGGCATCATAAATTCTTTGATTGACTCCGCTGGTTCCGACAATTCCGGCTATGCCGCACATTCGCTGGCGATCCTCAGGTTGAAACGGAAGGTTTGTTCAACTTCATCTCGATGCGCTCGAGCTTCTCGCCGACGATGCCGCGCAGGGCATCCGCTACGCCAATGGCGTAAGGCATCAGCCGGGAATTTTTCCAGCGATCATCCTCGTCCATGCGCAGCGCCTGGATGGCGATGGTGAACGCCCCGACGATGACGACGCCGCGGATGATGCCGAAGACCAATCCCAGGAACTTGTCCATGCCGGCGAACATGGAGACGCGAACGTAATGTCCAAGTATCACGCTGACCGCGCCGCCCAAAAGGAGCACGCCGACGAAGATGATGATGCGCGCCACCCAGATGCGGTACGGCGAACCGACCAGCACGCCGCCCAGGAGGGGCTCGACTGAACTTGCGAAGCTCCAGGCGAGGATGATGGCGAGGAACCAGGTGATGACCGCGATGGCCTCGCGGAGCAGGCCCCGGACGAGGCCCATGACGGCGGAAATAATGAGAATCGCGATGATGATGTAGTCGACTGCGATCATTCGATGAGTCAGGCCACGGCGCCTTCGAAGCAGGCGCGGCATTGTACTCGACGCCTCGCGCCTAATGCAGCCAAGTAGCTGCCCGAATTCACGAAATCGGCACGATGGCGCCGGACTGGCCCACGCGCCGAAGCTGTGCGGCCAGCGCTTCCGCCGAGGCCCGATCGCGAGTGGGCCCGACCCGCACGCGGTAGAGCTCACGGCCGCCACTGGTGATAGGTGCGACGAAGGCAGCGAAACCCTTGGCGGTCATGTCGCGGACCAGGCGGGTGGCATTGTCGCGGCTGCTAAAGCTGCCGAGCTGCACCACGAAGCTGCCGCGTTCAACGGGCGTCGCAATGGCGGGTCGTGGTGTGTCGACGGGAGCCGGTGTTGCCGCCGCCGGCGCTGGCAGCGGCTTCGCCGGCGCCGTGGCGGGTGCAGCGACGGGCGCATCTTCGGGCGGCTGCGCGGCAGCCGCCGCGGATTCGCCGGGAGCGGCGCGCGGCTGAGTATTTTCAGCGACCGGCGGCAGCGCGACCGCAGGCTCCGTCGCTGAATTGTCCGCGCGCGCCGGCGGAGTCGAGGCGTTGAGATCGATGGTGTACCGGCGCATTCCCTCGTCGCTCGGCGCACCGGCCGGCGCCTCCGTTCCGCGCGGACCCTTGAGTAGTTCGGGCACCAGCAGCACGAACAGTGCGACGAGAATCACCGCACCTGTCAATCGTTGCTTGGCTCGCGAATCCATGGGTGAACTATAGCCCAACGAATTCGGGCCCAAGGAATTCGAGCGCCGGCCCTACCGTGAGGAAAGAACCGAACACCAGAACGCGCTCACCCGGCGCCGCTGCATCGCGCGCCATGCGGCAGCCGGCGGCGACGCTGGCCGCGGTGCCGAGAATCGTGGCGCCGACTGGCAGGTGGCGTGCGAGTTCCGGGGTCGACACCGCGCGTGGGCCGTCGAGAGCGACGAGGATCCACGCGTCGATTTCCGCACCGAGCGCCGCCGTGATGCCCTGCATGTCCTTGTCGCCGAGGATTCCGCATACGGCAACCGTGCGTGCCCGCGGCAACGCGCGCAGGTTCGCGGCGAGGCCCTGCGCCGCCGGGAGGTTGTGCGCCACATCGAGTATCCACTCGGTCTTGCCCGGAATGCGCTGGAAGCGGCCCGCGAGGCGCACGCTGCGCAGCGCCTGGCTGACACTCGCATGAGTGAGATTCACATCGACGCCGGCGGTGATAGCCGCGAGCGCGGTGGCCGCATTTCCCAGCTGATGCACACCCGCGAGCGACGGCATCGGCAAGTCGCGCAACACACACCCGGCGTATTCGAAATCCCATTGCTCCCCGTGCGGCCGCACCTGGTAGTCGCGGCCCGGCAGCACCGCGCGCGCGCCGATCTCATCGATTGCGCTCCACAGCGAGCGCGGCATGTCCGTGCTCCCGAGCACCGCGGGACGCCCTTTCCGGAAAATGCCCGCCTTCTCGCGGCCTATCGCTTCGAGCGTGTTGCCGAGCCAATCGGCGTGATCGAAGCCGATCGAGCAGACCACGGCGACGTCCGCGTCGATGATGTTGGTGGCGTCGAGGCGGCCGCCCAGCCCTACCTCGAGCACTCCCACGTTGACTCGCGTCTCACGGAACTGATCCAGGGCCGCAAGTGCGTTGTATTCGAAGAACGTGAGCGTGATGTCACCACGCACCGCGTCGATGCGCTCGAACGACGCGATCAGGCTTGCGTCGCTGGCTTCGACACCGTTGATGCAGATGCGCTCGTTGTAACGAATGAGATGCGGTGAGGTGAAGCGTCCGCAGCGTACCTCCGCCGCCCGCAAAATCGCGTCGATCCACGCGACCGTCGACCCCTTGCCGTTGGTACCGCCCACCGTCAACACCGGATACGCGGGCGTGAGCAGGTCGAGACGTCGGGCGACTTCACGCACGCGGCTCAAGGTGAGCTCGATCGCGCTCGGGTGTGACTTCTGTTGCTGCTCGAGCCATTGGGCGAGCGAGCGCATGCGTGTGAGTCTTACTCGGCGGTCGCGACGGCAGTCTGGGCAACCGCGGCAGGCTGGCGCATCAACAGCCGCAACAGCGCGCCGAGGCGTTCGCGCATGTCCCGGCGATCGACGATCAGATCGAGCGCGCCGTGATCCAGCAGGAACTCGCTGCGCTGGAATCCTTCCGGCAGCGTTTCGCGCACGGTCTGCTGGATGACGCGCGGACCCGCAAAGCCGATGAGTGCCCGCGGCTCCGCGACGTTGAGATCGCCGAGCATGGCAAGGCTCGCCGACACACCGCCGGTGGTCGGATCCGTGAGCACCGAGATGAACGGCAGGCGCGCTTGCGCGAGGCGCGCGAGCGCCGCACTGGTCTTCGCCATCTGCAGCAGCGAGAACAAGGCCTCCTGCATGCGCGCGCCACCGCTCGATGAGAAGCACACCAGCGGCGCGCGATGCTCGATGCAGTGATTGACGGCGCGGCGAAAACGCTCACCGACCACCGAGCCCATGGAACCGCCGAGGAATTTGAACTCGAAGGCGCAGGCGACAATCTTCAGGCCCTCGAGCGTGCCGGCGAGCACAATCATCGCGTCGCGTTCGCCGGTCGCCTTCTGGGCCGCGGCGAGCCGGTCCCGATAGCGTTTGCTGTCACGGAACTTGAGCGGATCTTCCGGTGAGACCTCGGCGCCGATTTCCTGTTGCTCGCCTTCGTCGAGGAAACGCGCCAGCCGCTCGCGCCCGCTGATGCGCATGTGATGGCTGCATTTCGGACAGACATTGAGATTGCGTTCGAGCTCGGCGCGGTACAGCACCGCGTCGCAGGCCGAACACTTGATCCACAGCCCTTCCGGTACCGAACGCGTGCGGCGTTCGGTCTTGATCCGCGAGGGCATGATTTTCTCGAACCACGACATGTCTGACGGTATTTCCTAATCCGAAGAGCGGCCGATGATAGCGGATTGCGGCAGATTCCCAGTATCCGCGGAGCCGCCGGGCAAGCCGAACTCGGCCGGATAGCGTACCGCCGCGAGGTACAACCCGTCCGGTGGCGCGGTCGCGGCGTTGGTCTTGCGATCCCGGCTCGACAGCACCGTGCCGACGCGTTCCGCCGGCGATTCTCCGTGGCCCACGGACATCAGCAGTCCGGCCACGTTACGAACCATGTGATGCAGGAACGCATTCGCGGTGATCGCGAGCGTCAGCCACTGCGCGTTGCGCGTGACGGCGAGCTGCTCCACGCGGCGCATCGGCGACTTGGCCTGGCATTCGATGGCGCGAAACGCGCTGAAATCGTGCTCGCCCAGAAGGACCTGCGCGGCGTCGTGCATGCGCGCCGCATCGAGTGGCCGCCGTTCCCAGGTCGCCCGGCCCGCCGCCAGTGCCGAACGCGAATCGCGATTGAAGATGAGATAGCGATAAGTGCGGGCGGTCGCACTGAAACGCGCGTGAAACTGCTCGGGCACTTCGCGCACCCAGGCGACGCTCACGTCGGCGGGTAGATAGGAGTTGGCGCCCAGGCGCCAGCTGCGTTCGCTGCGTGCGGCCGCTGAATCGAAATGGATCACCTGCCCGTGCGCGTGCACGCCGGCGTCGGTGCGGCCCGCGCAGACGCAGTCCACGGGGGTGTCGGCCACGCGCCCGAAGGCGCGCTGCACCATGTCCTGAACGGTTTGGAGGCCGGGCTGGGTTTGCCAGCCCGAGTACGCGCGGCCGTCGTACTCGAGGCCGGCCGCGAATCGAGGCATTTAGGAGTCCGACGCCCCGTGCGGGCTAGCCGGGCAACGACTCTAACAAGCGCTGCGCTTCCTGCTTCTGCGAGGTGGAGCCTTCCGACAGCACTTCATTGAGGATGTTGCGCGCGCCGTCCGGATCGCCCATGTCGACGTAGGCGCGAGCGAGGTCGAGCTTGGTGCCGACTTCCGAGAGCGTCACGGGCTCGAGATCGGGAACCGCGAGCTCTTCGGTCGGGCTGCCCGGCATGTCGAAGCCGTTGCCGAGATCGAGGTCGACCTTGCTGCGCATCTGAGGCTGGTGCGCGGTCGGTTCGACCGGGAAGTCGAGATTGTTGCGGTCGATCGCGGCGAGCCGCGAGGTCGACGAAATGTCGTAGCCCTCTTCCGGCATCTGCAGCTTGGACATCGACGCGGTGCTGTTCGGATCGATCGAGCGACCCTTGGTCAGGTCGACGTCGCCACCGAGCTCGCGCTCGGTCAGGAACCAGGTGCCGCTCGCGCCGTGTTCGGTGATCTGCGAGTCATCGGCGTTTCCGCCGGTGTGACGCGCGGCCGCGGCAGCCAGCAGACGCTGTGAGTTCTCGTCGAGACCCGCGACCATCGTCGGCGCGTTGGCGTCAGGTCCCCGCGGCATGCCGCCCACGGGCTTCAAACCAATCTGTGAATCCGTTTGCTCCAGCGATCCGAGTTCGAGGCCGAGATCGTCGAGAGCGAGCTCTGCGGTCTGATCCGAGCTCAGCTTGCGGCGCATGGCGCCTTCCACCTTTTCGCGGATGGTCGGCTCGTCGAGCGGGCGCAGCGCGGGCTGCTCCACGGTCGGCGCTTCCGAACCCGCAGGCGTCATCTTCACCGTCATCTCGCGCGTGGTCTGGCCGCTCTTGTCCGTGGGCAGCGCCAGGCCTTCGCCGGTCGCGTCCGGATCACGCAGCGCACTGCCGAGGTCCAGATCCACGGCGTCGGGATTACCGCCACCGGTAACGTCCATGCGGGAACTGACGTCAAAAGGATCGAAGTCGACGCGACCCGAACCGCCGGCGTCGAGATTGAGGTCGACGCTCACCGCGCCGCCACCCGCGCCGCTGCCATCGGAGAACATCGGGTCTTCGGGGGCAATCTGCTTGCCCATGATGATGATCTTTTCCCACTCGCCGGGAGCGGACTCGCCACGCGAGTCGGAGAGTTCGCGCGCGGAGGTCAGGAACTGATCCCGGTTGCCCCACACGAAGAACACTTCGAGCAGTTTGAGCTTGAGGTCACGACGATCGGGTTCGCGCTGGATCGCGATGCGCACGAGATCGGCGGCCTGGTCGTACAGACCATAGGCCATGTGGAAGTCGGCTTCGGCCAGCGCATCGCCCTGGTCGAGATTGACCGCGGTTTCGCTGCTGATGGTCTCGTCGGTGCGCACGGTCGGCGCGAGCGGAATGTCCTGCGTCTCCTGCAGCGCGCGATGCGTGCCCGATTCCTCGACGAGGATGTCGTCGGGAATCGACGCCATGCTCGGCGCGCGCATGCGGCCGGTGTCGGACAGGGAATCCATCGGCTGTGCCAGGCGGTCTTCGCCCTGATCGGCGAGACGGCCCAGGTTGTCGTCGAACTCAGCCGACTTGCGCTTGCCGCGTGACTTGGTGAACAGCAACACCAGGATCAGCAGCACCACTGCGCCTGCGATCAGATACCAGTTCGCGATGATCTTATCGACCAGCGACGGCTCTTCCGTCTCGGTGGTCGCCGCAGCGGCCGGAGTCTGTTCGGGCGTCGGTTCGGCGGCCGGCGTCTCAGCAGGTGCCGGCGCCGGCTCCTGCGTTGGCGCGGCAGCTTCAGGTGTCGTGGCTTCCGGGGTCGGAGCAGCAGTCTCGGGCAGCGGTGCCGGCTGTTCCACCGGGGTCTGCGTCGGCGCCGGCTGCGCAGCGGCAGGTTGCTGCTGCGAGGCGGCTAGTTTCGCCTGCAGGTCGGCAAGCTCGGTGTTGCGCAGTTCGAGCATGCGCTTCGATTCGGTGAGCTGGCCTTCGAGTTCGCGGACGCGGTTCTGCAGAGTGTCGACTTCGGCGGAATTGCCAGCCGATGATCCGGGGCTCGACGCCGAATCGCTCGGCGGCACGAGCCGCAGTCGACCACGGCCCGACGTACCGGTGGCCGCGCTGTATCCGCCGGCCAGGCGACGTACCTCGCCGCTGGCCTCGGCTGGCGATACGGCGGCGATTTCGTCGCCGCCAGGAATTCTCAGCACCGCCCCGGCACGCAGGCGATTCATGTCGCCTTCGAAAGCGCCAGCGTTGCCACGGTAGATAGCCACCATGAGCTGGGTGGTTTGCGCACCGGTGCTCGAGGACAGGCGGCGGGCAATGGCCGACAGGCTGTCGCCACGCTGCACTTCGTAACTGTCGCCGCCGCCGGCAGCCACCGGAGGAGCCGCGCTCGGGCTTTCGGTCTGCACAGGACGTGAAATCTGGCCCGAGGCGTTCGCGCCGCCTGCGGCAGGCATCGCCGGTTGAGCCGCCACGACGCTGTTAGGAGCAAACACCGGCGGATCCAGCAGCACGGTGTATTCGCGCACCAGGCGCCCGCGCGCCCAGGAAGCTTCGATGAGCAGCGTGAGGAACGGTTCGGTCACTGTTTCGGAAGACTTGATGCGCAGGACCTGCGCGCCGCTCGCGGAGCGGTCGCGGGTCACGGTCACCGATGACATGAACGGCGGCCAGTCGAGGCCGTATCGCGCGAATGTTTCCTTGGTCGCCAGCTTCGCATCGAGCGTGGCGAGATCTTCGGGCGTTGCGTTGACCAGTTCGATTTCGGCATCGAGCGGCGCATTGAGCGGCGAATTCAGGTGAACGTCACCGAGACCCAGTGCAAGAGAGATTCCGGGTAATAGCAAAAGCGCCAGCAATCCCCGGGCGAGACCAATACGCTGCATTCGCGTCTCCACATCCACCGTCGGCTATGAGATTTCTTTATCGAAACAGAAGCTTAGAGACGAAACTTCCGGCCCTAAGCTGAAACCGCCCGCAATATAACTTAAATATGCTCTCGCACCAAAATCTCGGCAATCTGGACGCTGTTCGTGGCAGCACCCTTCCTGATGTTGTCCGAGACGATCCATAAGTTAAGTCCGCGTTCGTGACTTATATCTTCCCTAATGCGTCCGACATAAACCGTGTCCCGGTTCGCGGCTTCGGTGGCTGCCGTGGGGTACCCACCGGGCTTCCGCTCATCTAACACCTCTATTCCCGGGGCCCGCCTGAGCAATTCACGGGCGGCCTCGGCGGTGATCTTTTGCCGGGTTTCGATGTGCACGGCCTCGGAATGGCCGAAGAACACGGGGACCCGAACTGCCGTGGCGTTCACCAGCAGGGAGGGGTCGCCAAGGATCTTTCGGGTCTCCCAGAGCATCTTCATTTCTTCTTTGGTGTAGCCGTTGTCCATGAACTTGTCGATCTGCGGCACGCAGTTGAACGCGATGCGCTTGGCGATGACCGCAGGCTTGCCCGGCTCTTCACCACTCATGAGAGCAGTGGTCTGCGCGGCGAGCTCATCCACCGCTTCCTTGCCGGCGCCCGACACCGATTGATAGGTGGCCACGTTGATGCGCGTGATGCCCACGGCGTCGTATATGGGTTTCAGCGCCACCACCATCTGGATGGTGGAGCAGTTGGGATTGGCGATGATGCCGCGCTTCTTGTACTCGCCTATTGCCTGCGGGTTCACCTCGGGCACCACGAGCGGGATATCGTCCTGGTAGCGAAACTCCGACGTGTTGTCGATGACGATGCAACCGGCCGCGGCGGCTTTGGGCGCGTATTCGCGCGACACGTCGCCGCCGGCCGAGAACAAGCCGATCTGCGCGCGCGCGAAATCGAACGTCGCCACGTCGATGACCGGAATGTGCCGGCCGCGAAACTGCACGCGCTTGCCTACCGAGCGGCTGCTGGCGAGCGGATACAACTCGGACACCGGGAAATCGCGTTCTTCGAGGATCCTGATCATCATGTCGCCGACCAGCCCGGTGGCTCCGAGCACGGCGACGCCAAATCCTTTTGGGGATGGGCCCTTCTTCGGTTCGTTCATTGCTAACTACCCGGCCGGGTGATGACCGGCGTGGCGCAACGCACGTCGGCGTTCTGGCCGCGGTGCCGGAGATAGTGATCCATGAGCACGATGGCCAGCATCGCTTCGCAGATCGGCGTGGCGCGAACTCCGACGCACGGATCGTGCCGCCCGGTGGTGACGACCTCGGTGGGATTTCCCGCCACGTCGATAGTCTTGCCCGGCACCTGGATGCTGGACGTGGGCTTGAAGGTGACTTGTACGACGACGTCCTGCCCCGAGGAGATTCCACCGAGTATTCCGCCGGCGTTGTTGCTCAGAAAACCGGTCGGCGTGAGCTCGTCGCGATGTTCGCTGCCGCGTTGCGCGGCCGAGGCGACGCCGGCGCCAATCTCGACGGCCTTCACCGCATTGATGCCCATCATCGCGTGAGCGAGATCGGCGTCGAGCCGATCGAACACCGGCTCACCCCAGCCCGGCGGCATGCCGCGCGCCAGCACCGTGACCTTGGCACCGACCGAATCGCCTTCGCCGCGAATCTTCCACATGAGCTCTTCGAGCTCTTTGATACGCGATGGATCGGGGCAGAAGAACGGATTGTCGTAGGCAGTCTCCGGTTTGACCGGATCGAGCACCAGCGCGCCGATCTGACTCAGATATCCGCTGATGCTGACGCCGAGCCGCGTCTGAAGGAATTTTCGCGCGATGGCGCCGGCCGCGACGCGCACAACAGTTTCGCGGGCCGATGAGCGCCCGCCCCCGCGGTAATCGCGAAAGCCGTATTTCTGCTGATAGGTGTAGTCGGCGTGACCGGGACGAAAGCGATCCTTGATCTTCTCGTAGTCGCGCGAACGCGCATCGGTGTTCTCGATGACGATCCCGATCGGCGTTCCGGTGGTCTTGCCTTCGAAGATGCCGGAGAGAATCTTGACCTCGTCGCCTTCGCGACGCTGGCTCACGAACTGCGAGGTGCCGGTGCGGCGCCGATCAACATCGCCCTGGAGATCGTCCGCGGTGAGCTCGAGACCCGGCGGGCACCCATCGACGATGCAGCCGAGCGCCGGCCCGTGGCTTTCACCAAACGTGGTCACCGTGAACAATTTGCCAATGGAATTACCGGACATCAGCCTCAGGCCTTATCTAACTGTTCGCGCGTCAACAGGAACACCCCACCGCCACCGCGCTCGAAATCGAGCCAGGTGAACGGCAACTTCGGATACGCGCGCGCCAGCACTCGCTCGGTGTTACCAACTTCGACCACGAGCAGACCGAGCGGCCGCAGGTGTTTCCGGGCTTCGCGCAGGATGGTCGCGACCGAATCGAGACCCTCGCGGCCGGATGCGAGCGCGAGCTTCGGTTCGTGGCCGTACTCGCGCGGCAGGCCGCGCATTTCGCGCTCACCGACATAGGGCGGATTGCTCACGATGATATCGTAGGAACTGCCCGAAAGCCCCGCGAAATGGTCGGATTCGATCAGCTTCACGCGCCGTGTTAGACGCAGGCGCCGGCGGTTGATCGCCGCCACTTCGAGCGCGCCGGCGTCGATGTCCACCGCATCGACACGCGCGCGCGGGAATGCCTTCGCCGTGGCCAGTGCGATGCAGCCCGAGCCCGTCCCCATGTCGAGCACACGGCGCACGCGCGCCGCGACTATCCAGGGTGCGAATCGCCGCTCGATGAGTTCGGCGATGGCCGAGCGCGGGATCAGCACGCGTTCATCGACATAGAACGGCAATCCGGCGAACCAGGCCTCGTGCGTGAGATAGGCAAGCGGCACCCGCTCGTCGATCCGTCGCCGCAGCAACGTCTCGACGCGCTCGCGGCCGGCCGCACTGACACGTCGCCGGAAGAAGCGCGGCGGCGCGTCGAATGGAAGTTTTCCGGCATGCAGCACCAGCGCGGCGGCTTCGTCGTGGGCGTTGTCGGTGCCGTGCCCGAAACAGACCCGTGCTCGCCGCAGGCGGCGCGCAACGCTTGCGATCAGCTCGCCGACGGTGATGTGGAATAATCGCGCCATGTCGAATCGTTACTGGATTTCCGTGGCGGCGATCGCGGCGGCAGCTGCAATCGCCGGTGTGTACGTCGCCCGCGTGGTGAGCCGGCCGGCGGTGCCATCACTCGAGTCGGGCACCTCATTACCGCAGCCGCGTGCACTGGCGGACTTCAGTCTCGTCGACACGAAGGGCTCGCCCGCCTCGCCCGCGGCACTGCGTGGCCATCCCACGCTGGTGTTCTTCGGTTTCACGCATTGCCCCGACGTGTGCCCGACGACCCTCGCGCTGCTCGCGAGCGTGCAGAAGCAGGTGGCGGTGCCCGGCCTCAAGGTGGCGCTCATCAGCGTGGATCCGGAGCGCGATACACCCGAGCAGCTCGGCAAGTACATCTCATCATTCGGCGGCGATCTTATCGGCCTCACGGGTACCGCGCCGGAGATTGTGAAGACTTCGAGAAGTTTCGGCGTGGCAGCCAGTCGCGTTGATCTTCCCGGCGGCGGTTACACCATGGATCACTCCGCCACCGTGTTCGCGCTCGATTCCGCCGCCCGCATCGTTGCCGTGTTCACACCGCCCTTCAATTCCGCCGCGCTGACGCGCGATGTCGCAAGACTCGCGCCGGCACTGGCGGGGCCGGCTTCATGAGTGAACGAGAACCCGGCGCCGGCGGGCGCGCGTTCGTCGCGCTCCAGCATCTGCTGCCCCAACACGGGATCTCGCGCCTGGTGCTCGCCGCCACGCGCTCGCGCTCGGTCGCGTTCAAGAACGCCTTGATCCGGTTGTTCGTGCGCGGCTTCCAGCCGGAAATGTCCGATGCGGTGCAGACCGAACCCACCGCGTACGCAAGCTTCAACGAATTCTTCACGCGTGCACTGCGCGCCGGCACTCGCCCGGTGGATCCGGATCCCGAGGCCATCGTCTCGCCCGTGGATGGAACGGTGAGCGAGGCGGGGACGCTGACCGCCGACCGGCTTTTGCAGGCCAAGGGCCACGAGTACAGCCTGCGCGCGCTGCTCGCGGGAAACAGCGCGTGGGAGCGCACGTTCGCCGGCGGTTCGTTCGCGACTATCTACCTGGCGCCGTACAACTATCACCGCATCCACATGCCGCTGGCTGGCGCGCTGCGTGAGAGTTTCTACGTTCCGGGTCGGCTGTTCAGCGTGAATCGCACCACGGCGCAGCTGGTGCCCGGCCTGTTCTCGCGCAATGAGCGGGTGTTCTGTGGTTTCGATGCGGGCGGCATGCCGTGGGCCATCATTCTCGTGGGCGCCCTCAACGTCGGCAGCATGGCCACCGTCTGGCATGGCGACGTGACGCCGCGCAAACATCGCGAAGTCACCGCGCTGCCGGTGACCGACGTGCTCGCTCCGACCACGCTCAAGAAAGGCGCGGAGATGGCGCGCTTCAATATGGGCTCGACCGTGATCCTGCTGCTGCCGCCGGGCGCCTCCGAATGGCGCAGCGCATTCAAGGCCGGACACACCGTGCGCGTGGGCGAACGCATCGGCACGTTGCACGGCTGGCAATCGCGCCCGGAACTCTCCCGTGAGTGACACGCGTTTGTGGCGGCCGACCGCGAGCAACGCGGCGTTGCGCCAGCGCGCCCAGGCGCTGCGGACCACGCGCGAGTTTTTTGAATCTCGAGGAGTCCTCGAGGTGGAGACTCCGGCGATGGTGAACGCGCCGGTGTCCGACGTGAATCTCGGCAGCGTCAGCGTGCAGGTCCCGGGTCGCGACACGCCGCTGTTCCTGCACACCTCGCCGGAATATGCGATGAAGCGGCTGCTCGCCGCCGGCAGCGGCGACATCTACCAGATCTGTCACGTCTATCGCGGCGCCGAACGCGGCCGGCAGCACAACCCGGAATTCACCATGCTCGAATGGTATCGGCTCGGGTTCACGCTCGAGGACCTGATGCGCGAAGTCGCGGAGCTCACGCACGAATTGTTAGGCGACTCACGATTGCCGGTGGAGTTCGTGAGCTATCGCGACGCCGTGCGGCGCCATGCGGGTTTCGACCCCCTGGATGCCGACATCGCGCAGTTGCAACGAGCCGCGCAGGACCTGGGCCTCGCCGCCGATCAGTCGCGGTTGTCGGGGCGCGACGAATTACTCGACCTCATCGTGGGCGCGAAGGTGGGTCCGGCGCTCGGCGCCGCGACGCTCACTTTCCTGCATCGCTATCCCGCCTCGCAAGCCGCGCTCGCGCGCCTCGACTCCGACGACCCGCGCGTCGCCTTGAGATTCGAGCTGTATCATCGCGGAGTGGAACTCGCCAATGGCTATCACGAGCTCGCGAGTGGTGCTGAGCAACGAATGCGCTTCGCCGCCGACCAGAACGTGCGTGCATCGCGTGGCCTGCCCACGTTCGCAGTCGATCCGCACCTGCTCTCCGCGCTCGATGCCGGCCTTCCCGACTGTGCCGGCGTAGCGCTGGGGTTCGATCGGGTGCTCATGCTGGCGATGGGCACTTCGAACATCGACGACGTCCTGGCCTTTCCCGTGGAGCGCGCCTGAATGAGTCAAGCCACCCAGAGTTACGACTTCGGCAACCCGGAATCCGCATACCGCGACCTGGCGCGCGACCTTGCGGCGCTGCTGTCCGGCGAGCGGGATCTGATCGCCAATGCCGCCAATACCGCGGCACTCATCTATGACGCCCTGCCCGGCCTGAACTGGGCGGGGTTCTACTTATATAAGAGTGGCGAACTGGTCCTGGGACCCTTCCAGGGCAAACCGGCCTGCGTACGCATCGGGATGGGCAAAGGCGTTTGCGGCACCGCGGCGGCGCGCCGCGAGACAGTGCTGGTGGAAGACGTGCACGCATTCCCGGGACACATCGCCTGTGACTCCGCCTCCAATTCCGAAATCGTCGTACCGCTGCTGCGCGGTTCCGAACTACTCGGTGTGCTGGACATCGACAGTCCGCGGCATGCGCGCTTCGGCGCAAGCGACGCGGCTGGGATCGAGGCGCTGGCGAAGATTTTCATCGACTCGCTCGGCTGAAGAGCCGGCTGCAACGAAAAGGGCCGGCGCAAGGCCGGCCCTTCACTAACTAATGACGGGAATTCAGCCCTTGGCGCGCGAAACGTACTCGCCGCTGCGCGTGTCGATGCGCAACAGCTCACCCTCGTTGATGAACAGCGGCACGCGGACCGAGGCGCCGGTCTCGAGCTTGGCGACCTTCTGGCCACCGGTGGCGGTGTCGCCCTTCAAGCCCGGGTCGGTCTCGATGACTTTCAGGTCGATGTGCGGCGGCGGCGTCACCAGCAGCGGCACGCCGTCCCACAATGTGATGATGCAGACCACGCCGTCCTTGAGCCACTTGGCCGCGTCACCGACCGCGGCTTCGCCGGCCTGGAGCTGCTCGAAGTTCTCGGGATTCATGAACGTCCAGAAATCGCCATCCTTGTAGAGATACTGCATCTCGCTATCCATGACGTCGGCGGCCTCGATCGATTCGCCGGAGCGGTAGCTCTTTTCGACGGTGCGCCCGCTGCGAAGATTGCGCACCTTGATGCGATTGAAGGCCTGCCCCTTGCCCGGCTTCACGTATTCGTTCTCGATTACGGAATACGGATCGCCGTCGATCAGCAATTTCATTCCGCCGCGGATTTCATTGGTTGTGTAGCTGGACATGGGATTCTCGCCGTACCGAACGTGATGGGCCTGCAAAAAAGACCGCGCATGATACCCACCCGGGGACCCTCTGCACAGGTTCCGGGGGAAACCCCCGCCACACGAAACCGTCCCGGCCAACTGTGAGCCGCCTCGCAGGCAGGACCCCGGGGGCCGGGTGCTAAACTCGCCGCGCTTGTTTGACACGCGCTTCAACGCGCACCCGGGGTTGCTCTTGACGGACAATTCAGCCGTTCCGCTCATCGTTTTCTCGCCGCAGCGCGAGCCGGCCGAGTTCATCAACAGCCTGATGCGCAAGGCGGGTGAACCTGTGCACTGCACGTGGATCCCGGCCGTGCGCGACCTCGGCGAAGCGCTCGAGCAGCTCAATCCGGAACTGCTCGTATGTGCCTATGTCTCCGAATCCGACGCCAAGCAGGCGGCGACCGTGCGCGATCAGCTCGCGCCGCAGGTCCCGATGTTGCTGGTGCGGCCGCAGATTTCCGAAGGCGATATCGCCAACGGCATGCGCATCGGCGCGCGCGACGTCATTTCGCTGTCGGCCACCGATCGCGTGCAGGCCGTCGTGTCGCGCGAATTGCGCTCGTTCAGGCTCGAACGTGCGCTGAACAGCACGTTGCAATCCGCCAGCGACTATCGGCGCCAGCTGCAATCGGTACTGCAGCGCTCCAATGACGCCATCCTGCAGGTGCAGGAAGGCATCGTGGTCGACGCCAACCAGACCTGGCTCGAATTGTTCGGCTACGCCGAAGAGAGCACGGTCGTCGGCCAGCCGCTCATGGATCTCTTCGACGATCGTTCGCATGCCGCGCTCAAGGGCGCGCTGGTCGCCTGCGCGCAGGGGAAGTGGACCGACCATCCGCTGAAGCTGACTTCCTTGTTAGGCGATGGCACGCAACTGCAGCTCGACCTGGTGCTGACACCGGGCGAGTTCGAGAACGAACCCTGCGTGCGCATCATGGTGCCGGCCAAGAAGCGTGACGATCGCCAGCTCACCACCGACCTTTCCGACGCCGTGAAGCGCGACTCCTCCACCGGCCTGCTGCTGCGCCGTCCGCTGCTCGATGCGATCGGCGTGCGCATTGCCGCACCGCCGGCTGGCGGCGTGCGATTCATGGCGATGGTGCGCCCCGACAAGTTCGCCGAGCTCGAAAAGGACGTCGGTGTGCGCGCCAGCGAGCAACTGGTGAGCGAATACGCCGCGACGCTCAAGTCCCACCTGGGACCCAACGACATCGCCGGCCGTCTCTCCGGAGTGTCGTTCCTCGCTCTGCTCGAGCGCGGCAACACGCACGACATAGAAGCGTGGGCGGAGGCCGTACTGGCACGCTTCAGCGAGAACGCCTCGACCGTCGGGCAAAAAACCGTGCATTCGAGCTGCACCATCGGCCTCACTACCGTGCCGACCGCCGGCTCGAACATCGACGCCATCGTCGCCGATGTCGTCGAAGCCGTTCGACGAGGTCGCAGCCAGGGTGGCAACCAGATTTTCCATCTCGACAAGGCGGACACCGACACGCGCGTGCAGGCCTACGACAAGATCTGGGTCAAGCACATCAAGTCCGCGCTCATGGAAAACCGCTTCCGCCTCGTGCAGCAGCCGGTGGCAAGCCTGCAGGGCGAAGATCCAAACATGTTCGACGTGCTGGTACGCATGCTCGATCACCAGGGCAAGGAAGTGCTGCCCGCGGAATTCATGGCCGCCGCCGAGCGCAACGACCTGCTCAAAAACATCGATCGCTGGGTGGTGGGCGCATCGCTGTCGTTCGCCGCGCAGAAGAAGCCGGGATGCCTGTTCGTGCGCCTTTCGAGAGACAGCGTACTCGACACCGGCTTTGTCGAATGGCTCAAGACCCAGCTCGCCACCGGCGCCCACAAGCCTGAGCGCATCTGCTTCCAGATCACCGAGAGCATCGCCGAGCAGTACATGACCGCTTCGCTCGCGCAGCTGGGTGCTCTCAAGAAGATGGGCTTCCGCATCGCGATCGAGCGTTTCGGTTCCGGACGCGACCCCATCAAACTGCTCGGCGCGGTGCCGCTCGATTTCATCAAGATCGACGGCGCGCTGATGCAGGATCTGGCCGGCAACTTCGAAACGCAGACCGTGGTCAAGAAACTGGTCGAACAGGCCATCAAGCTCAAGATAGAAACGATCGCCGAGCGCGTCGAGGATGCGAACACCATGGCCGTGCTCTGGCAGCTCGGCGTGCAGTTCATCCAGGGCTACTTCGTCAACGCTCCCGAAGA
>Ga0307513_10004371_pt1 | contig 18875 bp, 20 predicted proteins | sample 15_EM_MG_FD_202174 | JGI IMG/M metagenome (GOLD analysis project Ga0307513, IMG submission 202174) | Populus trichocarpa ectomycorrhiza microbial communities from riparian zone in the Pacific Northwest, United States - 15_EM | ecosystem: Host-associated > Plants > Roots > Unclassified | place...
AGCCCCTAGGTTTATCAGGGTCTGGCACTAATCTTGCTCGCAGTTCTAGTTTCGCCCCCATTCCCTTTTTGTTACGTGCGCGCATATGTAGTAACACCCATTGATATGTTTTGTAGTTACTGGTCGACGCGGCCACACTTCATTATTGATAGTGGGACTTAAATTTTATGACTTGTTATGAATGCGCGCACATTAAGTACACTTGCCCGGGCCTAATAATAAGCCGCGCGCGAGTCTCTTCAGTATGCAATTCGTCATTATTGATGTACGCGCGCGTTCACTTGATCAACTAGTCTGGGTCTCACTAATGATCCTTATTAAGTCTTAGTTCTACTTGTAAGATTATAAATAATAAGGTAAAATCGCAAAGTTTCGTGTATAAACCAATACGACCCTTATCAACGGTCCACTTGAGCCTGTTTAATTGTGGATTTACTTTCACCAATGCGTGTGCTTTGGACTTTGCAGTATTTCTTAACATGCCCAATTTGGTACATATTAATTTAAGAAAAGCTTCTTGGCCTAGTCACTAGTGGTAAGTCTGTCTGTCAAACATGTGATTACTTATGTAAGTCCTTTCTGGTAAGGCATTAGTTTGATTCCCAGTGAAGACAGTAATTAACAAGTATGCTAAGGTGATAATCCTTTTGGCCCTCCAGAATTTGTCAGCCTCACCAGGCGCTGTCACTCAACAAAATCCAGTCACGCCTACCTAATCAGGCAGGATCTCTTTGTCTGTTCAAGCCTGTTCAGGACACTGGTCCCTGGCACACCTGATCGCCCTGTTAAGGTGCTTTCCAAGTTTCCGACAGAGGCTGGACTCACTACCTCTGCTGCACCATTCAAACAATGTTTAGCAACCCAGTACAGAATTCCCAGGCTGGTGCCCTGGCCTCTCTTGACCTATCCTGCATACCCATCACTTTGTCACTTTGATGCTTCAAGTCTTATGACTCATAGTGATTGTCACGGGTAACCCTGGGGTTTTTTTCACCAACCCGTACCCTTACCCCAGGGACCCTTACCCGCAACCCTACGGGTTTTTGAGCCCAAGAACAGCCAAAACGGCCCAGAAATGACTGAGATATGTGCTAAACAGTATTTCCTACTGTTTGGGCCATATCTCCACCAATTCCTATCCGTTTTGGATGTTCTAGGGCTGGTTTTGAAGGTGGCGGGTACAGGAATCTGTACCCGTACCCGTACCCGCCTGTACCCTACCCGTAACCCATGCGGGTTCCAAAACCCTTGACAATCACTAATGACTCATGAGACCCAGGAATTAATTCCTTAATGGTGCAAGGTGGTGCAAGGGTCATCAGGTCATTTTTGAGAAAAGGATATTGACATGCTTATAATCACCCCTGTCTTTGTGGAGTTGGACATCAATATTCAACACTATGATTGCATACCAAAGTGATTGGTAGAAAGTTGACTCACTATATAATTATATACTTCTTGATTCCCTCTCAAAGAAAATCGGCTCTGAGATCTCAGAACACAAATTTTGCATTGTGAAACATGTTTGTAAATAACAAGAATCTATGCAACAAGGCCAATAGCAGTATTAGGAGGATGGAATAGGAGAGAAATTTTGTACACACAATGTGGCATATAAACCTACCAGAAAGTACTAGAACGAGGAGTGACATCTGGTAACTATTTTCTCACATAAATCGATGTGTATATTTATAGAGAGATCAAGAAAAGATAAGGAATCAGACAAAACAATATTAGATACAAATACACAATGGGCTTCAGTTCTTCGTCTTCAGTTCTTCATCTTCCATAACCTACTCACTCCCTTCGGATGAATTGTCATCGTACAACACGACATAATCCATCGCAGTCACTGTGCTTCCGGGAGCGCGGGAAGAGGCAGCAGAAGAAACAGCAGCTGCATGGGCGGCGGCGGCGGCAGCCAGCTCTGCAGTGGTCTGAGAACGGGTGTCATGCCAGAGCGCCTCGTCTTCATCCTCAGACGAGGAGGGCATGCTGATCAACGAGACATCCGAGCCGGCGTCGGAAATACTATCGTCAATCGATGAGATCGACGCTGGGATCGATTCAGTGACCGAGTGGGCCGTCTCGGAAGGTACATGGGCACTGGCTTGAACGGAGGCCACGTTAGGCACAGGCATGATAACAGATGACGAAGCCATCGACTCCTCTGATGAATGGTGAATATCAGACTCGACGACGTTGATACTAAAAAGAAAAACATCATTAGGTCTCTTGTCCTCATCACATCGATCACAGAAATTTTGACTCACTCAATCCAAAGGCTATTTCCAAACAACTCTCCATCGGCTCTCAATCTCCAATACCCTACATACCGCCCAGGAACATCAGGCGCCTTCAATTCTCCAGTCCAAACATCAATCTCAGCACCCGCAGACACCTTTCCAAGCTCCACGGCCATTGATTGAGCCCTCTCAATCGACAAGGGCTCGCCAGCGACGAATACAAGCTCCGTCGATTCCGGCCAATCACGACCACTATCATTCAACAACCGCCAGCATTTGACGAACTCAGCGCCAGGTGGAAAGACCTGGCCATCCGGAACAGTGACGTCCTCGATGAAGGCAGCGTTCAAGGAAACAGGAACCTCAACAGACTGCTCCTCAGGCTCGGGGGTACTCTTGGTTTTCGTTGGGACCAAGGATGGCAGCTCGCTGATAAGGTCAGCGAGTGTGAGCCGGGTCGAGGCAGTACTGGAAACCTCCGAAGAAGGTCGATTGAGCAGGGCTTCCTCCGACATAGTGGACTCGGCGACGCTCGCAGCCTTTGGAAGTCGAGGCTTGCCAACGGTGCTAAGGTGGTCGCGAAGGAGATTCACGGGGACCGGAAAGCTTCCAGGTGGGGCGGGTGAATCTTCGCGTGCAAGTCGTTCCGTAAGGGGCGGCAGCGCAGGTTCTGCGTTGTTCGTGGAGTCGGCTGCTACATTCGTCCCGATGCTTTCGAAGAGGCTCTTCAATGCTACGTCGTTGCGGGATCTTGCGGCGTCACGTTCAGCCTCTTCCGCCTTCTCAATGCGCCTGAGCAGAGATTGGGAAAAGCCAGAGACGTTTGACCAGACATTCTCATTCGAGTCGGTGGTTGGGGCATCATCTGTCGAGTTTGCTGAGGTTTGTTGAGCGACAACAGAGGGAGGTTGTGGCGTGGCAGGAACAGGAGGCAGAAGTGGAGTTACGAAAGACATGAGGTCATCATGCCAGGAACGAGATGCAGTCTGCAGGTTCTCCAAAGAGCTGAAGATTTCAGAAGATGTGATGGGTCCAGAATAGTCAGCAATGCGCTGAAGCAACTCCTGCTTTTCAGCTGGGTTGGTGGTCGGCCACGGGCTAGGAGTATGCTTGGGCACGCTCGGTAAGGTGATCTCCTTCTCGATCGTTTCTACTTGCTCCGGTCCTTTCCTGGCGTTATTCCCGGTAACAGGCGCAACCGGGAGAACCGATGGCGGGGGAAGAATGTCTGCGAAAGGGTTCGTAATCGAAGGCGACGAAGAGAACGGATTAACATCGGGGTAGGTAGTCGGTCCAAAGAAGCCAGGAATCGAGGCCCAAGAGGGATGAGATATCATTTCGGGCTTAGGGGGAACCGGAGGGGGATTTCCTGGCGATGCTACGCGCACTGGGGCTGGCTCTTCTTGAACTGCATGGAAAAGAGGGTCTGGGACGCGAGCGATGGGCGTGGGGGTCTTGACTCTATCTTCGTCTGTAGGTGACGACGTCGAGGTGTTCATGGCTGAATTCTGTTCTACTGGCGCAGAACTTTGTGGGATCATGGTCCTCTGCCCAACTCGGTACACAGTCGGGATCACGGTGTCAGCTGTCTTCATCTTCAGCATGGGGTGGTTAAGAGGATGAACCGTAATTGGAAGCGCTTCGCATGAGGCACACAGGTCGTAATCGGGGCATTCAGGGTGCATGCACTATTAAAATTCGCCGGGTGAGTGTTAATAAGATAGAAGTGATTAGATCCTACTTACTTTGAATCTGTGACCGTGGATAGTCTTCTTGCAGGCATCACAAGTAGCATAATGCATTTGACGAGGAGAAGGGGGGGCACGCTGGGCAGGTGGTAAGTACTTAAGTGTTTCTGGGCCGTAAATAACACTTACAATGTAATCATCTGACCTTTGGATTCGGACAAAACTATGAAGGGGATGCTGCTCGTTGGTGATCCTGAAGCAGGACGCGCAAGTGTCGAAATCGGGGCAGATGAGACATTTCTGTAAGTGGTTTTAGCGCTAGTGACTGAGGTCTGTAAAGAGGAGGATATACATAGCGGTCACCCCGGATCGTGGAGTCACATAGGTCACAGGTGGCGTTATGAACAATCGGTTCGGTTGCAGCCGCAGGTTGAGCAGGGGCTGAAGTTCTGCGAGAAGGTTCTGTAGCAGCTTCCCTTTCCCCATTCCCACTGAATACAGTGTGCACGATGACTCTTCCAGGTTCGTTTATATCGAAGAATTCGTGGAAGGGATTATGGGCCTGCGCAGCTCCTCCAGAAATGCAGGTTGTGCACAAATCATAGTCTGTGTTGGCCAAGTCAGTGAATCAACGAAACCCATTGAAAATCGAAAGAGAATCACCTGGACAATCAAGACACTTGTGACGGACGCCCTTGACTGTATCGCTACACATGTCACAGATGATTCCGTTGTGAACTACATGTTCCGGCGCTGTCCACCGAGAAGCTGAGGCAGGTGGTTCGCGAACTTCAGTAGTCGATGTAGTCGACATGGAAGAAGCATTCGAGGGTTCAGGCCCGCTCGTGGGATTTGAGGGCGCCCACGGGACTGGGAGGCGTGGAATGGGGAGGTCAGACGCCCTGGCGGAAGCGGAGGTGGCCATCTTCATATTGTGAGGGCCCATGGTACTCAAACAAAACCCAGGCTTGGCCTTATCGTAACACCCGTTGCACTGAACAACATTAGCTTTGCTTTGCAAGACGGTTAACAAAGGGGTCACTCACAACAACAATGTGACAACTAGCACAAGAATACCACTGAGCATTCAGAGGCGATGCGATATTCTTTGTGCAGACGGAGCATAAAGACGGAGGGGGGGCTGAGGCCGAATTCTCAGCGAATCCATCAAAGGATGCATTACCCGCCGCAGGGGTTGTAACCATGGGGTTTTCGAGGTTGCTTTCAAGGACTCGGTTCAAACCCTCTTGGAAATTGAGTAGCAATTCCTGGACTTCAGCTCTACCCCGTGATACAGAGCAGCAAGCACCGAGTGATGGCGCAGATGCTGGGTGCTGCGGCGCTGGCCTAGGTAGCTGCGGTCGAATGTTTGATGTAGTTGGTGTTGTGGGATCCACGTCCATGGGTACCTGGGAGGACGCAGAGCGGGTAGTAAGAGTCACGGCCGGTGCACGCGGGATATGAGACATAGAAATTCGATTGGATTGCTGAGCAAATTCGGGCTCCGTGGAGAGCCTGTGAACTGAAGAAACGGAGTTGAATAAGAGATAAGGAAGACAGGTATTTGAACTTACTGTCAGCCGCAATAGAAAAGAAATCGTCTACCACGGAGAATCTGAGTAGACCGTGTGGCCAAGTGCGGTCCTTGTACTGTCTGATGCACTTGTGGTAGTCGTAAGCATGGTGGACCTCCTTGCCAATTAAAATGCGGGCAGGTTGTGTAGCATCGGGGGAGAAGAGAAGCTTGGATAAATAGAAGCCCTGAGAGATAGCGAATACACGATGAAGCTAGAGATATGTCAGGTCGTTGTCTATCTTCATAGCTGAGGAAGCTGAAACCCACTTGATTACAGATTTGTTCATAGGAAGGGAAATGATTGGTGTCCGTGAAGGTGTGTTTGCGAATCTGGCCATGGTAGGTGACCTTTATGGTGAACATTTGCGAGGAAGTAGAGTGGGGAATGTAGAGGATGGATTGGAGACCGCAGTTGGAATGGACCCTCCCTTTTAAACACCGCTGTCGTCACATCGTCACACCTAATTCCGCTTGCGCAAGCGCTTAGCAAACCAATTCGGCATCGCCTATACTCGAACTTTCTAGCTAAAGTATAATAAATATATTGCAAGTGTACGTAGGCATTACGCGGCCGCAGCGCTTTTCTTGAAAGTCGTCCTTCTACCTCACAACCGGTAAGTAACTCGATGGGGAATCTTGGGGGAATCAGCATTTAAAGATTTACAACTTGAATATTGCATAGCTTGCCGCCAACTGGCCAAACCTGACACCGCCACCCCTTCTTGTCTTCTGAATGTACTTACATAAGGCCTTCCCCTCCTCGTACCAACCTCATATTTACATCATACTTGCCCCGCATCTAGATTCTAGAGGAGTGGGACTACCGGACCGGGCGGTGCACCGCATCACCGAAGATCTATATTTGGACCCCACATTTTTTTCACACTCCACTCAACCTCAACCTCTCCAAAGCCATGGCCACTCCCCGAAGACATCCCAACCAGGGGAAATTACCTCCTGCAAGAGAGAGAAGTATGGTTCAGTCCTGGCTCGGTAAAATTTATTATCACCGAATATCAAAACTGCAATTGACACGTCTTTCACAGCCATACCATCCCGGACCCGACTTTTCATATCCCTTGGAGTCTGCGTTCTTGGTGCGAGCGGTCTCATGGTTTCCGATTACCTGGAAAAGGCTGTTCCGCCCCCTAAGAAACCCATAGAGAATAGTGCATCCCAAGAATTTTCATGAACGAAACCATATTCTTGTCCAGGAAAATAAAGTACAAAGCTATGTAATGGATAGGGTGAGTTGTTTCTACATACATAAAATATCCACCACATTATAACCTCAAATAAAGTACCTACTAGGATAATTTTAAAGCGTTATGATTTTCCACCATATGCTTGCTCAGGCATTGTCAATCCCAGTCCTGCCTCCAGCTTCACATCATGGCCCTCCTTATCCCTCTCCTTTGCGATCGATTCCAAAGATGACATTGTCGGATATCGATGTCCATCCTCACTCGCCAACCTAAACTCCCAGCTTCTCTTCTCCCAATCTGGAATCAGCTCCTCTCCTGCATGCTTCAGGCCCCGCCGATTTCTCCTTCCTCTCCCGCCACAAAACGCATCACAAACGAATCCCCACCACGAATCGAAGAAACTGAAAGCGAGGATGACCGTCCCGATGAACGTGATTGTGATAACCGCTATTCCGATCACTTTCCATTCCGTGAGCTCTGCTGGTGGCGTGGTGGGTGCATCGGCTACGTATCCAATTTCTATGGACGCGCTGGAAAATGTCACCGTAGCTGGATCTGTAAAGCTTGTCGATGTGCTTGCAAATCGCGTAGTTGGTGCTGGTGGGGAAGCTGAACGGGTTGGTGCGGCGGTGGTGACGGTGGTAGTGACGATAGCGCTTGTCATCTGTTCGCTGGTACTCAGCGTTTGGCGAACGATGGTGGTGGTTGGCGTCGTCTGGAGTGCACTGGCTCCATCTGAAGTGATAAATGGGAGGATTCCCTCTCCACCACCGAGTAAACCAAGTAAATCTCGTGGGGCGGGAAAAATGGTACGCGGATGGTACAAAGGGTGGCTGGTAACTAGCCATCCCAAAAAAGTAGAGTAAAACAATGCAACCGAGCAAAATCGCATAGGCAATTTCAGGGAAGCGGTCTGTTGGTATTTTGTTGAAGAAGGTTCAGTTTTCCTGGCGGGCATAGTGTTGCATTTGGATCGCGCGGTCGATCGAGCAAGTTGTTCTAATAATACAACCGATTTCATGCGCCTCGCTCTTCGTCACATAAACGGAACAATATTTATTCTATGAAAGCCAACAAAGACCACGGAAAACCCGAACTAACAGCCGAATCGAAAGAAGGAAAGAAAAGGAGTTTAACCATAGAGTTACCCCGAACTCGACCCCTCACTCCTTGAGGACCTCGACCGACTCCTTGCATCCGACGCCATCCTCACAAACAATGGCCAATCCGCACTCTTTCTACACATCTCCCTGAAAACACCATTCGGCGTGCCCAGGAGAGAATGTGGGGTATCAAACTCAGCGATTCGGCCTTCGTCCAGCACCAAAATACGATCGTAATCCATCACTGTCTTGAGACGATGGGCAATGGTGATGACGATGGCACCAGAAAGTTCTTCGCGAATCGTTTGTTGGATCTTTAGTGTATTTACATAAGCGAGTGCTGAACTGGATCAATCAACCATACCTGGTCATCCAAATTCGAATCGATTTGTGAGGTCGCCTCATCCATGATGATGATATTAGTCCGCCTTAGCGTTGCCCTAGCCAGCGCGAGCAGCTGCTTCTCCCCTGCGCTCATCGAATCCTGGCTGATCCTGACATCAAGTACGGTAGGCTCGTCCTCAGAAGGTTCATGGTTGAGTAAGGGCAGCAGGTGACAACTTTCCAACACTTGCATGCATTCTTCTGTAGTGCACTTGTTGAGAGGGTCAAGGTTGCTTCGGATTGTACCAGAGAACAAAGCAACATCCTGGCTGACGATGGTCTACATTGGCACAGTAGTTAGCATGTCGTTAAGTGAAAAGACATGGTTTCGGACATACCACGCGAGTTCTCAGGTCTTCTAGCCCAAGGGTCGATATGTCAATGCCATCGATCCTGAACAGAGTTAAAAATGTTAAATCGCATAACTTGATCGGTTATCCTCACAAAATTTTCCCTCCCGAAGGCTCAATCATGCGAAGGAGTGACATCGCCAATGTGGATTTACCTAATGATGATTAGAATACAACAAATGAATTTCGGAAGGTGGACGAACCTGACCCAGTCCTTCCAACCTGTCATTAAATGAATTTTAATTAAGGTCGAGCACTCATTGACTCAGAGAGGACGCACCACTCCAATTTTCTCCGACGGTTTTACAACAAAGGATAACCCGTGCAACACAGCAGGCAACGTCGGGGCATATCGTACCACGAGGTCTTCCACTGCCAACTCTCCTGAACTTGAGGGCCAGTACGCGGGTGGTCTATTCTCCTCGATCACAGGCGGCGCTTCTTGAGGGACATCGAGATATTCAACGACACGCTCAACGCTATTGAAGTCGAGTTCGAGCTGGGCTGCGACCTTGACGAGCTGTCGGCTGGCATCTGCGAAAATACCAGCTTGTACGATTACTATGGCGGCAGAACCGTCAGTAACCCCTTGCCAGAGGGCGAACACCGTTGCAGAAAAAACGACTACAGATCCCAAGCCTGGAGTTCGAATTTCAGTAAAATAAAGATTGTGAGCTCCGTCGAGGGTCTTACAATCATACCTCCACCTTAGCCATCCATTTACTAGCCACTATAATTTTACAAGATTAGGGTACATCTTCCATTGTGTAAAAAGAGGAACTTGCATATACGTGGTCAAAGGACTGGAATTTGTCGACCTGATCATGATCGCACCATCAATATCACAAAAAAGAAGAAATAAAAGTAGAGACAAACCTTGGCATAGAAGGTATTTTGGTAGCGATTCTCCATCCCAAACGCACGTATGTGCGTAATACCCCTGAGCAGTTCATCGAAGCCAGCAAAGGTCGGCGATAGGGATATCGATTCCAACCTTCTCAGATCTCGAGATGCCTGAATATATGGCGGAGCTAACCGAATATACAACCATGCGATGAACAACGCAAAGGGTGCAAAATTGGGCACCACGAACAGCATAACCCCGAATGACGCTACGAAATTCAAAATCCCAGAAAGACAATTCCTGGCCGAGTTTTGTAGGGCGTCGTCGATGGTGTTGATGTCTGTTGTGAACCGGTTCAAGATTCGGCCAATGGGAGTTACGTCGAAGAACCTGGCAGGTGCACGAGTTATTCGATGGAGGAGGGCGATGAAGAGGGCGCGTGAGGCCTGTAGGCTTGTATAATAGCCAAGGACGATGTAAAAGAGAACAGACACGGCCCCAGCGGTAGAGATGTAGAGGTAAATCATTAGCCATGGCCTGACATTCACGTTTGGCGATGGTAAATTATCCCATGGGTAGCCAGTGAATTGGGCGAAGGTAATTAACACTGGGTATTTTTTTTCGTATGCTTCACCCCAACGGGCCAGAAAAACCTATGGCCCACCTCATCAGCGACAAATCCCCAGAGAATAATATGAACTGACTTGATTCCCAATGTTGATCGCTCGAATGAACACCATGATGGCCAGGGTCAAGAACCAGCAGTATATGCCCGCAGCCCGAATGTAGGTGACATAGCTGCGAAGGGAAACCCGCCCTTCTGCACGGGCTTCGACTTCTATCAGTTTCCCGTCGCCGGGTTGACTATGTGAACGTGGAGGAGGATCTTTTACAGCCGTGTCGTCGGCTTCGTTCAAGGTTTCCTGGTCAGATGACTGGGTTTCAAGGAACGGCTCTTCCTCCGACTCAATGACCTTCAAAAGCAATCCTCTTTCGTCTAGCTCTGGTATGGTCCCTTGGTGCTTTATCTTCCCATGTTCTAATTCAAGGAGATAATAGGCGATTGGTAGGCAAAGGGTGATGTGATGGGTGACAAGAATAATTGTCCGCCCACGAGCAAGGTCGCCAGAAAGGCAGTTACTAACGAGATGCTGGGCTGTGTGCATATCGACTGCAGACAAACTACGAAGTTGTTAGTTGACCAACTTCAGCTTTGAGCAAAGTATATACGAATGACTTACGGGTCATCCAAAAGTATACACTGAAAAATAAAAATTGCGACATGTCAAGAAGAGAAGAAAGAACGACATGCAACAAAAGGATTGACCTTTGCTTGCGAATACATTGCGCGAGCTAGCGCAACTCTAGCTCGTTGTCCACCTGACAGAGTTATCCCTTTCTCTCCAATTTCTAAGAAAAGTACCAGATTTAATATTTGCAATCATTGACAGAAGAAAGGAAGCCACACACCAGTCATATCGCCGGCGTCGAAGATGGAAAGGTCTTGTCGAAGTGCACAGGCATCCAAAACTGACTGATAACGAGCCTCATCGAAAGGCGCTGAAGACCCAAAAGTGATGTTGTCCCGGATAGTCGCGTGTTCCAGCCCTAAGAAACGGTTCAATCAATCATACACTTTGCGAGTGACGCATAAAGGTCGTACACGGATTCTGAGCACAATATGCTACTTGGTGGAAAGTCTTATCGATCAGCACATGCCCAGATGTACAATGCATTTCTAGCAAACCATCAAGGTCAAGCATCACAAAACGAAGCAAAACCGACCTCCAAGAAGGGCAACCAACATCCCACTTTTACCTGATCCAGTCGCCCCACTAACAATGGTCAGGTTTCCTGCCGGAAAGATCACATCCAAAGGGCCAAGGTGGAACCGAGCAGGGGCAATATCGTCGCTGCTCGCCTCCTTCCATTCGAACGAAGCATTGGCAAATCCTATTGGACGATCCCCGACCCCATTGTTGGCTGGGTCGACTGCGCTCTCCGACAATGTCGATGCCCACCCAGGAACTTCTTCCTCATTCAGGAAGGCTTCAATCCGCTGCATGGAAATATATGCTGCAAATATCTATAAGCACGGGCCTCCGGACGTTCAAAATAGCATACCGTGTAACATGGCGAAAAATTGGCCGGGAAGCGCAACCATCGGAGTTTGAAGTTGTGAAAATAGAGCAACCGAAGTGAAGGCCTTGGAAACAGTCAGGCGTTCCCCAGCAATCAGGGTGTAGCACAAAAACGATGAGAGAGCCATCGCAGAAGGAATCCAGACCCTGTTAATTCCCTGAGTAAAGGACACTAGGGCCAACCTGATGAAGGAGCTGACCAGATGAAAGAAATCAAAGAATCGACAATGTTGCCCTTAACGCGCCACTGCAACTCTGTTTCTCGGGAATTCTGCGCTTTTCGTGACCATTGATATTCTGGACCTCAAAATTAGTGACGTTTCTCTCTTGGAACTCGGAGCCTTGGACTGACCCCATCCATAAAATTTCAAAAATCTGATGTTTTGCAACAGTTCGTTCACAATGTTCATGCGCTTGTCCTTGGACCTCAGAGAAGACCTTCGGATCTGATATAATTATCAGGCTGAGAAGGAGACCATGTCGCGTGATTAACTTACAAAGAGGTCGTACTTTGCCAGGGGATAATTCAAGATAAAGGCAAGCAGGACAACGAGTGCACTGGTTAAGGCGCTCCAACCAAGGATTCTGATGAGCTCTGTTAGCCTCGTCCTTGGTTCAAGAAAACGGCTGGCTCACCGGTATAAGAACACGAGTGCAATCACAATCCGAATGGGAGATGAGAATATTCCTGAGAACTCCCAAAAACGCTGGGCCACCGCGTACGAATCGTCTCTGCAAATTGAAAGGTTCAACCAGATCTCTGCTTGTTTCGATGGTTGCTACATACTGCATGAGATTAATAATTTTACCCAAATCTGCGTTTTTCATTTCTCCATCCTTCTGAACTCGACCACTGACTTCTTGGCGTTTGAGGGACTTGTAATGTAAAGTGCAGAAAAGTTGACCCCGGGTCCGCTCGTAGCATCTTCTTGTATGCCAACTCTTGAATAAATCGACCTGTGCAAATGATAGATGTGCGATGAAGGTGACCATAGTCCAAAAGTAGGCCCGTGTTTTGGCGTGAGGTGAATTAGAGGAGAGGGCAGAAAGAATTTCCTTGAGGGCATATGGAGGGACGAAACCTAGTAATGGTTCAATTGCGGTGTACTTAAGAAGATGAAGGAAACTTGCCGATAACAGCATTCCACAACTCTAAAACGACATCGATGATGAGATCTAAAGAATTTGAAACGAGGAGGAACCTCAAGAGCGAATGCGACGGGTAACTATTGCAATCCTCATTGATAATGAAGGAAATATATTTTATGAGAGCGACTCACATTGCGCGATAGTCCAAAAACTTGTTGAACAAATTTTTATGCCGAAAGAAAGGGGAAAGACTCCATATATCTGGCTCGTGTAAGGTCCTTGTCATTGCTAGATCCAGGAGTGGTTGAATAAACGTGAATCCGCTCCATGTCCAAAGATTGACACTATCTTCAGGACACGACAGCTTGGAAGACGGTATCTATGTCCTTGGACATCAGCAACGTACGAGGAAGCAATTAATGAAAAAACGCAGGGCTCACGTCCTTTCCACTTGCAACATTCAAAGCAGGTTTGTAGGTCTTCAACGGTAGAGTTCCTGCAATCCAGGCGAACACAGCTGGAATCATCATTGAAACTAGGTCCAGGGCAGCTACTTTGACTCCATGCATAGAAAGATCATTGCCAAACGCGACAAGAGACAGAAGAACAGAGGACACTGAAAAGACCACGAAAAGGTACGGAGGTGTCAAGGGAGGTTTCATTGTCACCCTCAGTATGATGTAGCACTGTATATATGTTACACAAGAACAAACCTGTTGCAAGAACACAGGAGACTCACCCATGATATGGAATAGACCAAAGCCCTCGCGGCATACTCTCCATCATTTACCGACATTCCAAATACCAGGCAGCCTACCCATCCAACAAATGCAACACTCGAAAGTCCAATAAGGTATCGGTTTTTGATTGTCGAGAATTCCGGTGTTCGCTCAAATGATTCAAGGAGGTCGTCCACAGTTAAGAAATTTCTGAACGGAGAAGTGGCCCAGTTCCATAACGTGCGGAAAATCTTTGGGTAGCGGATTGAGGATAAAAGGTCGAAGAGTAACGAAGAAAAGATGATAGTAGCTGGTAACCAAGTGCTTAGCCATTTTGGCGGGGTGAACGGGTCGTTATCCCGATTCCCACTGAACCCAAACTGTTTCGTGAAGATGGTTAGCAATGGCTAGAGCACTCGGCGAATATCATCGTAAACCTACCACGAGTTCCATATGTATGGCACTGGATGTCCCAATGAGAGGTCGTTCGTCAACGTTGAAAACTGGCTGCGCCTCATGCAGTTCTCCCTGTTCCGCAATTCTTCTCAGGTTTATTGTGATGGGATATCTCGGACAGACATGTACACGAGTTATACACGAGGTTCTCTCGCAATACGGCATTCAAATTTAAGCCATAATGGCGGTGGTGTTTTGCATACGGGCAGAAAGTTGACACATTTAACTGTCTACTTTTCCAAAGTTCATAGGCTTGAACGTCACAAGTAGAGGCGCAAAAGAATGGGGGAAACGGTTGCTTGTTGACTGGGGACGGGCCGCACGGAGAAAGAGTGGCGCATGGCCGCAGTAACTATCGCACAAGATGATCCCCAAGAATCCAGCAACCGCTAAGACCTCGCCCAGGGATGCATCGATGACAGAAAGTGATGATGATATTGGGCCTCCAACGTTCAATATTGGCAACCATACATCTCGATGAATAAATTTCTCGAGTTAAATTCAAGATAACCCGGGATATGATCTCAGAGCTCTACGTATACGATCGTTTTAATAGGGAACCAGCTTTGATCATCCTGGAAGAAAAAAATAAATGAAGACACTGGTGGAGCCACCAGAGGACGTTGGGCCTGGGAATAGAATGTGGTGGAAGCGTGACGTCACGCGAATTAGTGAACCGCTGCCGGAAACGGGGAAGCCGACTTTACAACCCGCACGACGTCGAACTGATCTTTGTTCACCATAAGATACAAACGCACACCCAAGCCATGTCTTCCAGGGAACCTCTATGGTTTTGCCATGAAGTTGGTCACTACTCAATCTTATCTCTGAATGAGAACAATCTGACTGATCTTCACCTTATTTCCAGTGTCATGCAGAGATGAGACCCCTCATGGTGGGCAAAATTTTAGCGAGCCGCTTCTATTCCTCACTCGTATATAGGTGCCAGATCCTGTTTGTGCGTCATGTCATGGGAGCTTTGTTGAGAAGGCGAGCAATGGTCCGGCCTCCAAGGCTTAATGGCCTAATTACTCTTGATTAGATGGAAAACACGGCGGACGATCCTCGACAATTTTCTCGTGAAGGTGCTGACTTTGATGAAGGACATGGTCATGGAACGCCTCCTCCTGTGCTTGATGCTCTTTTCTGTGCGTTGCCTTGGTGGCTGACAAACATTTATTTCTGACTCCACGGTTGCAAAAGTCACCACGCTCCAATCGCTGATGGATCGAGGGATGGGTTCTGGCCTAGGGCCACGAAGCCCTACTCAACGGACGGCAACTATCGGACCCTCAGTATGGCTCAGTTTGTTGACCAAAATAACCGTTCTGACTTTCATGCAGTTGACATTCCAAGTGAGAGGTCCCAATGGCTCACAGACAGTTAGGATGGGCGGTTCCAATACTCTCGGCGGTGAAAATGTCCCTCAACAACATTCTCCAGTACCCAACATGTCTTCGTGAGGATTTGTTCTAATCTTCAATTCACGCTTTCTGACATCAGTAATAGATTTTTGAGTCCCCCATTCTTTGGTGTGCCTGAGCCTCAAGAAGGTCAGGGGGGTAACATTAGTGGACCAATGATGGCGCAATATCTAATGGCGCTCCTCGGCCACCGCGATCCTGCTCTGTTTGGCATGCCAGAAAACGGAAGAATGGGAGATTATGTCTTCAATCAAGAAGGTACATGAAATCTGACCTTGCCATCTCCATTAAAGTTGACGATATCTTTTTCCTAAAGCGTTGGACCAAATCATTAGTCAAATAATGGAGACTACAAACGCTCATCGACCGGTTCCCGCCACCGATGAAATCATAAAGAAATTACCACGAGAAGTTTTGTTGGAAGGATGTGAGCATTAGCTTTCTTCAAAGATTTCAGACTGGTAGCTGATATAACATGCCTCCGACAGCCGCGACATTGGAGCAGGATTGTGCTGTGTGTAAAGAGCAATTTAAGCTGGGTACAGAGGATCCAGACGAACAGGTAGTGGTTACGTTGCCCTGTAAACATCCATTCCACGAACCTTGTATCCTGCCCTGGTTGAGCTCAAGTGGAACTTGTCCTGTCTGCCGGTACGTATAATCATCACCTCCACCTTTTTTCTTCGCCGCTGATCTCATTCTATTTTTTCCCTAGATATGCTCTGATACCACAGCCAGATCAACCTCCATCTACCGATAGAAATTCCGGTCCGGATTCGGGAGGCGGTGGCTCCAGATCCCCACCTCCAACTAGCCCCAATGGCAGTTCTCGACAACAGCCCTCCAGTTCTGGTGCAAACCGCAATTCTGGTGGTACCGGCGGTAATACTTCTAGAGGTGGTGGTGGTGGGGCAGGGTTTTTCCAAGGCATCATCAATGGCCTGTCTGGGATAGCACACCACGGTCATCAGTCGACTCACACTCGACAACATTCATCGAGCGCTACTGCGAGTGAGACGATATCACCCACGTCCGATTCATATTCAAGAACGACACCACGTCGATCGAATTCAGATCCCGCTTGTCATTCGCCACAATCATCGTCGTCGAACTCCAACTTGGGCTCCGTTCCCAACAGAACATGGAACAACGCTGGCACCAACAATGGAAACCGCCGTAACCTCCCTGGGGGCTGGGCAGACGAGCTTGATTAGGCAGGTTATTCTACTCTATCGAAAAGCTGCATAACAAAGTAAGGGACTGGGTTTCCTTGTATTCCTCACGGAACGAGGAACAGAGCCGTTGATCGATCTTGAGGACGATTGTAGTTATGTTTAGTATGTACGATTGTAGTTCTTGAGCTATGTAACGTTTGCTGCAACTCCACTACCTATGGACCTTGAATTAGACTCGTGACCAGTCCTGGTATGAGGAGGTTGTTATGGGATGAGGTTGATGAAGGACCTGGGTGCAGCATCCAGCTTTGTCTCTCACCAAACCATGTTCGACACAAGGTCAATGGGTCGGGCTGTTGTCTGAACATTAGCTCTGATCGAAACACGGAGAAAATGGAGCCGCCGGGTGGGCAGGACCTTGGCTTGGTGAATTTCCTTGTATCGTGTGGTTCAAATTGGATGATCTATTTGAGATCTATGCAAATGTCATACGACTGAACATTAATTTTGGATTTGGAGAAAAGTATAGGGTGGCAGGGTTGGAAAAAGAACGAGAAGTATGCGAGAAATCTAGTAATTTATGTGTAGCGTAAGGATTTCGAGCTCGAGAATGGGAGAATGGTAATGGAAAAGTTGAAGGACCGTGGGAACGCGATAATGCAAGGGATCCTCTACCTAACTGGTTCAGTATCTATTAATAAACTGCTTTATATAATTGCTCAGTGAATGACGGACCGTGGTCTAAAACCAAATTGTTTGAAGAATAAAATTGAGGTTTGCTTGACAGGAATTCCTCTCTTTTCCCTTTCTTCAACCCCCACTGTTTACATAAATATGCCGTCTATTCTGTCCGGAACAGGTGAGTTCGCATAGGGAATCGTACTTACAGCCTCGCGCTGATCTCGCTCTAGAACCTAATTCTGATGGAGTTGCTGCGCTTCCCATGGAGATCATTATTGAGATATTCCTGTCGTTCCTTCAAGACGAGCCAGTTGACGAGTTCAACACCCTATTAGCCACCGACACAACCAATTTCGCGGGCGAAAGTCACGTGTCATTCAGCCCTCATCTACTCCGCCCACACGACGAGATCCTCCAATGGCGCCTACAACCATTCCGATTGCAGACCTCCAGGGCTTGCGCCCAATCTCCTATCACCCTTACCCAGATCTGCAGGAGGTGGCGTGAAATTGCGGAAGCTACATCAATACTATGGTCGAAGTTGTGCATTCGCAACGCGTACACCCTGGGCCATGCCCACCTACTCGAGCGTTGGCTGTACCGAGCGCAAGACCGGCCACTGTCATTAGTTGTTTCAAACTACTCCGACCTATGCCTCGACTCTCATATGTCTCCCTCTGTGATTCTGGACCTATTGCTGGACCGACTATCTCGATGGCGGGTTATTGATTTGCGGCTCCCGATGAATTGGCTACAACGGCTTCACCACGTCTTCAAGGAGACTGATATGGATACCGATAGCTTACTGCAGTTGTCGTCCGTAACTCTGGCGAACGCGTCCTTAAACACGCCCAGTGATGAGGATTTCTATCTTGAAGAGATATGGAAAATGCTGTGCGCTCCCCGGGCTTCCCATCCATCAACCAAAGATTGTAGGAGCAGTCTATTGTCTATACACGGCGTAGAATTACCACTCGATGAGCTCCTTGGGGTACTGGCGCAGTGTCCAGTTCTGGAAGACGTCGTTGTTCCCGTGTTGAGCCCACAGACTTCGAGTGGTCTAAGTCGGCGACGGACCACCCTACCACGGCTCCGGTCAGCCAGCTTTATTTTCAACCCCTATCTTCCTCAGATTCGGGTATTCGCTCATCTGAAGCTGCCAAAACTCACCTCGCTCTACATACTGTCGGTGTATGGCAACTTTTCCCCTTCACCAGAGGAACTCCGGGAACTCCTCTCCGAGTCAGGTTGCTCCTTGATGGAGCTACGAATGGATTGCGCTGGTATGCCACCCCTCACTCTCCATGGCGTACTTTCGCCAGCCTTTCCACTGTTAGGGGGACTTGAGAATTTAGAGATTACCGGAAGGTTACCGAATTCTTTCTTTGCCAAGCTAATCCTGTCCTTCAACCCATTGACCCAAGTATTTGAGATGTTCCCCAGACTTCACAACATCTCTGTCCTGTCGGACGCCGATTTTCGCGATTGGACCTCTTTCACCTCAATACCTCGGCCGCAGATGAGGGTCAATATCCGCGAAGATCCTGACGCGTTCTCACGTTCAGGGGTTGATCCACTCTATGGGTAAAGTAGTAGTTGCTCGAAGGTATAACTAGGCTACACTTGGCTGATGTGGGCCAGTGCTACGCATGGCATGAACGAGTCCATTTTTTAGTAATAATGTAAATTGCAATAATTTATCTCTCTTTCTTGACTCTTGAGTACCAGCACACTCGTACTTCCTATTCCCACCATCAGCATCATCCATCTATGGAAATCTAGGCAGCAGAATGG
>Ga0307513_10004372_pt1 | contig 18872 bp, 23 predicted proteins | sample 15_EM_MG_FD_202174 | JGI IMG/M metagenome (GOLD analysis project Ga0307513, IMG submission 202174) | Populus trichocarpa ectomycorrhiza microbial communities from riparian zone in the Pacific Northwest, United States - 15_EM | ecosystem: Host-associated > Plants > Roots > Unclassified | place...
AATATCTCCATGGCTACTTGGGCTTAGTTGAAGCGATATCCTACGCTGGGATACAAGATATCCGGTGGACAGCTTCAGCGACTTCATAGGTATTGTTGCATAGATTATAGGTATCGATCAGATCCGAGGGTCAGTGTACTTGGGCGATTGTGTCTGTAAACCTAATTCAAGGTTGATCCAAGGAGAAAGGGTTTCGTTACTTACATGACTGTATTGAATGGGCCGGGAATTCAACTTCTTGAGCGTTCTCGTCTGTAATGTTATAACAGATGGACGAATACCAGCGAACGCCATGATGCGTTTGATGAGGTTCAAGTTTGATGTTCAACTTAATGGGATGAGCGGCCCGAAGCTTATCCGTGCAACGTTCATCAGTTATGACATATGTTACACCTAGCCTCGCAACCGCAATGAATACCAAAACACTTAGTGTACATGCGATTGGGTATCCAGAGGGAAACGACACAAAATTTAGTGAGCTGGGTCCTCAGGCCAACAACTTGGGAATATACAGTAATGACGCACAATCGAAGGGAAATTGTAATTTGTTATGACGCTCTCAATCCATGAGGCAAATCCATGAGATTTCGATGGGCTACATCATGATCATGGAGAGTCATGGGCTAGTCAAATCAAAAAGGTCAGAGTCAGTACAAAAAACCAGGAACCTCCAATTGATATAGGGCGATTCGATAATGAGGTCAAATGTAAGCAGCGCGGGCGATAGTGCCATTAAAGGCCACCGTAAGAATACTGGAGTCCTGGATATAAGAGCCGACGGATGGTTTCACCGCTGGACAAGAATTAGAATTTCCGAAACGGCAGTATTTTGTTTGTACTGTGTATTCAGTTAGATAACGCCGCTAGATGCTGAAACGCGAACAGGTCATACACGAATTCGCCTCTAGTATCTAGGGCCGCACTACAATAACACAAAATGATATCACGGTGTGCATTTCTGGTGACCTAATAGCGGTACCAAAGGAGGAAAAAGAAGTTTAAAACGAACTTGGATATTTTGAAAGAACCGCGTAGGCAAGACGAATAAAACAATTCTGATCAGGAGTACATATCATCGAAGAGTAAGGTTTTTCACTCCCCTTGTACTTTAAGTTTTCTATCCTTCACATACAGCCGACCCTCGACAGATATATCATACAGCTCCTTCGTCATCACCTCTCCCGTATCCATGAAAAGATCACGATATCCATCTCTCATCCCTTCGCTTCCGAACTCGATCGAGTTTATCTGGGATTGCGCCACGTCGAAGTCACATCGGACCGTTTCCACCTCGGAGTCCAATAGATTGCACACGAGGAGGCAGGTGTTATCTTCCACCGTTTGAGAGTCCATGACGAGGAACGAGAAGCCAGTGAACCCATCATCAATAGGCCTGATATTGGCGACGAACCAGTCACTGACTTGCTGGACGGTCTCGCCGAGGAAGGGAGAGGTAAAGGCCTTGGCGGGTCTCGTAGCTCCGCTAGTGATAGCAGATACATCTTTGCTGGTAATGAATGCTATCTCATCGCTGATCGTGAGGTCATCGATACCGAAAATCCATGACTGCGCATCCTCGACGTATTTTTCCATGCGTTGTAGAAAATAGTCGAGAGTCTGGACAGATATAATAGATGGATGGTCGCGTAAGTGGAAGAAACTATATGCACGCAACTAAATATGAAAATGTTACAGCTTCAGGAATCTCTGATATGCAGATCACTGGTGTATGACCGCCCGACAACATTGTAGGATGACTGATGATCGATGACCGATGTGGGGTATCATGCCAGTGTCCACGGTATCTGGGAGGCGTCGTCAGCGGAAATTCATTTAGACAACAAAATATCCCCAGAAAGTAGTGGGGAACAATGCGACGAATGGCGATACGGTCATCCCCTTTCAGTCATTTCCTCGCCCTCCCTCCAACTGCATTCATAAGACGCCTTTCTATCGCAGTTTGAACTGTGCTTCTGTTGAGGGAAATGGGTGGGGTGAGTTCCGGTAGACTGACTAGGTAAATAGGAGGCGTTTCTGCAATCCGGATTCCGGAAGCAGCCGGCTAGGGGAACGACAGCTGCGCTTGACGGCGTGGGTCTAGCTGTGGGTCCGTATCACTTCTGTCAAATCTCGAGGTGGGGGTGAAATTGAAGGCGGATGAGCATGAGTTTATAAGTAGAAGATCATAAAGGGTCGACTCCTATATGAACCGAACTCCGACGAGAGCTTTTCTTCAACCACTGACCATAAATTACAACTCGAACTCGTTATGCCAGCCTACGCGCAAATCATCACCCATACTCCTGAGCAAACTTTGCAATGGAGGGAAATCGCGATTTCGAATCCTGGTCGCCTTGTTCGCACAATTGTGCTTCAGCCAGGGCATACCACAAGGGAAGGAGATCACCAAGGGGATATCTACCCCGCAATGCAAGTCTTGAAAGAAATTTCAATGGATTTGAAAGGTCAAGGCGCTGTCGGGAACCAAGTATGGGTAGACCTCATAAATGCCGGATTAGCGGAGGCGTTGTGCAAGAATGTGTGCGAGATGGTGGTGTTCTTTCAAACCCTGCCTAATATGCCCAAGGACCTTCTAAAAAAAGTGATGGAGGAGGTGAGTTGGTCTTATAGATTATAGGCCGTTGGACTTTATTTTAACTTGACGACTACAAAGATGCAATCTCCATATTTTGCACCACTGCACCTTCTCTGTCGTGCAGCTGTAAGCTTTCAGTACCCGCCTTCGAAGACAGACAAGAAGATCATTGCTGCTCTCCGGAAGAACTGGTCAGAGATGATGGATCGGGTTTGTATCTCTCTATTGCATTCGTTTATATCCTGCAACTCACGGTACCCTTAGATCTGGAACGAGCCTGAAAACACCCTAAGACCCGAAGATTCGCACACAATGGAGCGTATGGTCGTAGCCCAGCTGCTCCTGAAGCTCATTATAACAGACCCAACCTTCATATCGTAATGTTTTATCCTATATTTGTGGTCGATATCTGACAGGTCAACATAGCGTTTTGTACGAGCCCTCGGATTTGACGATCCAGATCATTGCAAGGCACTGGAAGTTTGCACAGACACCTCTGGACACTTCTCTTACTGCATCAGCGCTCCATGTGATGCTCGATCCCAGCCACCCTCGTCTGATCGCGTACATACGCAGCAGCGGGTTAGAATCGTCAGCATCCCAAGTAATTTCTAAGATTCTCGTCGGTATTTCGCCTACGGCACAGTCATCGAAGCAACAGCAAGTGAGGACACTCATGGCGACATTTGCTGAACACCTTACTCGCCTAACTGGACGCAGCGCTGCAGACGAACTTGACTTCCTCATGAGTGTCATCTCCGCCGACGCATCAGAGCCCGAAGTTAAAAAAATTCTCCCCAAGGCAACACCATTATGGAATGCCATGTTCAGATTACTGAAAAAATCGGCAAAACCTGCGCCTGCGACTGACCAGGGATCTGGTGCAACGGGGGGTCCAGAGGACGAGATGATGCATAGGCGGCGCGTCATCTCGAATATTGTGGGCACATCGGCGAATACTTTGCATGATTTGTCATTCAAAAATCGGGAAGAATGCGAGCCGCTTGTCCGCATCTGGGGCAACGAAAATTTACTTGGCGCACTGGAAGAAACAATTGAGCTATTGGTTAAGATGCCAGGGATGACTAGTGCGTTCGTTGCCTTCTGTTCCCTTTTTATATAAATTAACGCAATCTTAGTGCAATTGACTCGGCTTGCAAGCATCATTGAAAGCACTATCTCAGAAGGCACGCCGTCTCTTCTCCGCCTTTTCCGCACCCAATTTCCGAGATGGCGAATTCTTGGGACTCTTATCAGGCATGACATTGCACGGCAACAAATCAGCGGGCCCCCTCCCGCCCCTATACCCGGCATAGTCGCACCTCGAGACAGCCACCTTTGGGACCACGGTGTCTGGCAGTGCTTTGGGTCTCTGCAATTCAAATGCATGGACAAGACAGCGTGTGCTAAGAGAGGTTGCGAGAATGCGGGAATTATTGTTTGTATGTGCCAAGCAACAAAGTACTGCAGTGAAGCCTGTAAAACCAAGTACGTTCATTCACATCTGTACGATCTCTTGCGTGGAACTGACATTTTTACTCAGGGATGCGAAGGACCACCGGCTTGCATGTGGTTTCATGGGGTTATTGGAAAATGTCGGAATCACTGAGAGATCTGCGAGGCAGACAACATCGCCGCCAACTCAGACAACCAAGGGAAAGAAGAAGAAGTCGCAGACCCCAGATCCTGATTCGGCCTCTCTGGCATCGCTGACCTTGGAGGACCTTGACTAGGATGCTTGCTCAGGCTTTTGAGCCTTTATTCTTGTTATGGCAAATGCTTGTGGTGTAGTATTCATCCCAGTCCCCTTGTCCGAAGGTTGTGACAGGATATTTCTTACAACTTGGTTTACGGTCAAAAAGTTCCGCACAGTCCAAATTCGATACTTATTCTACAGATGTACATTAAAATTAAAGTTTTCACATAATCGTCCAAGTCAACCAACGGTCGTGGCATTCGAATTCCTTGATCATGTTTCCGTTTCCATGGGCGCTTTATTTGTTGGAAGCGAATGCCATTTTAAATTCACTCTTTACAATTCACCTCTCCGTGTCTTCTTCAATCAGAAATTAGGCCTATGCGTGTTGCCAGTATCACTGCCAAGTGCAAAGTAATATACCGTCATCCACTGGGTAATGATTGTTACGCATCAGGAAAATGTACGATACCTATGTAGACCAGATAGGGTCAGATAGGGTCAATAGGCTGATAGGTTCCCCTCCTATGTACCTTGCCGTACGACAGAGTGTGTTGTATATAGGTCATCATATCCGACTTAGAACTATAGGTTACTGGGTATATAGGCAATAGCAGGCAATAATAGGCAAGTATAGGGATAGTATTTGAAGCAGGAGTGGATACAAATATTGATACAGTAGTTAAATCAAGAAATTAAATAATAGGCTAAAAAGGTCTTTTGTCACCACTACTCCTGTCCCGTGTGCTTTAGAGACGGTCGTCATACTTGTAACTGTCCTGGTGGGTTGGTTTTGCGATGCTGTTTCGCTCCTCTCGTGCAACATGGCGGCGTGTCATGCTCGTGCGGCTTCTGCGTACAGTGGCGTTTGGCGTCGAGTTGGAGGTGGCGGCGGCGTTACTCTGGCTACAAGATGTCAACGATAGACACTTGGATGTGTTTGAGCACCTACCGAGCGCCTCGCCCTTCCTTGTCACATGTTTCATTCTTCTAGTCACTTTGTCGAGCTTCCACGTATGCCAAATGCGCCGTCTGCCTGCCTCTCGCATCCTCGTCCTGCAAATGGGTATGTGATTATAACTGGGTAGAGGGAAGGCGAACGGACCGTGCCATTGAGAGATCGATGGGCAGTGGCTGTCTGTAGGAGGTGGCTGTCAGTGGGCTGTGAGATGAGGGAGGCGGCTTACCAGACAGTGCACTCACTGTGTTATTTTGTTCGCTGGTCGCCCGAGGATGTCGTCAGGAAGGGCGGAATCCTGCCTTCGACATAGCACGTCGTGTTGTCCGGCGTGTCTTGGTGTTAGAAAAACGGTTTTGATTAACGATAACAAGAGAGAGAGGAGGCGGACGTACCGTGCAATGGAGATGTGAAAGGGCGGTACTGGTGTGTGGGAGGTGGCTTGTCAATGGGCACTGGGCAGTACGATAATGCTGATTAAGCGGGGAACACGGGGCCACGGCGACTTCGAGAGAAGGGTAAGGGGTAATGTCATGGGAGGTATCAGTAGGAATAGGTGGGTTGGGGCTGGGGTTGCTAGTGCTTGTCGCTGCTGGTCCTGGTATGCTGTCAAAGCATCTGGTCGGTGATTTTTGTTAAGAGAAGATGGGTAGCGTACTCACCTGGACATCTGCACCGCCGAACGTGTTTGTGGTGGCGCAGCTGCTGTAGTTGTGGTTGTCGAACCCGCTCTAGTTAATCATCGGCCATCATCGCGGTCTCCACTCTTTTTTCGAACGCCGGTGCTGGTGTCCAGCTGGGTGCTATCCGGTCAGGGTTCTGTGGGCACAGTTCTCACTTCAGCGCGGCTGAACCCGCCGTTGTTGTGGCCTTCGGTGACCGTGCTTGTGGCCGTGTTGACGGTCGCCGTCGTAGTCGTGACCGCGGTGCTTGTGGTAGCCATGCGAGAGGCGAGCCTCCATAACTTAGGCTGGTATTGAGCTGTTAGTAATGTCGTGAGGCAAGAGAGGCACTCAACCAGTGTCAGGTGATGTGACATCACGCCTTTGCGCTTGATTTGGCAGTTGAAACTTGAAATGCCATCAGCGTGATGTCGCGGAAACCCAGTTCTTGATCTTCAAAATGGGATAGAAATGTTCTCACTCCCTCAATCAAAAATGTGTTTCCAAAGAAAATTCACAATTTTAATTTTAAAATTTTTGTTGGAAACAGAATTTCAATACATGCCGCTGAATAATTTCTATCTCAATTTCTGTGCGTTTGTCACGGAAAGCACGTGGCACTAGAAGTACTAGGTGTTGATTGGTTCCTTGTAGAACCTGTCAACATCATCCAGCATCAATCAAAGCCCCGGTTATCATGTTCACTCAACCGCCGCTACTCTCCGACGAACCCTCATACACTGAACCCCACCATGTCTGAAACGGATACTACTGGCTTACGACTCCTTTCGCTTGGTACGTCGATCCCATGTTGCATGATTCTTCGCTTTGGTTGACAGCGCCAGACGGGGGTGGAATTCGAGGATTATCGACACTGCTCATCCTCGAGACTATCATGCACAGAGTCAAGACAGAAGAGAACTTGGAGGACACGCCCCGTCCATGCGATTATTTCGATCTCATCGGAGGTACCAGTACGGGAGGGTGAGCTCAGACCAATCATCAGCGATCGCGCACACTGACGTGGTCACAGGATAATCGCTCTTATGCTCGGACGACTGCGGATGTCTGTGAAGGATGCGATTGATTGCTACGATAATCTAGCGGGAAAAGTCTTTTCGACGGTGAACTGGTGGGGCGATGGCAACTACAAAGCCGAGTTGTTAGAGGAAGTGATCAAGGCAATTGTGAAAGAGAGGACGAACGATAGCTCTGCACCGGTCTTCGACGATGGTGCCCTGGGTGGTATTTGCAAGACGTGCGTCCCTATCAGACAGTTAAAGGCATCATCTTACGTTTGTCTAGATTTGTCTGCGCAATGAACGCCCATAACATGAACGCCCGCATACCGGTTCTTTTCCGCACGTACTTATCACCGAAGGAGCCCTCTATCCCCTGCACTGTGTGGCAAGCCGCACGGGCGACCTCGGCCGCGCCAACAATTTTCAAGCGTGTGTTGATTGGCCCCGCTGCACGCCCAGAACCGTTTATCGATGGAGGTGTTGGTCGAAATAACCCTATCGTACAGGTACTGGAAGAAGCAGAGTTGATGTTCCCCGACAGGAAGATTGCCTGCGTGATCAGCATCGGCACTGGTAAACTTGGGACGATCGACGTGCCCAATCCGGGCTTCTTCGAACGAAACGTGGTTCCCGTCGGTGTCATCCAGGCCATGGTTGCGATGGCCACCGACTGCGAGGAAACGGCTCAGCAGATGGAGAAGAAATTCAGACACCCGCCAAAGACATATTTCCGGTTCAATGTTGAGCAAGGGCTGCAGAAGGTGGGGCTCGGGGACTGGGATCGAATGGGTGAGGTTGCTGCTCATACAAGGAACTATATGAACACGCTCGAGGTCGATCAGCGTCTGGCTACTGCTGTCAAAGCTGTTCGAGAGGGCAAAGGAGTCATCCGAACGTCGGCTACCAGTATGGAACAAGAACTTCTCTGTTGACTACATCCCCTCATGTCGAACACGTTTGACGCAGATTCAATTCAAGTTTCGAACCAACATCTCACTCTACATGGACCTAGGGACATTGGCATAAGGTATACCTTCAAGATGCGCGATGTAGGGTGATCTGACCAAGCATCAATAACTAGCATTCAGAACACGGCGGGTCAAATACACGAGGTAAGTGTTTAGCCTTCCTGGCTTGTGAACGACACTGATCGATTGAACAGAAAGCGGGCCTGGAACGTTTGCATCCCTCCGAGAAGGCTGACTACAAAACTGTTCTCGAAGAGCAGGGCCTGAAACGCGAAGAGTGCACGGACGGAACGCGTGTTAAGATACTGGAAGAAATCACTGAATGGGCTAACGACCGCTCGTCGGACAGCGCACGTGTCTTCTGGCTGACCGGTCAAGCCGGCTCTGGCAAAACCACCATCGCGTATACCATAGCCAAACGAATCGGGGAGGGTGGTAATACCAACCAGGACACCGTCTTGGGCGGCAACTTTTTCTGCTCGCGACAATTCCAAGAAACGCAAGCCCAAACCCGTATCATTCCCACCATCGCCTACCAGCTTGCTCGTAAATGCAAATGGTTTGCAAACGCCTTACATGATGCCGACAAATTCGACGCAGTCAAGCATGAGGTCACCACCCAGATGATGGATCTTCTGGTTGGGCCTTGGCAGCAGTCCGAAGCCAAGCAGTCCGAAGCCACACGCTCCCCTGAAGTACCACCCTACCTCATTGTCATCGATGCTCTCGACGAGATCGAGGACAACGCAGGGTCGATGTTTCTGCACGGCCTACTCACAGCAATCAACGAAGGCAATCTCAGAGGCCTGAGGTTTCTTGTGACAAGCCGACCAGATCCTAAAGTTGCTGCGCTCTGCAATTCCTTCGCATCCAAGGCCGTCTGTCGTCTCCAAGATGTACCGCTCAAGGAGGCAGGGTTGGACATTGAGACGTACCTGAAGGCCAAGCTGCCGAAACTTTCCAGCAGTCCAGAGCTAGCCCAGCTTGTGCTACGGGCAGCTGGTCTGTTTATCTACGCTGCAACAGCGGTGAGGTACTTGAACCTGGATGACTCGTTCTCCACTGCAGAGCAGACCGGGAGGCTTAATGAACTCCTTTTCAAATCATACAAACCGGATTCCGCAGGCGATGCTACATTCTTAATCGACATATTATACCGGCAAGTTATGCGCGACACCTTTTCCAAGTTGAAAGGAAGCTACTTGACTGCCCGATTGCGCATCCTTCATACCTTTATATGTACAGCTGAACCCACATCCACCTCTACCGTTGCTGCGCTCGTCGCAGACAATGATAATGAAGCTGCAGAGGCCGTTCTGCACAAGCTTCACGCTGTGCTATATACCCAAGATGATCGAGTTTTTTGGTACCATGCCTCCTTTCCTGACTTCATTTTAGATCGAGCCCGCATCGGTGAGGACGACATTGCGTTTTGGTGTAACGAACCAGACCACCACAAGTTTCTCAGTGAATCTTGCTTCCGTGTCATGGAGATAGAGCCGTCCGGTTTGCGATTCAACATGGGCAATATAACATCGTCTTTCCTGTTCGACCGCAACAACGTTGGGCTATCTGAGCAGGTTAACAAGAACATCAATGCTGTTCTTAGGTACTCATCTCGCCACTGGGCTCACCACTTGCCCTTGCCCCAGTCGGTCGTTACTGATAATCTTTGTCGCTGCATTTCGGACTTCCTCCAAGTTCGCGTGCTGTTCTGGATCGAGGTTATGAACCTCCTTGGATTACGCAATCAATGCGCTCCCATACTTCAGCATGCAAGGAAATGGGTGTTGAAGGTACGAATCGTATGGTTTGAGCTGTACTGCAACAACTAATGCTGTCAGTCAGTGTGGGAATAGTTATTTGGAATTGGCGCGTGATGTTGGTGAATCTGCCAATTTTGCTACCTATTTCACTGGGAGCCCAGCTGCCGAATCAACACCACACCTGTACATCTCAGCATTGGCAACATGGTCGCAAGACACCAATCTTTGTCATAACTGGAAAAACCAATTCTCTCGCATCCCCGTCTTTACTCATACCAAAGGCATGATTGATCTGCCATTGATGACAGTATCAGCTCGGAGTGCAATTGCGGCTGTCGCGTTTTCGAGCGATGGCACTCAGATTGTGTCTGGCTCGAATAACTATTATGTGCAGGTGTGGGATGCGTCGACAGGTGTGGAGCTGAAGAAGTTGAAGGGCCACACCAGCTGGGTCAATTCAGTCGCGTTTTCGAGCGACGGCACGCGGATTGCGTCCGGCTCGGATGACAAGTCTGCGCGGGTGTGGGATGCGTCGACGGGTGTGGAGCTGAAGAAGCTGAACGGCCACACCGGCTCGGTCAGTTCCGTCGCGTTTTCGAGCGATGGTACGTGGATTGTGTCTGGCTCTTATGACCACTCTGTGCGGGTGTGGGATGTGTCGACAGGTGTGGAGCTGAAGAAGCTGAAGGGCCACTCCGGCTCAATCAATTCCGTCGCGTTTTCGAGCGACGGCACGCGGATTGTGTCTGGCTCTTATGACAAGTCTGCGCGGGTGTGGGATGCCTCGACAGGTGTGGAGCTGAAGAAGCTGAAGGGCCACACCGGCTCGGTCAGTTCCGTCGCGTTTTCGAGCGATGGTACGTGGATTGTGTCTGGCTCTTATGACCACACTGTGCGGGTGTGGGATGCGTCGACAGGTGTGATGATGAGAGTACTGTGGTGCCACACCAGCCGGGTCAAATCGGTCGCATTTTCGAGGGACAGCACACGGATTGTGTCTGGCTGTTGTGATGACTCTGTGCGGGTGTGGGATGCGTGGACAGGTATGGAGCTGAAGAAGCTGAAGGGCCACACCCACACGGTCAATTCGGTCGCGTTTTCAAACGACGGCACGCGGATTGTGTCTGGCTCGGAAGGCAAGTCTGTGCAGGTGTGGGATGCATCAACAGGTGTGGAGATGAAGGAGCTGAAGGGCCACACCGGCTTGGTCAATTCGGTTGCGTTTTCGAGCGACGGCACGCAGATTGTGTCTGGCTCGTCTGACAACTCTGTGCGGGTGTGGGATGCGTCGACAGGTGTGGAGCTGAAAGCGATGAAGGGCCACACATGCGTTTTCGAGAGACAGCATGCGGATTGTGTCTGGCTCGTCTGACAACTCTGTGCGGGTGTGGGATGCGTCGACAGGTGTGAAGCTGAAGAAGCTGAAGGGCCACACCAACAGGGTCAATTCGGTCGCCTTTTCGAGGGACGGCACACGGATTGTGTCTGGCTCGTCTGACAACTCTGTGCGGGTGTGGAAAGCGTCGACAGGCGTCAAGCTGAAGAAGCTGAAAGGCCACACCAGCTGGGTCAATTCAGTTGCGTTTTCGAACGACAGCACGCGGATTGTGTCTGGCTCGCATGACCACTCTGTGCGGGTGTGGGATGTGTTGACAGGTGTGGAGATGAAGGAGCTGAAGGGCCACACCAGCTGGGTCAATGCGGTCGCGTTTTCGGGAGACGGCACCCAGGTTGTGTCTGGCTCGTCTGACAACTCTGTACGGGTGTGGGATGCATTGACAGGTGTGCAACTGAAGGAGCTAAAGGGCACCAACTGGGTCAATTCGGTCGCGATTTCGAGCGACGGCACACGTATTGTGTCTGGCTTGTCTGACTCCTCTGTGCGGGTGTGGGATGCATCGACAGGTGTGGAGCTGAAGGAGCTGAAGGGCCACACCCGCTCAGTCAATTCGGTCGCATTTTCAAGCGATGGCATGCAGATTGTGTCTGGCTCAGATGACAAGTCTGTGCGTGGGTGGGATGTGCCAAAGATTGGTTGTAAGCACCTTGCTTGGAATCTGGCAGACACAAATTGGATTATCTCCTCTGAGGGGCAAAATCACTATATGTGGGTGCCCCAAGCGGTCAAATTGGCCCCACCTTTCACTTTTCTCATCATTTCTCGCTCTCCTTTTGGCATTGTTGAATTTCGTCGGTCTATGATAGGTGTTGATTGGGTTCATTGTTATACACCCTGTTGGAATCGTTTAGTGCTCGGGAATCCAACAGCTGGTGATGATCACATAGTGAGTAATTGAGCAGCGAATACTTGACCACTCCCATTGCATCTGGATTGAAGAGGAACTACAGGACGTCGAGTCACCTTGAGACTCTTACAGTATTTTCTCTTTCTCTTTATTTTTCATTTCGCGCTGCCTTGCATAGTATGAATTCCTTTTCGTAGTAATTATTAGAAACTTGTAGCTACTTGTGTCCATGAAAACTGTTTTGCAAGAAACAGACTGTTAATAACTTCCTCAGAAATCTATATTTCTTGAAGCCTGTATATATTACCTATCCACACCCACAGTTTGGAGAGTATTGGATAAATTACTGTACTATTACGACCTATGTAGTGTTCATGTCATGCATCACACCGAAAAAAAGACCTTTTATATATATTCATCATAAATCGAAAGAAAAAATTTCAGCCATCTCGGTGAGAAAAATAAATAAATTCATGAACACTAGGTATGGGCACAGAATATCTCATTCAAAAATGGATGTTTCTTGGATTTAGCCAAAAACACAGCTACCTAATGGCATTTCTAAGCAGGAACACATCCAAATATTGTGAAGGATAAACTGATAGTGTTATAAGAATCCATTATAATTAGGCAGTCATTTTTACGAGGTGTATTCTTGAATTTAAAATTCATTTTTAACATTTCACCATAGTATCAGTAGCCAGTGGATGACTGTAGCGCTGCAGAGGTTGTGGAAGTGGTTTTGGGACCTGATTGAACAATGGGCCACATGGCGCATGGCCATGTTTTTCAGGGAACCTGGGAGGCGATCAACAACAAGACATGTACCGCCTCAGACTTCCTCATTTTGATTTGCTTATCCTCTAGAAATTTCATATCCGGGGCGATCATGGATGTCATTAATGAAAAGAAAAAAAAGGTCGTAATGCTAGATAAAGCATGGATATGTGAGTAATAATAAAAATGGATATCGATATTGCCCGTATAGTCCGTGTGAGATGTCCGTGGTATCAAGAATGGCGATGCGGTGTGTGTGGAGCAGAGACGTAAATAATATTAACCGAGGAAGAGAGTGAAGCCAAAGCTCAGAACTTAAAGTCGGGGTTAGCTTCTGGTCCGTGGTGATTGCTTGCTGGCATGTATATCTTGGACATCGAAGAAGGCGGAGATACCAAAAGTGACGCAAAGGAGGCAGGCGCATGCCGTTGAAATGTTGTACGCATTGCACCTAAAATGAATAAAGGGGACTTATTAATCGATACAGCAAGGCAGGTCATATTAGAGAAACAAAACGAACCACCCATTGTACCCTCCGCTCGGGCATTTCTTCCCGGTTATGATGAACACAAAGGCTGCACCCCAGAGGACAATTCCCACCGCATCCACCATTGCCACCTTTTTCGCCCACGACCGCGCAGCACGCCAATCTTCCTCCATTGCCAAACCCTCGAAAACGCCTCGTCTGCGCCGATTGCGATTCCTCTTCTTACGCCGAGCCTGCTGACGGCCATCGTACCTTAACCCTCCAGGCATCATTGCTTCGTCCAGACTGTCATAGTCGTCTTCCGAATCCGAATCGGAAGCCTCAGGCGGTTGGAAAGCCGTCGGGTCAACAATGAGGTTAACCTGCACATCGCCTTGGGCACCAGGACGTCCATATTTTCCTTTGCCCTTACTCCCTCCCTTGGGCTTCTTGTTCTTTTTGCCTGGTCCTCCGACGGGTAAAACCATCATGCCCATGTTTGCGGCTCCACCAAGTGGATGTTTGGAGGACTGTGACTTAGAGCGTGCACAGCAACATGGACGAACAAAGAACATATAGAGAAGAAGCAGGAGAGTGAGCGACGAGAGGATATAGAGCACAAATACAGGTGGCTTGTTGGCAGGCGGTGGTGGGACTTTTGGATCTTCTGGTTTGATTGCCTGGGAAATATTGAGAAACGAATGACTCTTGAGTCAGAGAAAGGTGGCTTACAACAGCAGCATAGATGGCAGGAATGGATGCACCAGCAGCCAATATGATTTGCAGCGTCCTAACGAATACCCGTCTCTTCGGCCCTGTGGTAACCAGATAACCCTTTGGGTCAACGGTACCAACAAGCGGCTTCCCTTCGTCGTCTACCAGGGCCAGTCCATCACTCTTGCTTTTCCCTTTCCCTTTACTCCCAAACTCCCTTTCGAGCATTCGCATCCGTTCTTCCTTGAGCATAGGATCGAGTGGTGGCCCATATTCTGGCGGATCGTTGCTCCAGGGCACCACCATATCCCTGACAGAGTCATGGCCGACAGAAGAAAGTGGGGGAGGGAGGTCATATGAATAGTTAGAATTGTAAGGATCATGAACATAACCAGGATCAAAGGGTGATTTCTTGTTAGATCTTGTTCCATTGAGATGTGACACAGGAAGAGGCGAATAAATGTCATTGGCGGGGTTTTGAATGGGATATGTTGACAAGGTGTTTGGGTTGTACCAGTTCCTGGACCACCTTGGAAAGCGAGAGATATCAATCTCCTCGGATGAAGTTGGATGCGACTCGGCTTCAACGATGTACGGACCCCTGTGACGAGAAGAACTGCCATGAGATGAAGGTAGTGGAGTTACCGGCATCGAAAAGGGTCTGCGACTAGGTTGGCGCCCTGAGGATGATGTATAATATGTTGAATTGGATGATAAAGTAGGCCCACGAGAGACAAGAGAAGGTGGTTGCGCCAAAGAGCTCCGACTTTGTACTAGAGGAAGAAGCGCCGGAAATGACGATGGTGGGTGGCTATTCGACTGCGTTATCTGCGATGGAAATGGTGGGTATGGATCCTCCGCTTGTCGCACTCGCAAAGTTCTCGCGTAGTCGGCTAGATCAAGGGCTTCAACGGATACTTCTGAGGCCTCTCGCCGTCGTTGCCCATACGATGAAGGTCCATGAAAGTTGCGTTCCTGTGGTTGATCCTGTTCCCCGTAATGAACATTTTGTGGCCTGCTGAAGGTAGTACTGTTCGATGGATTAGGGTCATAGGGCTCTGGGGACCATGGTCGGCGGAACTGGGACTGTGGAGGTGGGGTATCGAGATTAGGATCAGAGAACATAAAAACTCGTAAAATTCGTTAAGTTGTGGCAGTAGAGAGCGGTTATAAGAGTTTCAGCGACGACTAAGACCGCGAGCTCGTCGTTGGTCCCGTTCTGCTCGTGGAGATCAAGAAGGGTAAGGACCGTGGGAATACTGACCCGACTCCAAATCACATCCGCTTTCCTAATAGGGCGACGTGCAATCAAGAGCCAATTGTTACTATAAGTATTTCAAAGGGAATGACAGAAGAAAATTGGAAGAAATGTAGGTACTTAGAAGAAGGCTTCAACGTTGCTGGGTTATCATATCTTGTACACATTATGACCTATGTAATATAACGTTATCTAATATTTTCCATGGTTTGGAGTCGCTGAGCATTAAGCCGTTTGACAGAGCGGATGCACCAAGTAATAGTTCAGAATCATCCTAATACATGTGTAAACTGGATGTGAGTTGACTGACCTCCACTCGACTCAAGTTCATAGAAATTCACGTCCTCCAACCAGCAGGAACTTTCCAGATCTGATCGACCTTAGTGTGAAAATCCAAAACTTCCTTATAACGGACAGTTTGGAGCACTGAAAATCAGAAATAAGGGATTGAAGGCATGGTTAAACATGTCATTTTACTCACGTTCATGCACTGATATAGTGATCCATAGCCGAGACGTTCAAACCGAGAACCTCTTTCCGTGTCAAAGACAAACAGAAATAACAAACTCGAGCCAAATCTTCCTCGTCTAGGAGTATTTCCACCTCTGGTAGCACCTGCACCTGGTTCTGCGCTTCTAGATCTCCTGCCGACAAGCTAAATTCCTTGGTTCGCCCTGTGGTCTGAATAACAGGTGGTTCTGCGGCCAAGAGGATGTATAGTAACTTGTCGTTTCCGCCGAATGCAGAGGTCGCCTGCGGTGGGAGAGAAAACCATAAGAAGGGATGTTTAGATCCCGGAGAGTACTGAAGTTTTTGCCAGGGACGTGTAGAATCATAATAACACAAATCTCCCTCCCTAGTGCCATGCCATACCGGCGCGCAAGGACATAAAGATACTGGTTCGCTTGATACGGATTCCGTGCCAGAGCACATTCAAGGTGGGCAAAAAGCGGGGAGCGGAAAACTAGCATTGGTGAGAAATAAGATACGGACAAAAAACCTTTTAGGGGTGTCTCGTTTGTGATCGACTACTTTCGTCTCGTCCTTTCAAAACTGTGTCCCAGCGACTCTCATCGCCTACACCCGCATCCCAATGTTGCCTCACAAAGAGCGGCAACAGGCCGTTTCATCCATTCCACATCGTGTCCCAGCGATCGTTGCTACCTGCATACCAACGTCGCATACCAAAGCACACCCTATGTCACATCCCATTGGCTACCTGCACCCAAAAAGTTCCCGACGGGCTAACAGATGGCCTCGTCCTGACTTCACGTCCCACGACCATCATGCATCATGCAGCAGCACCCACGCATCTCCTTTGCCATCCATACGACTACTACACCCAACGACTGACCCTCTTGTCCATTTCATTTCGCGTCCTAGGCCTATGGACTATCATATATCACCTCCCACACATCTCCCCATTACGTCCTGACCAGACCCAAAGATCGGACGACAGTCCACCTCATCTATCCGGCTTCCCAGCGACCGCCTCCACCTGTGTCCCAATGCCACATCCCAGCGACCATCGCCCACATATCCCCTCTTATGTCTCAATGACTGCCCGCACCCAAGGAGTGGCCAAACTCGATCCCAGCAATGACCAACGCCCACGCATCTCCCTGCAGCATTCTAAACACCCGAAGAGCGGTTGATGGGCCGTCTCGTACATCCAGCATCACTTCCTAGCAACCGTCACCCAATATCCCAACAGCTAACACCTACACACCCCTGTCGCTGCACAGCAATTACCTGCACCAACGAGTGGCCGATAGTCTCATCCATTCGACATCGCGCCTCGGAGATCATCCCCAGCATCCCAGCGACTATCACCCACACACGCCTTATCATGTCGCAACGAATACCTGCACCCAACGAGCAGCCGACAGGCCCTCTTGTTCATTCAACATTGCGCCTCAGCAATAACGTCTCCGCTCGCATCCCAGCGACTGTCACCCACACACACCCTGTCACATCGCAGGGAATACCTGCACCCAACAACCGGCCAACCGGCCCTCTCGCCCTTTCCGGCATCGCGCCCCAACGACTGTCTCCACCACATCCCAACATTGACCACCCACACATGCCCTCTCGTCCATTCAGCATCGTGGCCCAGCGATCGTTTGAAGTCTCCACTCGCATCCCAGCAACTATCACCCACACATGCCCTGTCATGTAGTAGGAACACCTGCACCAACGAGCGGCTCACAGACCCTCCCATCCATTCGACATGACACCCCAGCAATTATCTCCACCCATATCCCAGCGTAGATCACCCACACATGCCCTGTCGCCTTTCGCTGACCATAAACACCTTCCTTCTACATCCTTCCACCTAATCTCCACCCTCAGAGAGCCCAGCATTCACCACCTCTATCCATCCTACATTGCGATCCAACAGCCTTCTACACCCGCACCTGCATCGTAGTCCAACAACGCCACATGTTGCATCCCAGCGGCTATCGGCACCTTCCACGACTGCACCTCATTTTATGCAATACCAGAATGCTCAATGTATGACAGCCTCCCCCCCCCTTCTCTCCCAGGCCACCGTAGAAGATGATATGAAACCAGTGAGTCCAGTATATCTCATTTAGTCTGTTCACCTCCTATATTTTGGGTATCCTCGCTCGCTTGATGCGTCGTTGGACTCCTATGATCCTGGGTATTGCAGCTTGCTTTGGATATCTTGCACGAGTCCAGGCTTTGGTGCTGGGGCCAAGCAGTGCTTCCCAAATGTTATAAACAGGAAAAAGAGATAGATATATGAAGAGAGAATGAAAGTAGGTAATAGAGAAATGTGGTAGGAATTCTGAATGTGAGAATGAGAGCATTGAGAAGATGAATTTTTTTTTTTTCCCATTATGCTCGTTGGGCCTTTGGCCTATGTCGAGCGTCGCGCGTCTACGTCAATCTACGAGTATCTAGCCCTGACTGCGTATGCCTCCTGAGGTGGAATGGGTGTGATATGTGCACAGTTTACGTGTGAGTAATTAAAGTATAATAGGGTGGGTTGCGTAAAGTAAAAGTAAAAGTAAAAGTATGGTATGACAAGGAAAGAGAGACAGAAAAGAGAAGAACGAAAAGAGAGAAAAAAGAAAGGAAAGGAAAGAGAGAGAAATGAAAAGAAATGAAAGGAGAAAAAGAGAAAGGAGTCGCTCGTCTTGATCTTGATCTTGCTACCGTTGGTCTTCTTCGTCATTATCCACTTCGGTCGTAGGTCTCCATGTGATGCCTCGAGCCGTCCTGAGTCGTTTATAAATTCCATCAACGCCCTCATTCTCCTCTCGTCCCCCAGGATTTCCAGTCCTAGGTTCTAGGTGAAGTGTTTACAAGCAACAGTGCAATATATATACAATCTTGACATTCAAAGATATATTTCAAAGGGATTGAAGAAAAAAGTAGGTACTTAGTTACAAAGACGAAGCAAAGACGAAGGCTTCAACATTGCTGCGCCGCTAGCTTGTCAATATCTTTTTGCATAATATTTCGCCGCTCCTCACACTCGTCATATTCCCGAGATGCTTCTAATTCTGCAAAAAGCTGCATGGCTTGTGCGAGCCACGTAAAGGCATCCTGTTCCCCGTGTGCTCCAGTCACCTTCCGATCCGCAACACGAGATTGGCGCCAGACGATGGTACCCAATATGGAAAAGTCCCGAGCCAGGCCATATTTCGATTTCACAATTTCATGCAACTTTATGGCTTTTCGGATTGTTACGTCTGCGTCCACGAACTGGTCCT
>Ga0307513_10004373_pt1 | contig 18872 bp, 22 predicted proteins | sample 15_EM_MG_FD_202174 | JGI IMG/M metagenome (GOLD analysis project Ga0307513, IMG submission 202174) | Populus trichocarpa ectomycorrhiza microbial communities from riparian zone in the Pacific Northwest, United States - 15_EM | ecosystem: Host-associated > Plants > Roots > Unclassified | place...
CGTGCTTGAGGCCAGCAATACTACCATCCCACGTCCCACGCCTCCATCCTGAACACAGCATCCGCTCTGAATAATCCGGCACATGGGCAACATTGTGTATAGGTCGGTCGAACACCACCTGTTGTCGCTGTCAGAGTCGCTGCCGGAAGCCACAATGACACCATCACTGGGAGTGTGCTGATGGTGCAAAGCTCCTCAGTCCATATGCCTCCCCATAAGACGAATGACCAATCGTGGGTGCTGCGGTGTGGGCGACGCATCTACCATGTTGGAGTTGGTCGTCAGCATCCTCACTGGCAATGGCGCATGCGCCTGTGTTGGTATGGCCTGCAGTGATACATGGCCCACAGGTCTAGTCTGCTCAAGAGGTTTGTCAGCATCAGTGTTGAAACTGGTTGTGTCGTGAAGGGCAGGGGGAGGTCAAAGAAAACGATTTTTTCTAAGTCCAAATCACCACAAGTCACAATAGATTGGCACAACCCCACAACCCCAAACTTGAACCTCTTCCACAACTGTCGCTTCCCGTCAAGTAACCCCAACTCCATATGGCGTGATATCCTTGCAAATGCATCCAGTACACGTCCGAAGGGCACCAGCAAGAAATCTACTCACTTGACTTTTCGCATGACGGCACACTCATTGTCTTGGGCTTTGATTTTCTACTGTTCTGCAGTGTGTTTGCTGAGAGAAAATAACCCAAGTGGATGCAGATTCGGGGATTACAATTGTTGACTTCACGATGCAACTTGACCTTGAGCTTTTGGTGTTTATTGACTACTTGCCTGCACTCCCGTGAGTCAGCCTCCTTTTATGCATGGTGTATGCGGAGGAACTGTACAAACATCTATCTTTGGCTGTGAACTCATGTTCACTGTTTGGGGCAGAGCTGTGGCCTTTATGAGCAGTTGTCATTTCTATACTTGTGATTGAGTACTGACAATGGCTGGATTTATGTGTTGCAGGTCCACGACTGTCACCTCATCACATTCACCATGTCCACAAATAAACCACACCTTCTTGTGTTGACCCCAATCCTTGAGTATCCCTGCTATAAGGAGTGGTGGGGGTATCAACTTGTCATTTCGATATTCAGTGACCACCTCATTTTGCTGTTCTGTTCTAACTGACTAGAAATTTGTGGCTATTATAGATTGGCGATTTGGAACTGGCACACGGGGGGACCTATGAGTAGTGCGTTCTTGTCTTGCCATATATACAATGCCCAGCCTCTGACACCCCCTAGGCAGTGCACAGACAAGATGGGGCTTTAGGCTCATTCCTCAGGATGCCCTCCTCCCTTCAATAGGCATTGCACCACGTCCCAACCCTCCTCCGCAAATCCTCCCCCTATGCACTGCAAGCAATCACGTCCTTCTCCCTAACCGCGCTGCAAGCAGACTTGGGGTATGTCTACACCCTTACCCATTCACGGCCCACAGCGGTCCACACACCGTCTTGCGAATTTGGTATCCCTTTTGCACCAGACATACAGTATATGAGAGTATCATCATATTGAGCATCCTTGTCGGGTTCACAGACGCACAGCAAGAAGCCGAGGTGTTGATCAGGACTTGATGATTATTTTGCGACGGTCCTCATCACTTCCTGGTCCGTCCTTTGGTTGGGTTCACGCTGAGGCTCCGATTCGGCCCAGCGATGGTGATGCTACTTGTAGGGATTGTTGAATCTCGTAGGTCTTGCCATTAAGAATTCCCCCACTACCACCGCTTACTGACTTAAGTTGACTAAGCAGTCACAATTCTCTTGCAATTTATCGTTTCTGAAATCCTCCATATTCATTATATCTAGGGGACAAGACTAGTGAGACTCACAGCACTCTCCCACTCTCTTGATCGAAAGCAAAACTTTGCCACAGAAGAAGGATACCCACAATTACTAGAGTCCAGTCTTGGCAGGTACGCTGCATCGGTAGAACCTCTACGTTTACAAGATATCATGCAGTGCTGATGGACCAACACCGTCACTAGGCCCCTTCCGGCCCTCGCGATGGAGTTACCAAGTTATGTCTTACTGACAGAGGCTGCCGCTGTACTTGCAAATAAGCTCCACACCAGACACCCTTTCCCCCGTGTCGGCAACCAAACCCCATTTGACGGCACAGATATGGGGCATGAACTCACGCAACTTGAAGGTGCTCCTGATCAACGATGATCCCATGTCGACACGGGCATGACGAGCATGGCCATCTCGCCCGATGCGCGCTTTGTCACTGTGGGCTCACTTGACACCGTCACGTGCAGCTGGGATGTTGCGACGGGCATGCTCCTTGACTGCCTCTGCAGGCATGGCAACTCGGTCTACTCAGTCGCATTTATGCCCGACGGCAAGGGCCTGGTGTCTGGCTCGCTCGACTCCAGTACTTGGAGCTCAACACGGCAGTTAACAATGCGCGCAAAGCCGGCAAGCGGTTCGGCAAGAGCGTGCTGGATTTCACAGGCCACAGGGATTGTGTGCCCTCCATTGCAATCTTGCATGATGGCCAGTGGGTCATCTCTGGCTTGAAGGACCGTGGAGTCCAGTTTTGGGATAAGAACAGGCGGGCCAGCTCATGTTGCAAGGTCATAAAAATTCTGGTGAGTGCAGGATGTCCTACTAGAGTATATATTTCTGTACCTGATGCCATTGCGATGCACATGGTCATCTCAATTGATCTGTCTGGCTGGGGGATGCTTAGCAACTGAGTCAGGCAATTGGCAGGTAAGTCCTTGGCCCTGTCTATCAACCCACAACCTCATTCTCCGCTGCCCACCTTTCCTCTCTTTATCTCCGGTTGCTAATTTGGTTGCACAGGGAGCTACTCTGCTATGTAATTGCCCCCACATCTGTCTATAGATGCATGCGTTGTATGTGAACTCTGACTGCCCTTTCTTATGCACAGGCATCTGACTAGCTATTCTAGAGCTGGTCTTGCCATTGTATGGACATGTCCTCTTGCTGTATTCTTGTCGCATGCGGCTTGTTTTGGCTGGTTCTGTCTTTTCATAGATGTGGTGGTTAATATGTACATAAATGTGGTGAGAATCGCCTGGTATTTGAGGTATTTTATGTGGTAGAATTCATTATAAATCTTGCTACACAAATTGTTGAAAAACACCACAAGTCGGTCAAAGTTCTTATTGAAAAACACAACAACTTCCTAGTAAAAAACACAACAACTTCCTAGTAAAAAACACCACAAAAAACACCACAACTTCCTAGTAAAGAACACCACAACTTGTGATGATTTTCACCACATCTTGAACACCACAACATGTGGTGTTATTTGTGGTGTTTTCACTTGTGGTGTTTTTCACCACATAGGCTTTTCTCAGTGATCATCATACAAGATGATGATGCATCGTGACAGTCTGTCTTCAGCTTGACCATGCAAGATGACAATGCACCATGACAGTCTGTCTTCACCACACAAGATGACGATGGCCTATCCTGACACAGTACAAAGATAACTTTACGATCTTTTTTCTTGGGCCCTCTAGAGAGTGTAGATTATACAGTAAAAATGTAATTCTTTTCTCAGACTACTCTATAGTGTATACAAGGGGATCTAATGAAGAGCCACCCACACAGAGGGGGTCCTACGGCTGTGCGACCTGGCTAGGAATTGCTTTGTCTGAGAAGATGATGACCAGGCAAGATGACGAGCCAATGGGACCCCCTTCAGGGGGGTAAATCTACTATGATTAGCAGGCCCTTCAGGGCCCCAAATTCGAGTGACTGAGGTGCCTGTCAAGAGGAAAAGAGGCCCCTTCTTTCATCAAAACTGGAGTGCCACCAGTGGTCAGGCGAATGATGGATCTATTGAGTGCCTCACAGGTTGATATACTCTCCCCTATACAGCACAGTTGCTGTGAGGGGTATCTAGTGATTTGAAGTAGTCGATAATTTGCCTTCGCGAACTGCTGCAGTGGCCTAGCGGCGTGGATGAGGGATTGAATGATTTCCGATAATATTTCAGCACAGCCCAATTCACCTCAGTTACATCTTGGTTGCTGGCTGGAAATCGCTGACCGGTAGAAATTTCCATTCGTCGTACTGTTGGGCACCATTAATTGGAGTTTAGCTTGAGGCACCCCACATTACAGGCAAAACATAGTGTTTGTTGGGCCCGCGACAAAGACTTAATTAAGGATACAAGACGAATGAAGCCAGTCCCCATAAACACGATAACCGATGCAATCCCCATAGCCCCCAGCCCCCCCGCTGGCAAGCTCGTTCCGATCCGGTCCAATTCGACTCTGAGCAAAGCATTTATTCTCAACTGGTGGAGAGAGGAGAGTATGTAGGAGAGCATACATACCAGACCTTATAAATAGAGGACATTGTTTTAAATCCCTATGTGTGGCAAAGAAGGGAGCTGAAGAAGGGACTAGAACTTCAATACCTGAAGAGTGGTAATACACCAACTACAACACAGAGCGCAAAGGAAGGAGAGACTAGGGCTGTGTACTGTTGAAGATTTGGCCCCAAAAGGTCCCATAGGCAAAATCTTTAAAATCAAGGGAAACTGACCGAGTACGAGATGTAGGAGGGATTGTCAGAAGAGCACGTGAATGCAAGCCGATACGACAGTCTGGGGGTACCCAATATAATAGACGACCTTCCGAGTCATGGACCCAACCATCTCCATCTGGCAATGCATAAAAATGAGGTTGCATTGGGTTAGAGGAGGAGGGATGTTGGATAGAAACACGTTGATATGCGTCCCACACACGGATGGTATGGTCATCAAGTCCAGAGACAATGCGCTGCCCATCAGGAGAGTAAGCAACGGACACCACGCGCCCAGTGTGCCCCTCTAAAGGTTTGCCAACTACAGCACCAGTCTCAGCATCCCAGGTTCGAATGGTTTTGTCGTCAGATCCGGAGATGATGTGCTGCCCATCAGGAGAGTAAGCAACAGACCGCACCCAGTGCGTATGTCCCTCTAAAGGTTTGCCAACTGCAGTACCAGTCTCAGCATCCCAGATTCGAATAGTGTTGTCGTCAGATCCGGAGATGATGTGCTGCCCATCAGGAGAGTAAGCCACAGACCGCACCCAGTCACTATGCCCCTCTAAAGGTTTTCCAACTACAGCACCAGTCTCAGCATCCCAGATTCGGATGGTGTTATCTTCAGATCCGGAAATGATGTGCTGCCCATCAGGAGAGTAAGCAACAGACTTCACCCAGTCACTATGCCCCTCTAAAGGGTTTCCAACTGTAGCACCAGTCTCAGCATCCCACATTCGAATGGTCTTGTCGTCAGATCCGGAGATGATGTGCTGCCCATCAGGAGAGTAAGCAACAGACCACACGGGCTCAGTATGCCCCTCTAAAGGTTTGCCAACCGCAGCGCCAGTCTCAGCATCCCACATTCGAATGGTGGTGTCAAAAGATCCGGAGATGATGTTCCGGCCATCAGGAGAGTAAGTAACGGAATGCACACTCCCGGTATGCCCCTTTAGAGCCTCACCAACTACAGCACCGGTCTCGGCATCCCAGATTCGAATGGTCTTGTCATCGGACCCAGTGACAATGTGGCTTCCACTGGGGGAATAACACATGCAATTGATACCACCAGTGTGTCCAATCCATTTCAATGGCGGTGCTGGCCATGACACCAGTTTCCCACTTTGCATTTTGATGCCTTTAGTAAACGTTGTGGTGAAGATCTCCAATAATGGTGACTCTGCTGGTAAGAAGGGTCGCGTTGAAATATAAGTGTGTGGGGCGCTGATAGAGATGGGGCTGTGGAAGCTAATGATGAAACGACAAATGTCCTGAATTCTCCTAAGGAGGGTCGAATCGGTGTCCTACAGCGAATTAGAATCATTTTAGGATGCAGGCTAATACATGAACTGACCTTAACCAATGGTATCACTCCTCGAAGGCTTGGAGCACCAGTCGAGACCATTCCCAGAACGCTCAATACTTCAATCCAAAATAGCGGGTAGGATCCTTCAAAGAATTCCTTCAAGCTTCCCAATATGACATCGTGCTGAATCTTGTCGGGAGTAGAGCGAAGATGGATGGACCAATACAGAGAACTATACTGCAGAGGATCTGAAATATTCTGTTCAATTCGCAATGGGAGGTCTTTAATGTCGGTATTGGCGAGGCGGGAATCCTCAAGCTTGCAGATATTGAAATGGAGTTGTTTCACCATCGTCTGGAGACAAGCAATGCCTTGCTGCACGTGTGCGGCTCGGAGATCAACTTGATAATCGCAGCGGTTGCTGGCAAAGAATTCGGTAATGGACAAATGTCGGGCACGAATTGCTCCATTGGCGGCTTCGTCTCGATATAGCAAAGAGCTGAGATCACCCACCCACTTTTCAACGAAATTCGACCTCACCCCTGCCAGCTCTGCAATCGGCCCTTTGCGTAGTGGGCGGTACTGGGCGGTTGTAATTACTGCAATCACCCGCCAAAACCCGGCGGTCTTGCTGTGCACTTTTAGTATACTGGAGTAGAGTCTATACAGAGATTCCAAGCCAACGCTGGCTGAGCCTTGCAAGGCTTCTTTCAAGGACTCTTCGGGGTTCTCGCATTTCTCAAGGGCAAGAACAAGTGTTTTGATGAAGATGAAAAGACCGTTCGCCCGCAAAATAACTCTGTTGAAGAGCGGTTCTTCTGGCCAAGGGGTGGGGAGAAACCATATTGAGGCCACTAAATTTAACTGGCGTTGAGCAAAGGTTCGCAAATCAGCAGTGGCTTCTTGATCTGTACCCAAATCATATTTTGCTGAAGTACCCAAAGAACGGATAATATCGGCTTCGGGTCTGCTGGTGATGATAACCTTCAGCCACGAAGCTAGTGCGGCCACTTCGATCAGAACCTTCAGGATGGCTGCACGACTCTGAGTACCCCCACACTCGTCGAGTGCGTCAATGACAACGACGAGTGGATTTTGATTCGAGTGGCAAGGAGTGGAGCGAATGAACTCAAGGAAGAGAGTGTTCTGCATTGATTGTGGTGTCATGTGCTGGTTTTCTTGAAGATGTTCCGTTACAATTGATCGAAACGGGCGGGAGATTTTGGCAAGTTGGTAGATCAGAGTTGGAAGGATATTCCTGGGTTCGCTCAAAGTCGTGTCATCTCTCCGACAGAAAAAGGCTCCAGCAAACTGCTTTCGTTCATCAAGTTTTTCACAGATAGAATGAGCCAACGATGTTTTGCCAATTCCAGGTAACCCGTAGATCCAGTATGGAGTGCTCTGGTCAACACCCTTCTGCCCCGGTCCATCGGTTACCCAGGCGATGATTTGATTGAGGATAGACTCCCGCGTGCCTTCCATACAGCAGAGCTCCAGGTCGTAGCTGGTCTCGACAGGTTTAAGTCGCCCCTTAAGCCATAAGTCTTGTTGGATTAACCCTACACGAAACGATTGAGATTGGCTATCGCCGATTTGAGAATAACGTTTGCTTACTAGTCTTCTTGGCTAGACGCAGGGCTTCAACATTCACTGCGCGGTCGAAATCTTCAATGACCTTGGTCAGCTCTTCGTCCATTTGTTCAATCTTCTCCAGGCGGACCAGCCCACCCAACGTCCTCTCTGCGATCATCAGCAACTGTACAATCTAGACCTGGTGACTGCCTACCAAACCGTCCACGTCGGACATAGTCACACGAAAATTTCGCAACCCTTTCCATCACTTCGAACATTCGCGGGATGGTTTTCTCCAAAATTTCAGTCTCTTCATAGGCAATTTCATCTGCAACCTTCTCTGCAAACAATAAAATGCGCTGCAACCGGTCCAAAATGCTGGCGGGCATCTGGTCGTATTTGTTTTGTTCTTGCAGGAGCTAAACAGTCGGCCGTTACCTCTGCTCCGGATACGCTAATAGTGGGCACGAACCTCAAACGTGACTCTGGCAACACTGAACGCAGCCTGCGCGATGTCGTTCACCTAGAAGGTGTCAACGCCCTGCAGGTTCTATTTGGGAGAACTGACCTCTGCGAATGCAGCGCCGAATCTAAATACATTATCCAAGACCTTCTCCGTCGATTCTTTCATCAGTGGGGAGTAACCCTCTAACAGTTTCTCGAGTTTATGGAGCAATGAGCGTAGAGGTTTCGCCTATGCAAAGATCATCAACTGGCTGGGGTGCGCAATTGCAAGGAGACGAACAGTATCTTCTGCAGAGAATTGTAATCCTAGAGAGACATCCTGCTTTCCAACAGCAACGACCTCTGCGCTTCTCTATCAGATATGAGTGGAATGGCTCGGATGACGACTCACTTTGTAATTCGAGCTCGTGCTCTTCGGAGGTCCAATAATAATCGTAGAGTTCCTGAGGGTTGATATCTTCGCTAGCCTGTTCCCTCTTTGCCCACGGTAGATGTCCGCGCTTCATTTGAACCCCCATGCGCATCTTGGATGTCGGAGAAACGCCTCTACATACGCACAGTCTTCAGGGATTGTATGCAATGAGCAAACAAGTGACATACAGGGGTGGTACCAATGCCCAAGTCTGGTTGTCTTTCCTCTGTAAGATTCTCTCCTGATTTTCCACAAACAACGTTGGCGTAAGCTCGTGTTTTGGAATGTCTTGCAGTGCAATTTCTATGTGTGGCCCGAAATCAGCGGTGTGGCCTGAATTGAAGTGAAGCGCCGCACGGTCTAAGTACAGGCTTGGGGTATTATCAGCCAAGATACTGCGAGAGCCATCAAGGGTGCTCACAGGATCTCTTTCTTGGTTTGCTGAGTCGCCATGCTTGGTCACTTGCGGAGGTCGAGAGGTCCAGGTAAGAGAGGGACGATCCAAACACGATCAATATCCTCAACATGGGATTGGTGCGGACACAGCACTGCGGCGGATGACACCGACAGCTGTCAAGTCAGAGGTCCGAGAGCGTGGGATGTACAGTTCCGTACAAGTAGGCACTGGTATGTACAACGCGTATACGGATCGGGAAGTAGGTGCACGGGCCACATTCTCGAGTGCCTGGAATCCTGGTATCTCATTGGGTTTACTCGCCGTTTCGTACTGCACCAGGAGGGCATATGCGAGCCTAAAATTTGACTCTTGTCCCAGAGTTTCGCACCTGTTAGGAACGCATGTAGTGGTGTACCCAGATGAGTTCCAGTGCTTCGATCTACCCCCGCCGGCATGTGCGCATGCCATCGGTTCCCGCCCACGGAACAGTTGAGACTCTCGATGGGCCCGTTTTATGTGTGCCAGGTTTCGTAAAGTAGCGTATTTCTATTCATAATGTATCCTCGTATGAAAATCCTTTTCCCATCGTCCTTCTGATCGTCACCTCCCTGGCCTTCGTCTCCCTGCCGCACATCTCCTTACCCACCACCACCCTTCGTAGTCCCATGTGCTGGTTACGTTTGCGTTGTTTCCTTTATTGTACCCTCCGCCCCGTCGATGCTTCGTAGCTAGAACGATCTTTCGTACTGGTTTTATTTTGTAGTCTCCTTTATAACCTGTACTCTCAAGTAGCTCGTTCAGTAATCTGAGTATCGAACAGATTCACCCGCTCACTCCTGTTCCCGTCACCCCCCTCACTCCACTGGACAATCGTCCGCCAGTGATACTGGCGGTTAAACCCCTACCTTCTCCTTTCCGTAAATCTAACAGCACCAACTTTTTGACTCCCTCACGTCAAACCGACCTTGTCTGTCCCGATCTCTGCATTTGACATTTAAGGATACCTGTGTTCATGCCCGACTCATATCTGCGACCATATGGATTCGTCTCGTCACCTTAGCCCCTTCGGTGCTGCGCCGAGAGCCTGAGTGAACGAGATCCGTTATTGAAGCCAACCCTATCTGCAGCGTGCTCCGGCGATCTGAACGGACCTCTGTCAACATGTTCTAGTTTAGTAGGTAGCATGCTTTGTTAACTAGATTACGTATACGTGGTTTCTGTCAGAATTTGGGTGTTCGAGGGTTCGTTTCGTCTTCCATGCCCATGCATCAGGTCTCGGTATTACATTATAGACTCCTGGTCCCTTAGTTTTCCCGTCATTTCATATCCATTCCGTACGCGTTTCGCTTGTCATTTACTATATAGGGCGTCCGATCTTACGGGGTAATATACAAGGGTTAATCTCAGTCCCTTCGCTCGCACATTATTTCAACAGTTTCGTCCCGCTTTGCTTCAGTTCGCTCGGGCTCTTGTTCTCAAATCGAAGTGCGTTGTGCATGCAAATTAAATCCAGTTAATCATTCCAAGTGCGCCTTCCAGTTTGCTCTCACCTTCAGCACGGTATGCCTCGTACTTGGTCTCCATCTTCATTTCGACGAAATCCAGCCTCGCACTTGCATCCGCATCTAGAGTAGAGGCCGGATATATGAGTAGCCGATCGACGCATCCCTCACGCGTATATAGCAGTACTTGTCCTAGGCAAATGGCCGAATGGCATAAGTCGCGTTCAAATGCATCTGTCTAAGCACCTGGCGTAAGGCAATGGCCAGCCGAAGGTCGTGGAGAATTCCAATCTGGGCGATCGAAAATAATCGTCGGCTGGCCCAGGGACTCGTGATCTCAGCGTCTTCACAGCGCAGGCTGGGGCACCCTATTTTCCTTCACTTACGCGTTCTCCGCCCTACCATTGATTTTGGCAACCAAAACAGTGGCGAACTGTGTTGCCAACCTCAACTGCACCCCACTGACCTTCACGAGCTTTCGGTAGGCCAGAGAAAGGACGCGATTACCCAAATCCAAACTATACCCGGATACAATCCAACGCATCTAACCGCTGGAAAACGTTCTTGGTTACGTTATCCTTTGGCATCGGAGACGTTCGGAATGTGACAATCACCCTCAGGCGTCATGACAATTTCTGTTGACAACAATATTGCCAACACAACAATATTCGTGGGTGTGGTTGATTCTGCGATCATTAGCAGGGATTTGTACTCGCACTCAATCGACCTACAATTGAAGCAGGCGTGTGAGGCTGGTGTGCTCCATGTTATGAGATGCCCAGAATCCTTCTGTGACGGCTTGGAAGGACCACATAATCCGAGGTCCTGGAGGATGGACGACGTGATGAGGTACTTGCACCTTGATAACATGATGGCGCCTCGCTTACATTATCCCCCTAGGTTTCAAGTGAATTACTGGGCACAGAATATGGACGATTCCACGCTGAAACGGTGGAAGGCCTACGTCCTACTGTCCAGGAGCTCTTGTACACCTCCCTTTAACGTTTTCGATGCTCCCTCTCATCTTATTTTATAGATGGATTGAGTATTAAGTCTGCTAATGGTCTACTAATGGTCTGCTAATGGTCTGCTAATGGTCTCTCACTTTGGTTTAGTCGTAGATGGGTCAGCACTTTGGTCCTTGCTACTCGGTGGATCAACAAAAGGCTTCTTAGACTGCGTTATGGACGTGAGGTTGAAATAGTGTGTCTTATCCCCGCTTCTGTCGAAGAAATCACTACCTCTCTGCATGCACCCACACAGGACTTCGGTTAGCGTGGGAAATTACAGGTGGACACCTAGCATGTATCCACTCTCCTGCAGAGAATAGAAGATGAAGTATTGAAACGGTGTCTTCCCAACGTAGTCACCATCCACAGTGTACGAATGGTAATCATACCAACTTCCACTGTCCATTTGAGACTACATTTATTATTTATGATTGAACAAGCTTTAATAAAACAAACATTTAGAGAGAAAGATCAAAAGAAACCCGTAGATCCACATTGCTTCATCGTTTAAATTTGAATCGGCCCAACCTCTGCTTCCTTTTGCTCAGCCAACTTCATGACATCAATGAGCTGACTTTGTAGCTCCACCGTGAGGCTATTCGTGGAGGCCTGGTAAACACCTGGATTTTTCATTTGGAAAACTGCCGTAGGGTGAGCTTGCAAAATACTATACGCATTGAGCACACTTACTGGTAAGCGCACGCTTAAATGCGAGGTAAGGATCAACAGTATCGAGAGGGCTGATATAGGTGAGTTCTTCCTCAATATCTTCGTCCCCCTCCGAATCCTCCTCGCCCTCGGCGGCAGCTTGCTCCGCCTTCTTGGCTCGTTCAGTCTGAAATTGTTGTCAATACGAACCCTCATTGCCCTGGATGGGTTCTTACGCGTTGTGCCAAGACCTCACGAAGCGCGCTGTCCTCGTCCCACACATCGTCCTCTGCCAACCGGCATGAGCCAATCTCAAATAAGCAATGTTGTGTTGCTTACCATCTTCTTCGAGGTGCAGCTCATCGAGCCCATCTTCCTCAGGGAGGTCCAAATCCTCGTCAGCAACAAGCTCCTCTTGCCTCTTCTTGCGTTCTGATTCTCGATTATCAGTATCAAGTCCACCCTGATAACTAAGGCACCCACCACTCATCGCCTCAGGAAGCATCTTGAACACAGTCAGCGCTCCGCCAACGATGCTCGTCCAACCTTCCTTGAGTGTCTCGGGAATGGACGCTTCGTCGAGCTCTAGCAAGGAGCACAGGGCCATAATACTGAGCTTCATATCATGCACACGAGGGAGACCTCCTGGTTCGCTGAGGGCCTTGAACCATTTATCAAAGAACACAAACGAGAGACCAGCGCCGCTGTTATCGATAAGGTGGAAAGTTATGGGTGGGCTATAAAGAATGCAGTTGATAAGGACATCGAGGTTGGAGAGACGGAGGGAGCGAGTCTTTGGAGGAGGGTCAAGGAACTTCAGCGAAGTAGCCACAATGCGGGGTAGGGCCTGTAAGGCGAACAACAGACGATTAGTCTATACACACTGTCAAACCAGGGGTATAGGTATGCGCACTTGATCAACATGGCCCCTTAAATTCAACAGCAAGCTTTCGATCAACTTGCACGCCGTGACGCAGTCGTTCTCGCCACCTTGGGTATTCGCCATCGTGCTCTCGTAGATGTCCAAGATCATCTCGCAGTAGTCTGCGCGAGCGTAGAAGACCTCCTTTCCGTAGCTCATGAAGTTGTCCAGCGAAGGAAGCATCTCCTCCAAAAAGTCGACGGCGTTGACCTTAAAGATCTTATACGTCTGCTCGAAGACGGGCCACAGACCCGGGTCGACGGACTTGAGATTGAAGATGAGGCTATCGATAAGGTCGAAAGTGCCGTCCAATAGATCGATGATACAATGGTTGAGCGTAACTTGGATTAGTGGGATGAGGACCTGCAGAATCTGTCCTAGAATTTCAAGAGAACCGTCCATAGCGGTAACGATTGACCCGATTGTCTTGAGCAACGCGGCGGCGGCATACATTTTGGTGTCTGCGTCGTCGTCCGCCTCAGCATTCTGGCTCTCTGTGTTTTCATTCCCGACAATGTCTTGGATATTCTTCATGTACGAGCCAGCGAGGCGCTGCGTGAGTTGGAGTGCGACGGGAAGTATCTCTTCGCGATAGTTGTCCACCCAGGTCTCAAGGGTGCTGGTCAGGACTTCGAGGTCTGTCGCCTCAGAAAGCTCCAGGAAGGCTGGAAGAGAATGGTCGGCGATGACATTCTACCGTACGAGTCAATATCTTACTTTGGAGGATCTTGCCGATGATAGCCTTGACGGCATCCTGGACTATACAAACCGCATTAATAATGCAAGCACAAGAAGGAGAGTGTTCTTACCGTAAGTGTGTCGAATCATCTCCGATAAGGCAAGCGCGGAATGAACTCGGACGGGCGTCTCTGGGTCGTCTAATGAGGACACAATGGCGTTGTAGCAAAGTGCGAGGTTCTTCGGTGATATCAGGACCATTTCCTAACATGGTCATGTCGAAAGGGCATACCTCCGGTTGCTGCCATGGAACAAACCAATGCTCAAGTGTAGCAACTGCCTCGCAAGCCTATAGAGACCACAATTAAAGACATTGTTGATATGTGGAACACATGTTGACAGTACATACCGCGGCCCTGACGAACCCAAACTCAGAGTTGATGAGGGGTACAACATTCGTCAACATGAATTGATCGACGTTCGCAGCAACTTCGGGATGACGCATGATCATCGAAGACAAGCTGACGATGATGCTCAATGCACCGAACTTCTGCTCCGGGGTCGTTCCACTGCACAAGTGCAATCTTCAGCCCGGCTCGCTAGCCGCAAATGGAAATACGTACTCGCCGCCAGTGAGCACACTCTGTGCAAGGCTCAGGATGGGAATGAAGGTTGTTTTGGTTCGTCCAGTTGCCATGGTCAATAAGAAGGAAGAGGCGGCGGATGCGGGGCTTTGGTAGTCTTCGTACTCCTCTGGGAGAGACAAGGTATGAGAGGCACTGAATTCATTGGAATGTGCGAGACTTACCGAGAGTGACTCGCAAGTAGTCGACGGGATCATCCCTCCATAATTGCTGCTTGTACTCACTGAAGCAGAGTTGGGGGAAGATAAACTGAGAGACAAAGCTTTGGAACTGGGGCTTGAGTAGCACCCAGGTAGACTTGGGCTTGACGCTGTAATGTACGCGTTAGCTTGTGGACCGTTGAGGGAAGAGGCCGCTGACCATTCAGTGAGGAATTGGACGATCTTATAGATGACTTTACGACTTAACCAAGCCTTTTGCGTTACATAGAGTTCCACTTGCTGAACATAGACCTTGAGGATTTCCGGAGCAAAGGTCTCTACAAATGTCTTTGCGAACACAGCATGTCGCTCCAGGAGAGGGGTCGGCATCTGGGAGGGGTTACCGTACCTAAAAGGACACTTAGACAGATAGAAGAAGAGCCAGAGAAACCAGGGAGACGGCGCACCTTGTGAATAAAATGTTCAATGACGCAAACGCCCACTTCTTTGCCTTCCATGCCTCGCTCCGCTCGCGCTCGTCCTCCTCAGGCTCGACATTAGGAACTTGCAAGGTCGCCATACCAAGGAGGAGCTTTCCCCACAGCAAAATACTGTCCGCGGCTGAATGTGTGGGTAACAACTCATTCAAAATTGAGTTCTTGTAGATCTTGAAGATAAGGTGGAGGTATTCAGCTGCTTCGGGCGTGCTAGGGTTCTCAAGCAAGTGCTGGCCAATCTGCAGGAGCAGAGGGAGGGTGCGCTGCATAATGGCGATCATATTTTGCGCGTCATTGCGGTATCGGAAGGCCGTGACGGGCTCGAGGATGACGATGAGACCCGCATAGACTTCGCGAGGGTCTTTGGAGCTGAGGAGAGCAACAGCGTGGTCAAGATAGTCGGGCCACTCGGTGCCAAAGTCGCGGATGACAATGAGCTTTATGCAGTCTGCGACCTGGATGCGGATGGCGCGTGAGGGTGCGGATATAATGAGCTGGAACAACCCCTGCTTGAGAGCTGTCCGATCGACAGGCTCGATCGGGATCTGGTCCGGTTTTGGGTAATCGTGGTTGATAAAGTACGAGCGGTCGACGCGGTTCTTGAGCCATACGCCACACGCCTGCCTCACACTCCTGTTGCAGTGGGAGGAAAAGCACCAGTCAGTGCGGGCCCAGCCACTACACGTGCCGGCACCAAAAAAGAGAAGAAAAAACCCACGTATCGACACCATCAGCGCCAATGATTTGCATAACGGCGGCGATCATGCCTGTTTCCTTGGAAAGCTGTACGCGACGCGTCAGACGCGTCGTTCGCGCGGGCGATGGCACGCACCGAGCGGATCTGGAGCTCTGCCCGCTTGCGGACGTTCGGATCTGCATTGTAGGTTGTCGCAAACAGCTCGGACAACGCCTGGGGATCCATTTTTTATACGTAGACACGGCTGGCGGAGAGCGCGTGGTCGGGGTTGGGAACAAAGTGTGAGAAACTTTGGCAGGACCATAGGTGGCCACAATCTCAGATAAGCCCTAGGCCATTGCTCAGACATTTTCAGACAATATAAGACGGCGCGCTACGAGCGCGATGAGGACGCTATTTTCCGCCAGACGCGTAAAGATACATCAACTACAAAAACGCTTGGTGGGCGGCAGAACATAAAAGATAAGCGGGTGGGGAAGGGAGGGGTTGGAGCAACGATAGAGACGGTCAGTCCAATATGTCTGCTTGCTTGCTTATGGTTACGCCCGCATGTGCATCGGGGCAAATTGCGACTGAACGGGCTGTGTCTGTGGTACTCCTACTCCTATGTGGCTCGGGGCCATAACACCAGCACTCGCGGACACCTGTTGAGCAGCTTCGTGCCCTCTTCGTTCTTCCAGGTCGGCGAAGTTGAACTTGAACGGCCGGTGTACGCGCTCCCATGCCTCGACGTCCCAGATGGTGAACAGCTCGCCTTCTGATGACAGCTGCTGCTCAGGACCTTTGGTAATCCATGTCCTCAACTCCTTGTGGTACCGCCATTCCCGCTCGTACCTGTATGCCGGGGGGGTTGTCAATGAGCATCACACTCAAACCCATCAGGAGGAAACTCCACCAACAATTCCTGCGCAGCAACGTCCTGGAACTGATCTCTAGGCATCGCGTAGAACGCAAAGAACAGCGTCTCGTCGCTCCACTGCTTCGCCCGTTTTGCACTTGGTGCAGGCGGGGTGACGTTATAACACGCGGGCAGATGGTAGTTCGGTTCAGCTAACGGCTGTGAGGCGCTGTAGTCCGCCCAGGGGGTGGCAAAGGTCCGATACAGACTCCTTTCGAAGGCAACAGTAGCACATGACAAAAGAACCATCAGGCGCGCCAATGACAAAGACAACGGAAATTCTAATGTGAAACATACCCAGGGTTGTCGAGCTCCAGTCCCAGTATCGCCAGATCCTGTCCGTCTGCCAGTAGATTCGCCTCTTGATTCGGGTTCCGCAGCATCCTCACCAGCGCCTGGAGACCCCATCGATCCGCTGGCGAGTGTAGCACTTGCTCTGCGGGTGTGTGCGTCTGCCCGTGTGTTTGCGCGTTCAGGTTAGGATCCGGTGTCGACTGCCCTGTCACGCTGTTCGCGCGTTGGGCCTGCTGTTGTGCGGGATGCAGTGACGAAGAGAAACTGGCTCCTAATTGGTTTTGGTCTATTGCGGTCGCGCCTGCGTGCGGTTGTGATGATACGCCATTAGTGGTGTAGCCTAAAGGTGGCGCGCCTTGCTGGGGTAAGCCGCTTTGGGCGCTAGCTTTCAGTGCCTGCAACTGGAGTCAAAGTCAAGAGCGAGTACAAGGGCGATATTCACGCTGGTTACTCACCCTCTTTTCTGGATCTGCTTGCAAAATTGTCCGGTGCATCATCGGTGGTATGCTGGGTTGGGAGGACTGTGTGGAGAAGCCGTTTAGACCAGGGGGGTGATTGTCGTGGGCCTGTTGACCGCCCAGCGCGGGGAACTCGTCTGGATTGGTAAAATCCCTCGGCGCGATCGTTCCTTGCCCATTGAACCCATTACCCGTCAGTGCAGCAGAATTGGCCGAATGCTGCTGTGCTTGGCTAGCGTATGACTGACTCGCATTCGGTTGCTGGGTCGCGCTTGGTGTATTGCCAGAATTATGAAACGTGGGGCCAAGAGCCGGGAAGTCATTGGGATCGAGCTGACCGTCATTCAGGGATTGGAGGGTGTTAGACGCTCCCAGCTGCTGAGCCAATTGTGCGCTGGAGACGGTCGAGCCATTTGCAGTTGCCGCGAGCGGGTTCGAGTGTGCTGCCTGAAGCGACGCAGCTGAAGATGGTTGCTGCTGCTGTATCGACGAGGAGAATGGGAAACCTGTTGATTGTTGTTGCCTCAGATATGCAGCTGCCCCGACCTGACTCTGTCCTTGAGATTGGGGAGCGGCTCCGACAACCTGCTGGGCTCTGTGCTGTTGGGGTAAGGTCCCATAGGGTAGCCCTGTTCGGGGCTGAGATATCGAATATTGTTGTTGGTATGGTGCGCGGTACATGGCCGGGTTGATGGTCGCTCCTGGTCGTGCTCCTTGGCCTGCACGTCAAAATCAAGAGCAAAATGTCAGCAAATCGGAGAATAGGCATGTGTCGATAGCAATGGAGAGAGCAATAGAGCAAATCTTGCACACCTGGATTTCGATTCATGTTCCACAACGTGCTGTTCCGCCCAACAAGTGGCCAAATGAGTAGGCGCTATTTAAAAAAAATAGATGCCCCAACATACGTCGCTGTGATATATGAGCTTGGTGTTGGTTTTTGTTGTCGCCTGCTATAGCCCGAGGTCGCTCGCTAAAGGGACTATAACGCTGTCAAGGTGCAAGTCGCTTTGTATACACCACTGGTCAACTCCCACCCTGCGCACCTAGATAATGAGGCAGGAATATTGAGGCCTTGGTGACTTCATTGAGACGAGAGGCCAACTGGCGCTCGTCTGGAAAGAGTAACTGACAAGAAAATTCAAGGTGCCAATCGGTCGATCAAGAATGGAGAAGGCAACAAGGAAAAAGGTGGGTTCAACAACGAATACGACTTGCACTACATATAGGGCACTGCTTGTGCGTACGGGACGATGCGCGCGTGGCACCCTAGGAGCAAATCGAGTTGGAGTTGGGACCTACCCGAGAGATAGAAATCACAGTACGCAATCAAGAGATTACCATACACTATACACCCTGTATGGACAGAATTCAAAAGGATTGGTACAGCCGGTTCAGCCAAATTTTCTTCCTACACCAATTTGTTGAAGACGAGCACCCCTTTGCACGGCTTTTGGCATGACTGTCAGGACCACTGTAGTGCTGCCTTTAGACCTATAACTTCAAGTTCTGCGATAAGATAACTCCTCGCACCGGGTTAAGACCATTTGAATCGCGACGGTGTTCGTGTAACACTCTCGATGGATCGAAACAAACCCTAATATGATGCTAATCCCGCGTTCGACTAATTTGCACGTCGATCAAAGACTCAGGTGGTGAATACCTCGTGAAGGGATTCAGCCCATACAGGTAGAATAAGAACCCCGCATGCGATGGGCTTCCTGCTATCTGATTCACGCACCAGGGCGCGTACAGGGACACTATCGTAAACTATCCCTATTATATAGACGACACTTGTGGTCATTGCCACAAGACAGACTCTT
>Ga0307513_10004374_pt1 | contig 18872 bp, 9 predicted proteins | sample 15_EM_MG_FD_202174 | JGI IMG/M metagenome (GOLD analysis project Ga0307513, IMG submission 202174) | Populus trichocarpa ectomycorrhiza microbial communities from riparian zone in the Pacific Northwest, United States - 15_EM | ecosystem: Host-associated > Plants > Roots > Unclassified | place...
GGACACGGCGCGCACCGGCGGTACGGTCAGCCTGCAGTGGGCGCCCGCCGATGGCACCAAGGTGTCGCTCGACGGTCTGTACTCTCGCTACCAGGTCGTGCGCCGCGACAACTACATCGCGGGCATTTCGACCGGTCGCAACCTGACCAACAACGGTCAACCGATGACGTCCATCAGGGCGGTGAGTTTCGACGACCATGGATCCGTCCAGACGGCCACTTTCGATGGCATGGACGTGCGCTCCGAAGGCCTGGTCGACAATTACATCGCGACTTTCAAGCAATTGAACCTCGACCTGGAGCACGAGTTCTCCGAGAGCTTCAAGATCACCGCATCAGCCGGGCGCTCGCTGTCGGTCTGGGACGGTCCGAAGCGCCTGCAGACGTTCATCGACGCAATCGACGTCGACAACTTCACGATCGACTTCACCGGGCGTGAGACTCCGCTCATTGGTTTCGGATTCGACGTCTCGAACCCGGCCAACTTTGCATACGCGCCCACTCCGGATGGCAATCAGACGGTGGTCGGTGGCTACTCCTTCCAGGCCAAACCATCGCGCAACGTCACCGCCAACACATTGTTCGAACTCGCGGGCGAATGGCAGGCGAACGATGCCTTCAAGGTCAAGGGCGGCTTGCAATGGCGCCAGAACAACTTCAAGAACAGGGTGTCTGGCATCCTGGCCGCCCAGACCGTGACCCAAGCGCTTCCGGGCGGACGCCCGCTCTCGGACTTCACGATGAACATCAAGGACCTCGACGACAAGTTCGGCGCCGGCGCTCCAGCCAGCTGGGTCGCGATGGATCCGAAGAAGTGGGCCGAGGCGTTCAACTACCCTGACGCGTTCAACTTCTGCGGCATCGAGTGCGGCGCCAACCGCAGCCAGATGCTCGAGGAGATCACGAGTGCATACGCAATGCTTGCGTTCAACACGGAGTGGGGAATCCCGGTGCGTGGTGACGTCGGCGTGCGTTACGTGAACACGCGCCAGTCGGCGGTGGGATACATCCCGATCGCGGCGCCGATGGGCGCGCCGTTCCCGAACGTGGGCTTCCGCCAGGACGTCGACAATGAATACCACAACGTCCTGCCGTCGCTGAACATGGTGTTCGAGTTCATGCCCGATCTGTTGATGCGCTTCTCCGCGGCAAAAGTCATCGCGCGCGCCGATCTCGGCAACCTGACACCGAGCGTGTCGGTCACCGCGACCACGCACACCGCATCCGTCAACAACCCACTGCTGGACCCGATCAAGGCGAAGACCGCGGATCTGTCGCTCGAATGGTATTTCTCGGAGGGCTCGTTGCTGTCAGCGGCCGTGTTCTACAAGGACATCGAGACTTACATCCAGCGCATCACCGGCGACGAGCCGTTCCGCAATCTGGGGGTGCCGGACTCGGTGCTCCTGGGTTCACCTTCCTCGCCCACGGATACGTTCCAGGTGAGTCGCCTGCAGAATACGGAAGGCGGACCGCTCAAGGGCATCGAGCTCAATGCCCAGGTTCAGTTCCGCAATCTGCCGGGGTTCTGGAGCAACACGGGTTTCCTCGCGAACTACACGCACGTGGAATCGACGATCCAGTACGTTCTGACGAGCGCCGCCGGCGTGCCGCTGACGTTCACCGAGGACGACCTCGTCGATCTCTCGCCGAACACGGCGAGCGGCACTCTGTTCTATGACGACGGCAAGTTCAGCGTCCGTACGACGGGTTCGTATCGCGACGCGTTCATTCGCGGACTTCCCGCCTCAGCCGGCAGTGACATCCGCGCGAACAAGGCGAACTTCTTCGTCGACGCTTCGGCTTCGTGGAACGTGAGCGATAATCTCTCGCTGATCTTCGAAGCGCAGAACCTGACCGATGAGCGCAACACGCTCTTCATCGACCGGACGCGCGAAGACACGTTGTTCCAGACGGAGATTGGCCGCACGTTCACAGTCGGTGCGACCTTCAAGTTCTAGTCCGACGCTGACAAACCCTCTATATGGCCGCCCGAAAGGGCGGTCATTTTTTTTGGGCGGGAAGGTTCAGCCGATTTCGGCCGGGGGCCAGCGGGTACGGCTTGCCACCCCACACGAACTCGCCCGGAAGCGCACGCGGCAGATCGATCTGCGCGCTGAGACCGTTGCCGGTGACTCGATAGCTGACCGTCACAGGCCCACTCGGCGTTGCCGCGGTCGCATCGAGCGAAGTGAGAGTGCCGAGCACGGGCGCGATACGCACCCGCGCATAGCCGGGCGCCGCGGGCCGGATGCCGGCGACGATGCCGAGCAGATCGGCGGTGGGATGTGCGCTCCACGCATGCGTGTCCGAACGCGTATCGCCGCGCGACTCCGGCCAGGTGGTGTAGTGCAGCTTCAGCAGATCGCGCCAGGTCTGCAGCAGGCCGGCGTATCGATCGGCCCTGCCCGCGTGCTCGAACGCGCGCACGACATACCACGCGAAATAGTAGGTAGACGTGAACATGCCCGGCGGCGCATCGATGCCGGCGCCCGGCACCACGATGCGCTCGAGGATGGACGGCGCCTCCTGCGGCGTGGCGACGTCGTAGAGCACCGCGAACGTGTTCATGTGCTGACTGAATACGTTTCGGTCGGGGTTGTCGGCGAACAGACCGCGCTCGGCATCCCAGCAGTGCTGGCGAATCGCCACGCGTGCACGGTCAGCACGCGCCGTGTCCCTGGCAGCCTGCGCCGCATCGCCATGCGCCGTCTCGAGCACTGCGCCTTGACGCAGCGCGCCGAGCCACATGGCCGTCATGAGGCAGCTGCCACCCTGCTTGCCCCAGGAAGGAAACGTGGTGCGATCGTCCCAGCGCTGACCGGACCAATCGATGAAATTCCACTGCGGGTTCTTGCCTAACAACCCTTCTGAATTGAGCAGCGGTTCGAACCAGTCGAGGATCACGCGCATGCGCGGCAGGTGGCGGATGACAGGCGCGGGATCCGGTTGCTCCAGGTACCAATCGGACAGCATGCCCACCCAGGCGAACGAAAACGTGGCGATCACGTTCGCGCCGCGGCTGGGGGCCGCACCCCACACGAGGCCACCGTCGGCGTTCGACTCGGCGAACGCGTCGATGGCCTGCACCGCCAGTCGCGGATCTCCCGAGACCGCATAAGAGATGAGCATTTCCAGGCGCGTGTCGCCGGTGTACTGCAGCTGCTCCCAGAAAGCGCTGTCCATGAAAGTCTCATGCGCATCAATGCGCAGCGTGCGCCAGCCGATCTCCCAGATGCGGTTCAGCGAATCATCGTTGCTCTTGAAGCGCGCCACCTGCTTGAAGGGATAACCGGTCTCATAGGCGCGGAACGCCTCGAGGCTCAGCGGCTCGGCACCGGTCGTGACGGTGATCTCGGCGAATCGCCACGTGCGCCACCACAGCGGCGCGAACACGCGACGGCCTCCATCGGCGATGAAGAGGTCGAATATGCCGAGCAACTGGCGATCGCCGATGAGATCGCGATCGCTCTTCTTGTGAGGCGCGTCGTACAACGCTTCGGAATATCCGATCTTGATGATCGCGCCCTTGCCGCCCGACACCTCGAGCTCGGAATAGGCCGAGATCATGGTGTCGCGTTTGACCAGGAGCTTCGCGCTGCTGTTGGCGGGCACCACCACCGCATGCGCGGGAAACCGTTCGCCGCCCGTCAGCGATGTGCGAACGACCGTGCCGGAAGCCGCGGGCGCGTAGCCTTGCGCCGGCAGCAGATCCGCGACGAGCGTGCGCAATGCGGCCGGCGCCGGGACGGCGTCCTGCCAGCCGGCACCTCGCTCGATGCTCCCGGCCCAATCCCAGTCTGCCTGGCTCGCGTCGATGGATTCCGGAGCGCTGGCAACGTAGTACTGCCACGGAATCTGCTCGTTGCCTTTCGTCGCCGCGTGACCGGCATCGATCTTCACGCGCCAGCCCGGCGCGCTCGTGGATATGGGATCGCCGATCAATCGAAATCCGGTCGCGACGATCTCCTGTGCCGATGGCGCGAAGTCACCGAAATTCCACACCACGGCGGCGACCACGTTCCGGCCGCGAACGAGATAGGGAGCGAGGTCCACTTTCGAATAGCGCCAATGCTCGATCGACCCGGTGGATGGGCCGCTTGCGACGCGCGCACCGTTTACGAACAGAATGAAGCGGTTGTCCGCGGTGACCTCGACCACCATGTGCCGAGGCGCGCGGTCGAGTGCCAGGTCGCGGCGAAAATGCAGAACGATCGGCGTGGTTTTCCCCGCCTCCGCATGCGTGATCCAGCCATCGGCGGTGGGCCCGTCGGCGAGCGCCAGCAAAACTGCAGTCGAAACGATGAGTTGCCGCATGACGCTGAAGTGAACCAAAGTTTGGCGCTGGGGCAGAGGATACGCCGCTAGGGACTTCGACTGACAAACGGCGAGGCCCCCACCTACGCACCTTCGAGGCTTTGGTCCAGATAATCGGGCCTGGGAGTGAGTGGGTAGGGATGTTGCGGTGATTCTCAAATATGCGGGTCGTCACCTGCTAAAGCGCAATCCATGGGTGCTGAGCAGGTGTTCAGACTTGATGAGCCGTGAATCCGCGCCGCCGGAAATTCATCGGGCACGTCAGGAACTGTTGCTGGGCCATATCCTCGATGAGGCGCGGCGCATTCCCGCCTATGCGGAATATGCACGGCACGCGCCCGACAAGAATCGCCTCGCCTTTCTCAGCGATGCTTTCCCCATCATCGACAAGACCGCGCTGCTGAATCGCCGCACGGATTTCTTTCCCGGTGGAAAACTTTCCAGGTTGACGACGGTCGCCGCGACCAGCGGAACCACCGGCACGCCTCTCGACATCCATCGAAGCTTTGCATCCATCCTGTGGGAAGAAGCTTTTCACCTGCAGCATTGGCACTGGGCCGGATGGCGACGTGGCCAGCGACAGTCGGTGCTGCGCGGCGACATCATCGTGCCGGTCGAGCGGCAGCAGCCGCCGTACTGGTTCCACGATTCGGCTGGCGGCCAGCTCGTCCTTTCAACCCGTCACGTGGACCGCCAGACCGTTCCGCTCATCGCCGAGGAGCTTCGCCGGTTCGGCGCCTCGCAGCTGCGTGCCTATCCATCAGCGGCGTATGAATTGGCGACGCTCGCGCGTGACGCAGGCGTTCACATTCAATTCACGGCTGTGATCACGGGTTCGGAGATGCTCTACGGCTTCCAGCGAGAACGCATCGAAAGCGTCTTAGGCGGCAAGGTATTCGACTTCTACAGCATGGCCGAGCGAGTCGCCTATGCCTCCGAGTGCGAGCGCGGCCGCATGCACGTCAATCCCGAGTACGGCGTACTCGAAATCGTCGACGAACACGGACGAGCGACCGACGGCGAGGGCACGATCGTCGGAACCTCGCTGCACAACAGCGCCGTGCCGCTCATTCGCTATCGCATGAATGACACTGCGCGCTGGAGTCCCGAGCCCTGCCCTTGCGGCCGCACCTATCCGGTCATCGAGAAGATTTCCGGCCGCCTCGCCGATCAGCTCTACGATCTCGACGGCCGCGCCGTGAATTGCACCGTGATTGGCTTTGCGTTCGACGGCATGCGCAATATTCAGAAGGCGCAGGTCGCGCAGACGGCCGAGGATCGCTGGAGCATTCGCATCGTGCCAGCCCCGGGATTTTCGGCCGCGGACGGACAGCGCGTATTGGACAAGCTCGTGGCGCAAGTCTCGGCACGGGTCGCCGCGCAAGTCGATCTCGTCGAATGCATTCCGTCATTGCCCAACGGCAAATACAAATGGGTGGTGCAAGAGTGCCGGAGCGTGAATTCGACTCGCGCCGCCGCATTGCCGGATATCGCGGAGGCGTGTTGAACGCACTGACGGCCGTCGCGCGCGCCGGGGCTCCGCGGGTGACCGCGGTACCGGTGACCGAGCGAGAGTCCTGGGAACGGCTGTTCGCGCGAGTGGAATTTCCACATCTCACGCAGGCGTGGTGCTACGGCGAGGGAAAGCGCGCGCAGGGCTGGTCGGTCGAGCGACTCGTTTTTCAGGACGAAGATGGACCCATCGCCCTCTGCCAGGTGCTGGTCAGGCGATTCCTCGGCCTGCCGATCATCGCGCGCGTCAACCGCGGTCCCGTGTTCCTGCATGAGTCATCGTCCCGGGAAGTGCACGATCGCGTGTATTCCGCGCTGCGTCGCCGTTGGAGTTTCGGACGACGGGGCCTGTTGCTGATTGCGCCCGCACTCCCGTTCGACGACGCCAGCGCAGCACTGTTGCGCTCCGCCGGCTTCAGGCAGCGGCGGCCGGGCGGCTGGGGATCGGCATTGATCGATTTGCAGCGCCCTCTCGACGCCATTCGCGCCGGTGTCGCATCGACGTGGCGCAATCGCCTCAACGCGTCACTCAAGTCGGGCGTCGAGGTGCGCATCCGCGACGACCGCGAAGCGTTCGACTGGATGCTCGAGGGTCATGCCAGGAACATGGCGGTAAAGGGTTTCGTGGGTCCGGAAGTCCGATTCCTGCGCGCCATGATCGACGCCGACCCGAATAGCTTTCGCGTAGTGCAGGGGCTCATCGACAATGTGCCCAGCGCCGGAATTCTCGTCGCGCGCTTTGGCGCCCATGCGGAGCCCTATCTTTGCTGGACTGGCGAAGCCGGCCGCCGGGCCAATGCCCACAACCTGCTGTACTGGACCGCGATATCCGAAATGAAAATTGCCGGATGCCGCGCGGTCGATCTCGGCGGTTACACGACCACCGAGAAATACGGCGCCTTCAAGCGCGGCATGAAAGGCGACGAATACCGCTTGTGCGGCGAATGGCTGGCGATCTGAGCGTCAGTGAGTAGCTAGTTGAGCCTGCTCGAATGAATAGCCGAGCGACAGCAGCGTCTGCTCGGACAGTGCGGCACCGAAGAATGAGAGGCCGACCGGCAGTCCGGACACTTGTCCCATCGGTACCGTGAGGTGCGGATAGCCGGCCACCGCGGGGAGCTGTGTCGACGAGGCCGGCGAGTGATCGCCATTGACCAGGTCGATGGTCCAGGCGGGCCCATAGGTGGGAGCAACCAGCGCCACCACCTGATTTTCGCGAAGCAATCGATCGATCCCCTGAGGACCAGCCATGTCATGCGCTTTCTTCAGCGCCTGCAGGTACTTCGGATCGGTCAAACCACCTGTGGCCTGCGCCTGCTCGAAAAGCTCCTGCCCGAACCAGGTCATCTCTTTGGGCTCGGCGATATTGAACGCGATGACGTCGGCCAGGGTTCGGGTCTTGACGGTGTCAGGCGTCGTCGCGAGATAGGCATTCAAATCCGCCTTGAGCTCCGTGAGCAGGATCGTGAGCTCGAGGTCGCCGAGATCGGCGAAGTCGAACTTGTCTATCTCGACCAGCACCGCACCCTGCGCCTTCAACAATTCCAGCGCCGCGTTGAAGGACTTTTCCGTCGGCGGTGAAAATCCCTTGATGAAACGCGCAACCCCGAGACGCACGCCCTTCAGCGCTCCCGGCTTGAGTCCGGCGCTGTAATCGACTCGCTTGCCTTTGGCGGGCGACTCCGCCATGGCCGTCAGCAGCATCGCCGTGTCGCGCACAGTGACTGCCATTGGGCCCGCCGTGTCCTGCGTATGACTGATGGGTACGATTCCCACACCCGCGATCAATCCGACCGTCGGCTTGAGGCCCACGAGTCCCGTCACGGATGCCGGACACGTGACCGAGCCGTCGGTTTCCGTTCCCAGGGCGAGTGGCGCGTAGCGCGCCGCGACAGCCACGCCCGAGCCCGAGCTCGAGCCGCACGCCGTGCGCTGCGGATTCAGGGGATTGACGGCGAGGCCGCCCACCGCGCTCCAGCCGCTGCTCGACCAGCCTGAGCGGATGTTCGCCCATTCCGACAGATTCGCTTTCGCGATGACGATGATCCCAGCCTCCCAGAGCCTGTCTACCACCGGAGCGTTTCGGGTCCGCAGATTGCTGGCGAGCGCCAGCGAACCGGCGGTGGTGACCGAACCGGCGAGATCAATGTTGTCCTTGATGATGATGGGTATGCCATGCAGAGGACCCCGGAGCTTGCCGGCTTTGCGTTCGCGGTCGAGATGCTCGGCTTCGCGCATTGCATTGGGATTGGTCGCAATGATGGCGTGCAGCCGCGAATCGCAGTTTGCGATTCGTTCGAGGTAGCCGCGCACCAGGTCGGCGGATGAAACCTTCTTCTGCTCGAGAGCGGCAGTCAGGTCCGCGAGCGTGGCGGTTGACAGGTCCAGGGCTCCCGCTTTCTCGTGGCTATCGCACGCCTGTGCGGGTCGACAAACGAGAGACGCGAACAGCGAGACACCCAACACCAGAAAGACAGCTTTGTTTGTTTTGTGCAGCATGCGTTCGAGTTTATACCCGTTGCATGGAATCTGCCGCCCGACGGCCCGCGGCTTGCGCCGCGGGCCATGCTGATTCTCCTATTTCAGGACAACAACAATACTGCGCGCGGTCAGCGTGTTGTTGTCGCCGTTGTACGAACCGCTCGCCGTCATGCTCACCATCGCGGTGGTGCCATTGAGTCGAAGTCCAAGTTCCGCCACGAAGTCGCTGAAGTCATGGAAGGCTCGCGACTCATCGCGCATGACGATCAGGTACGCCGTCGGCCCCTCGGCGGGCGGCACGATGCCCGGGGACGCCGGCAGCGTCGTGAGGTCGAGCACACGCGGACCAATGGTGAGGAAGTGCAGTCTGCCAATACTCGGGTTCGCCAGATCGAGAACCAGCGACGTGGGTTCCTGGGCGCTGAACGGCGCCGTTGTGCCAGCCGCGCCCCAGCTGAGTGAGAGCAAGGCGGGCAGCCGCGGGAAGTCGACCAGCGTGCGCGCATCGAAATCCGGAGGCGCCATGCCGAACGGCGTCGGGAAGCCGATGAGTTTCGTGGGCTCTCCCGTGCTCATGCCCGAAAGATCGAGCGCCCCCGTCGCCACTTCGTAGTTAGCCGGATCCGCATCCTGCGCCGGTGACGTTCCCGTGCCCGCGAAGTTGAACGCCGCGACCTTGCGGCCAGCGATCGAATCGAGCTGCAGCGTGAGTGCACCCGTGGACGCCTGCTTCACGAAGCCGTAGACAGGCGTCGGATTCATTCGCACGCGTCCCGCGGTCGCATCGATCGTCCAGTCGCCCGACATCGCCGAGCTGCTGACCGGTGTGGCCGCGCCAAACGCCTCGATCGACTGGCCCACCGAAATCGCCTCGGGGCTCGACACCTGCGCGGGCGCCGTGCCGCCTTTCATCACCTTGGTGTTCGGGCCGATCATCACCTGCACGCGGCCGCGCGCGAAATGCGCACCGTCGGTGTCGCGAATCACCGTGGCGCCGCGCACCGTGAGCACATCGCCGCTACGCGCAACGACCTCCCCGATCACCGTGTCCACGCCCGCGCCGGCGACGCTGGTGCCGGCGCGAACCGTCTTCGCGTCGAACTCGCGTGTCGCGGTGGTCAACGTCCCGAACGCCGCGGTCACCGTGCCCGCGCCCGCCGCGCTCAATGCCGCGAGGCCGGCGCTGCCCATGTAGTCAGTGCCGTTCACCTCGAACGTCGTGTTCGCGTCCGTGTGCACGGTTACCTGGCCAAAGCGATCGTTGCGCATGTTGAAGGGGCGCACGTCGACCACGTATGTGGCCGCCGCCGTGTCGACGCTCACCAGCGCGCCGCGCACGCGAAGATCTTTCTGGTCGATGAGATCGAGTGACGCGATCAGTGCCGGTGTCACCGTCACCTTGGCGGGAGTTGTCGAAAGATCGACCGAGTTCGTCGCCGCGAGATTGAAATCGAGCGTGAACAGCGACGGGCGGCCGGGCGCCACGACGAAGTGGTGCCGGTTGTCGAGCGTCACGTTGACGTCGACCTGCCCCATCGGGTTGCCGTTGGCGTCGAGCGCCTGCGCCGCGACCGGCGCGCCGGCCTGCTCCACCGTAATGTCGGCGTTGCCGTAGTCGAGCCTCAACGTGGCACCGACGTAGTCTCCGTTGGGGATGGTCGCCGCGGTGAAGAACTCGGTGAGGTCGACGTACTGCGCGAAGTCGATGCGCGTGGTCGCCGGCAGAGTTTCCACCATCGTGCCGTTCGCGCGCTTGAGCTTGAGGGACACGACATCGACGGTGTAGCTCAGGAAATCGCCATCCGCATCCGTGATGGCGATGTATGCGGTGCCGCAATCCGTACAGGAAGAAGGCGAGCCGCCGATGCTCGCGGGGGGGCTTGCGCTTCCGCCTCCTCCGCCGCCGCAGGCGGCAAGCAGCAGTGCACAAGTGTAGATAGCGAAGCGCGATAGGGCGCTGCGAAAACGGGTAATCGTTGACATGCGAATCTCCCCTGGGAGAAGAGTGGTACTAGCAAAGGCAACGCGGCATGCGACGCTTGGTTGACCTGCCGTTCCGTCGCCTGCCGGCGACATCGATGCTGACGATTACCCGTGGCGCGGAATCAGTAGCCGCCGCCGCCTCCACCACCGCTCGCGGCAGCCACGGCCAGTGCGCCCACAATGACGGCGCCGATGATCAATCCTTTGTTGCTGATGTGCGGGCCGTCCCCGCGCTGCACATCGAGCGACGCCATGTCCGCGTACGCAACGCGGACGTTCTTGCCGGCGAGCGCCGACTCTTCCACGCCCGTCACGGTGAATTTCTGCTTCGCGCCGTCCTTCGTCGTCACGACCACCGACTCACCGACCTTGACGTCCGGTCGCGCAATAGTTTGATCGCGCTGCGTCAGCGGCACGTTCTGCAGGCTCGTGCAGCCAGTAGTCAGGAAGACGGCCACGGTCAGCAATGCAATAGCTCGCTTCCAGCGATGCATGTTCATGTTTTTCCTCGCGTTCGAGCGTCGCTCGAGCGATGAAGGATTTCAGCGCTTCGGCGAGCTCTGCCGGTAAGTAGCGGCAAAGCGCGCTTGGGTTCGCGCGTGCGAGGTCTTCCTTCGAATTTTTATTGTTCGGGCTTGTATCCCGCCGGCAGTTTCCGGTCGGTGAGTTGTAAAGAAGTGTCGAGCGCGAGATCGACGGCGGAGCTGCCCACCATGACTTTGTAAGTGCCAGCAGCAATGTGCCAGCCATTCGCATCGCTGAAGACCGCGAGCAATCGCGGATCCACGCGCAGCTCGACCGTCGCGCTGGTGCCCGGCTTGAGATCGACCTTGCGCCAGCCCGCGAGACGCTTCGGCGCTTCCCATCCGCCCGCCGCCGGTGACACATACACCTGCGGCACATCCTTGCCTTCACGCGCGCCGGAGTTGCGCACGTCGAACTTCACCATGAGGTCCTGACCGTCGAGGCGCGCCTGCAGGTTGGCGTACTTGAAGTTCGTGTACGACAGTCCGAAGCCGAACGGAAACAGCGGCCGCTGATTTTTCGCGTCAAACCACTTGTATCCGACCATCGCGCCCTCGTTGTAATGCACGTCGCCGGATTGCTTTCCCTGTGCAGACTCTATCAACGCGGGGCGCGCAAACTGGCTCTCGTCTCGCGGAAAGCTGATGGGCAGTCGACCCGATGGATTCACCTGGCCGAAAAGTAGTTTGGCGATCGCCTCGCCACCGCTGGTTCCCGGATACCATGCCTGCAATACGCCCGAGACCTTGTCGAGCCAGGGCATGAACACGGCACCGCCGGTTTCGAGTACGACCACGGTGCGCGGATTCGCACTCGCTACCGCCGCGACCAGCGCGTCCTGGTCGTCCGGCAGATTGAGCGGGTTGTCCAGCGACTCACCACTCCATTGCGTCACGAATACGACAGCAACGTCACTATCCGCGGCAAGCCGCGCCGCGGCCTTGCGATCTTCACCGCTGGCAAATTGCACGCGCGGCGCGAGGGCCTGCATGGCGCGCACGGGCGATGACGGGTGGTACATGATGGGCCCCGGCCATCCGGTGGGTTTGAGGCCGGGCACTGCATTGCCGCCTGCTGGATAGACCAGCGACGAACCGCCGCCCGCAAGCACACCCTTGTCCGCGTAGCCGCCGATGACGGCGACGCGCGCGGTTGCGCTCAGCGGCAGAACCGATCCTTCATTCTTGAGCAACACCGCGCCCTGCTCCGCTCCCGCCCGTGAAATTTCCGCGTGCGCTTTTAGATCGATGGGACCGATAGAGACTGGATGGTCGATGACGCCTTTGGCGAACATCGTGCGCAGAATGCGTCGCGTCATCTCCGTGAGCCGCGTTTCACTGAGCTCGCCGCTTTTTACCGCCTTGAGCAGCAACTCGCCGAAGTACGGTTTGTCGTCGAAGGGATAGCCCGACTGCTGGTCGAGGCCGGCCATCGCCGCCTTGGCGGTACTGTGGGTCGCGCCCCAGTCCGACATCACGTAACCCGACCAACCCCAGTCGCGTCGCAGGACATCGGTGAGCAGGAATGCACTCTCGCAGGCGTGTTCGCCCCACACCTTGTTATAGGAGCACATCACCGAACCGGGGTTCGACTGCTCGATGGCGATCTGGAACGCAAGCAGGTCCGACATGCGCGCCTGCGCGGGATCCATCAGCGCATTCAGCGTATTGCGCTCGGTCTCCTGATCGTTGATCGCAAAATGTTTGATGGTCGAAATGATGTGATTGGATTCGATGCCGGCGATCTGCGCGCCCACGATCACACCCGCGAGCAGCGGATCTTCGCCGGCGTACTCGAAATTGCGGCCGTTGCGCGGTTCGCGGACCAGGTTCACGCCGCCCGCCAGCATCACGTTGAAACCGGACGCACGCGCCTCGGCGCCTATCATCTTGCCGCCGTCACGTGCGACGACCGGATCCCAGCTCGCAGCCGTGGCAAGCCCCGAGGGTAACGCCGTCCGTTCGCGTTTCTCCTTCGCGCCACCCTGGGTCGCGACGCCGATTCCCGCATCGGTCGCCCACTGTGGCGGAATGCTCAAGCGAGGAATGCCCGGCACGTAGCCCGCGGAGCCGGCACGCGCTTCGGCCGCGGCCTGGAATTTTTTCCAGGGCGCATCGGTCGCGAAGTAGGCAAACACCAGCCCCTGCTTTTCTTCCCGCGTGAGCTGCGCGACCACGAGTTCGGCGCGCTTGTCAGCCTCCAGCGCGGGATTCATCCACGGCTTCTTGCCCGCCTCGTCCGCCGTTGCCAGGGACGCGGTGGCGAGGACCGCGAATATCACGAACGCGTAGCGTGTTTTCATGCGGCGAGAGTTGAGCACACTCCACCGGCACGCGCACCTTCAGTTGGCAGGCGCCTTACATTCGGAGCCGGTGAATTCGTATCGCTGGCTCGAGAGCGCCGCATCGGTCTTCAGCAACTTGATCAGCACCGCATTCGTCCAGCCGAACCCGTCTTGTACCGGGTACTCGCCGCCAGCCCCCGCTCCGGCATCGCGAACGTTGTACTTCTCCACCAGCTTTCCAGTCTTGCAGTACACGCGCGCGTTCTCCGCAACCCACGCTTCACCGATCTTGTTAGCGAGCTCCTGCTCGCCGTGTCTTCGAAGGCCATCGATCGCGGGCCAAACGAGCGGCGCCCAGCCATTCGGCGCATCCCACTGCTCCCCCGTGTCCTGCGTGGTTGTCGCCAGACCATGCGGCATCAGCAGTGATTTCCGGATCGTGCCGGCGACGCGATGCGCATAGTCGTTATCGACGAGATCGACGAACAACGGATAGGCGGTCGCGGCGGTCACGAACTCCGATCTCCGGTTGTTTCTCCAGTCGAAGTCCGTGAATGCATTCAGTCGGTCGTCCCACATGAAGTGGAGCATGGCTTTTCGTCGTGCGCCGGCGTTCGCCTGCATCTGCTTCGTGCAGTCGGGACGTTTCGACGCCTTGCACCCGCGCGCGATCGTGAGCTCCAGCTTGTACAACAGACTATTGAGATCCACCGGCACGAAGTCGGTGGTATGAATGGACGTCAGGGTTTTTCCGTCGGCGAGCCAGCGCGAACTGAAATCCCAGCCGCTCTCCGCCGCGGCGCGCAGGTCCCGATACACCTCCTCGGGGGGCCGCTTGCTCTTGCGCGCGGTCTCGATGTCTTCGAGGTACGCCTCGTCGCGCGGCGTCGCAAGGTCATCCCAATACCGATTCAACAGGCTTCCGTCTGGAAGGCGTACGACGCGGCGGTGCGCCGTGCCGGGCGCCAGGCCCTTCGCACCTTCCATCCAGAAATCGTATTCACTCTCGAGTTGCGGCAATCGCCTGATCAACGCGCGCATGCCCTCGTGCACCGCCTGCAGTTCCACCATCGCGGCGAAAAACGGCGGTTGTGAGCGGCTCAGGTAGTAGCTGCGGTTGCCATTGGGGATATGTCCGTACTGGTCGATGAGACCCGCGAAGTTTTCAACCATGTCGGCGACGAGATCGTCACGGCCACTCGCCTGGAGGCCGACCATCGTGAAATAGGAGTCCCAGTAGTACATCTCGCGAAAGCGGCCTCCGGGCACCACGTAGCGAGTTTTCAGACGAAGCAACGAATCCGCGCCCGGCGCGTCCGCCGGCTCCCGCGTCAACGTGTTCCAGAGCCTATCTATGTGCACGCGGATCTCTTCGCGCGGCGCAGTGTGAAAGTCACCTCCGGCCGCGGCCGGAGCGGTGAAGTTCGCGGCCACGAAGTCCTTCAGCGAAAATCCTGTGAGATCCTTGCTTGCGGTGTATTTGCGCATGATCTCCGAAGGCGCAGTTTTCGCGACCGCGTCGGCGAACGTCTTGCTATCCGCGAAGATTCTTTCGACCTGCACCTGATGGAACAGTGGCCCGTAGACCTGCGACGGCATTGCCGGAGCGGCCTCGCGGGCGTCCGCGATGACGCTGAAGAGCGCGATATGCGCTGACACGAACGCGACGAAAGTCGAAGTACGAAAACGTTTGCTGAAATGAGACATGTCGGTCGCCGTCCTTTGACCGGGAAATCTGGTCGTTCCGGCGAGTCTACGCAGAAAGTGCGCCGCAGCATTCACGTGGGCGACCGTGTGTGGCCAATCTCTGACGAAACGGCGCGCTTTGTTGCCACTCCATTTTTCCCGATGGTGACAGAGACTCATCTCTTTTCCGCCACATACCGCCATGCGCGGGGGGAATCATGATTTCGAAGAATTTGTGCACGACACAAAAGTTCCGCGGGCGCGCGTTTGTCCGCGGCGTATCCATGCTGGTTGTCATGGCCGGCGCACTGACTCCGCTATCCATATACGCACAGGAAAATGCGCCGACGGCGAGCAGCGATGAGACGAGCAGCAACGATGAGAACAGCGGGCTCGAGACCATCGTGGTCACCGGTAGCGCATCGGCCGAGGGCGTCAAGAAACTCGAAGCCAGCTACAACATTGTCACGGCCAATGAAGAAGAGATCCGCCGCGCGAATCCCAAGAGCACGGCGGATCTACTGAAAATATCGCCGGGCATGTGGCCGGAATCGACCGGTGGCCAGACCGGCGCGAACATCGAGATCGCAGGATTCCCCGGCGGTGGCGACGCGCCGTATTTCACGACGCAGCTCATGGGTTCGCCGTTGTACGGCATGCCAACGCTGTCATTCTTCGAAACCACGAGCATTTTCCGCCTCGATGACACGGTCAAGTCAGCGGAAATTCTGCAAGGCGGCCCGTCGGTGGTGTTTGCCGGTGGCCAGATGGGAGCCACCGCCAATTTTCTTTTGAAGACGGGTACGGACACGCCTACGGGCAGCCTCGGTCTCACTTTCGGCGATGAGAGTCTCTACCGCCTCGATGGATTCGCAGGTTTCCCGGTCGGAGAAAACTGGTACGGCAGTGTCGGTGGTTTCTGGCGCACTTCCGACGGTGTGCGCGATCCGCAGTTCGCGGCCGATGAAGGAGGTCAGCTGACGGCGACACTCAAGCACGAATCCGATCAGGGTCAACTCACGCTGTATGCGCGCTATCTCGACGACAAGAATCAGTTCATCACACCGATTCCCGTGATCCAGCACGGAACCGACAGTTTTTCCGCCTATCCGGGTTTCGATCCGCTCACGGCAACCTACAACAGCGAAGCCATTCAGCGCGTACGCCTCGACGGATATCCCGGCGGCGGCACCACTGCGGACCTGGCCGATGGCCGCGGCGCGAAAATGTGGTTCCTCGGCGCGAATTTCGATCATGAACTCGGCGGCGGCTGGTCGATCGTCGACAAACTCCTCGCCAATTCTGGCGACGTCGATACCAACGCTCTCTTCTCGGGCACCAATCCCGCGGCGCTCAACGATGAGCTGTACACCATCTCCACCGACCTCGGCGGCTTCCAGCTACCGGCGGGATCGGCGACGGCCACATTCGTCGGAGGTGGCGCGGTCGCGCCCGATCAGAGTGTCATTCATCAGGGCTGGTGGTTCATTCACAAAAAACTCGAGAACATCAACAACGATTTCCGGTTGAGCAAAGAACTGTTCGACGGCAACACGCTCACGCTCGGCCTGTATCTCGCCTACTACACGATGGATGACGAATGGGCGCTCGGCAACCAGATGTTCATGACCAACGAGCCGAACGCGCGGCCGATCACCGTGAGTTTCGTCAACGCCATGGGGCAGACGGTTCAGCAGACCGACGACCAGGGATTCCTCGACAACGGCGCCTTCAACATCACGGAAAAAGGCCACGCCTTCAACAAGGCGTTCTATCTATCGGATTCGTGGCGCATCGACAAATGGTTGCTCGACGCCTCCGTGCGCTTCGAAAACGAGGACGCAACCAACCGCGTCTGCAACCTGACCAACCAGAACACCGACGGTGACGCGCTGACGCTCTACAACAATGCCGTGCCGGTGTGTAACGGTACGTTCGCGGTGACGGAGTACGACGAGAACTATACGTCATGGACGGTGGGCGCTAACTACAGCTTCACGGACTCCATGTCCGCCTATGTTCGCGTCAATCGCGGCGGGCACTTCCTCGACTTCGACAACGGCATTCGCGGCAACACCACGGGCAATACGCCGCCGATGCAGCTCGTCCGCAACTATGAAACGGGATTCAAATTCCAGAACGACCTGATCTACGCCGACATCAGCGCCTACTGGCGCGACTTCTCGGGTCTGCAATACACGCCGACGGACGACGCCGGCGTTCCGATCCCCAACGATGTCCGTCTCTATGGTTCCGAGTCGAAGGGCATCAACCTCATCGGCGCGATCACGCCCGGCGACCACTTTCGATTCCAGGTGGTTGCGAACTATCTCGACGGCAAATATACGGATATCGACGCCTGCGTCCCGTTCAGCAACGTCGTGACCGGAGGCGGCTGCGCGGACATCGAGGGCAAACAGCTGCAGCGCCAGCCCAAGCTGCGCTTCATGCTGACGCCGAGCTACCGTTTCCCGGTCTCGTGGGGCGATCTCGAGACATTCGTGACCTACACCCACATCGGCGATCACACGCAGGATCAGTCCGGGCTGCAGCAGTTAGGCTCCTACTTCACGTGGGATTTCGGCGTCACCGCCAACGTCGGGGACAACTGGCAGGTGGCCCTTCGTGGCACGAACGTGAGCGATGAGCTCGGCCTCACCGAGAGCAATTCGCGCATCTTCGGCGTCGCCGCCGGCACCGGCGGCGTGTTGCTCGCGCGTCCCATCGAAGGCAGCGAGATCAATTTGCAGGCGAAGTATCGTTGGTAGTTAGGAAAATTCAGGGCGCGGCGGGGCGCGCGAGCCCCAGGAACACCGTGCTCCAGAGCTGAGCGGCGTTCGACTCATCGGCGTCGGCGCCGCTTCGGCCAAATGGCTCCGCCCGGTATTGGCCGCCGGCATAGGTCCAAGACCACAGCTCCGACGTGCGCATGGCCGCGGAGCTGTCGATCACGGACCACAACGCCATGCGCGCGCGGAGCAGCCGCGCGCGCACCGGCGCGGGCAGGTCGCGCCGCAACTGGCGTTCGAGACCGGCGGCCATGAGTGCCTGCTGCCACGACCAGACGACCGTGCCGTGATAGGCGGACCGCGTGAATTCGCGCCGCAGATCCGCGCTTGCGAGCGCCGGATTCGCAACGAGCATACCGGCGCCGGTCATCAGGCCCGCCGGAAACGGGCGCATGATCGCGCCGATACATCGTTCGACCTGCTCCGGCGCCGGGTTCGTGAGCAACAATCGAAAGCCTTCGTCCGAATGCAGGATCGGTACGGGCAGACCGCTCGCATCCAGCGACAGCGCATGGAACACCAAGGCGCCCTCGCCCAGGCCGCGCAATGCGCTCGCGCCATCCACGCCGATCTCCGCTGCGTAAGCGGTGATGTCGGTGCGACTACGAGCCGCGGGAACGTCGACGTCAAACAAGGATGGAGCGCGCGCCGCCCACACTTGTGAATGTCCGCGGGCGCGCGCCAGCGAGCGACGCTGAGCGGCGTCCAGGTACTCATCGAGCAAGCCGGCTTCCGCAAGCCTCCCGGCCGCATCGAGCGCCGCCGGAACCAGTGCGGCGTTGACGTCATACGGGTAGCGTCCGCGGCCAAGTCCCTGCTCACTGTCGCGCCAGTTACCCGTCATTCGTCCGGACTTGATGCCGACGAGATTCTCGAAAACCGGAGCGCCCGCGAATGCGGCGGTTCGTTCGACGACCCACCCGAGATTGCGCGCGAGCGCGGCACCGCGGCTTTCGTCATGCGCGCCCCGGCTTGCCAGGAAATCGCGCGCCCGCGCGCGGCCGCGCTCGTCATCGAGCAGCCAGCGTGCCGCCAGGGGAGCCAGCATGAAATCATCGTCGACCATGCCGTAGTCGTAGATAGGAGTGGCGATACGCCCGCGTCCCTCGCGTTGATTGCGCAAGACGGCGAACTCGCCGATGTCCTCCTCGTGCGCCACCTCACCGTTTGGCGCGAGACGATCGAGCACCGAGGCGATGGCGCTTTCGAGCGCCGGCGGTTCGAGCACGGGCGCGAGCAACATTGCCGAGATCAGCGTGTCGCGACCGAAGTACGTATCGAAGCGCCAGGAGCCGG
>Ga0307513_10004375_pt1 | contig 18872 bp, 12 predicted proteins | sample 15_EM_MG_FD_202174 | JGI IMG/M metagenome (GOLD analysis project Ga0307513, IMG submission 202174) | Populus trichocarpa ectomycorrhiza microbial communities from riparian zone in the Pacific Northwest, United States - 15_EM | ecosystem: Host-associated > Plants > Roots > Unclassified | place...
TTGTTCTCCACCCTCTTCTCTATACTTCTGAGGTTTTTTTTGCCCAATAATGTGATTGGCTGTAGAGCCTTTCTATTTCAAAAAGCACTGAAAATCTGGTGCACGTTTTGAATGGCATGAACCATAACTGTTGAGCTCAAACCGCAAAGAAGTGCGATACCGGTATCAGTTGATTAGGTGGTATTTTTTACGCCGCTCTCTAGGAAGAGCTGCCCGAGCCAGCTATTAGCACGGAGCGAAGACATTTTAACACGTACAGTATAGAATTGAGATAGGTTGAATTTGTGAGTGCTCCATCCGAAACCCAGAAAAAATAACGTGAAGACCGGGCGAGAAACCGATCAGAAGAGTTAAGAGAGGGACGAGAAAAACCATAATAACCAACGCCATCCGGTATCGCAACCAGGCCTCATGGTGAAAGAAGGATCGGCGAGGTGGCCTCCTTACACCAAAATTTGCATGCCTGCCTAGTTCCATGTGCACTCGAGTATGGTTCCGGAAGACTAGACTCTACCCCAATTTTCAGTCAAAAATTGTGACACCTTGGCTGCAACGCCAAGTGTAACGCTCCCAAAATGGGCTACCCTAACTCCTATAATATACAACCCTGACTGTAAAATCATAAAATATGACCACTTCTGTGCTATATTCCACTTATAATTATTCAACAAGCCTATTTCGCCTCATATCATGATGGCATCTTAATCTTTTATACAGATATCATGCATAATTATTATATCTTATGAATTCATAGGTTAGAGTTGTATAAATTGTGTACTAAGATATTATGCTTTTGAAGCGTTACACTTGGCGTTGCAGCCAAGACGTCACAATTTTTGACTGAAAATTGGGGTAGAGTCTAGTCTTCCGGAACCATATATGAAATGATACTCCTTCCAGTGTCCCTATCTGAGCAGCGTTCCTCGTCTTGAGTTGTGTAACCTTGAAGTTGGACATGTATCATATCCACGGGGGTCATAATAACGTGACCGGGGGTAGGTACCTAGCGTTTCAACGCATGTACCTCGACTCAAGAGAATACGAAATGATAATAACAATATAGATATAAAAATAATAATAAAATCTATAGAAGCAAATAAGTGCACCACTCACCAGTGTTTTTCCTCTCAGGCATGCTCCGGGCTAGACTGCAGAACAAATCAGAGCTCAATAGCCTAGACTATTAATGTACAAGGGTCTGGCATAAAAAGGTGGTACGGACCAGGGGTGCTGATGCTGATTTCGGTTGAAATCAGTGCTATGCCGCAGCCAGCTTGCCTGGAAACGCAAACCTCCTATTGCTTAACAAGAGCCTCGAAAGGATTGTTTTTTTGGTTAGCGTATGGAACTGAAAGCCAGGCACCTCATCTATTGACCATACCCCCTCATAACTGACCAAGACAAGAGGAAATAGAGATCCTAAAGTGACTAATCAAAAGTCTTGGTGATTCTCCCATTTTACACCAAAAATGGGCGAAAACTCCACTTTTTAATTGTTAATATCTCACCAGACACTAGATCTTCTTTTCCCAAACTTCTGATTTAGAGTCTCTTTATCTGTGCAACATCCCATGATTAATTTCAAGTATGCTCATCACCAACTGAGGGTTCTACTGGCTTGTAAAGTTCTACTATTGTTTGAAAATCATTATTTTCGTTAATTTGCTAAGATAATTGCCCCAGCAACCACTCACCAACAATGTTCCCATCTTTGATAAGGTGTATCATAAGAAGGAAGTGTCAGGAGACTCTATAAATAACTGGAGGATAATCTTGAGATATATATATAACAACTTAGGTGGTTTCTGGAAAGTTTTCCATCCAGGTTTGCCAGAGGAACTTGGGTAAAAAACCCTTCAGAAGGGCAATTTTTGGTGTGAAAGGGCCCGATCACCAAGACTTTTGATTAGTCACTTTATCAGGCCCATGTTTCCCAGGTGTACCACTACTACTAACATTTTGGCTATGTACCGTACCATTATTTTATCCCTGACCCTTGTACCGGTAGTGAGAGTTTTGTCGGTGATGAATTAGCTATGTGGAGTTGAGTAGGGCATCAGTTGCAACGCTGGCTACCTACCCCCGGTCGCGTAATTATGACCCCCGTGGATATGACGTCGGTTAGCATCCCCAGCAGCCCCTTGAGCCTCACGTAATTTGAACCCTAACCCTCCTCAAGGAAGCCTGATGCCGGCAGAAGGCTTCCCACAGTGTACCAATTTGCATTCGCAAATCCACCTCCCCTCAAACAATTACTTTCAATACGACTCAGGGCGGTGCACACGCCCAGAGCAGAAGTTTGCATAATTTCGGGCCCAGTACAAAGACCAAACCTCTCGTCCTCATCCGAGCCTCACTTACACCCCGCTTCACCCCGCATCCCACCATCACCACATTCACCACCAACAATGTCTCCCCGAAAAATTGCTGTGATCGGCTACGGATTCTCTGCCAAAATATTCCATATCCCCTTCATCCAGCACAATTCGAAACTAACACTCTCGGCAATCATTCAGCGAAATCCGACGCCCGGGAATGACGCCGCGAAAGATCATTCGGATGTTAAAGTCTACAGGTCCATGGAGGAGTTTTACGAGACCGACAGCGAATGCGAGCTCGTTGTTATAACTACGAGCAATGACACCCACTTCCGGTATTGTAAGGAAGCGATCGAGAACGGGAGGGACATTGTTGTTGAGAAGCCGTTTACAATTAATAGTGTTGACGCGGAGGAATTAATGAACTTGGCGAAGGAGAAGGGAGTTGGAATTAGCGTTTATCAGAGTAAGCCCCCTTTCCACCTCCTATAGTTCCAAGGGCTAAGGAATGCCACTACGTAAAGATAGAAGATTCGACTCCGACTTCCTTACCCTTGCCAAAGTGCTTCCGAAGGTTGGGGAGCTCGTTTCTCTTGAGACGCACTTCGATAGATATAAGCCTAATACAACCCCCGACGCCTCCAAGCCTTGGAAGTCCGCACAGGTCCCCGGAAATGGTACCCTCTTCGACCTCGGTGTGCACCTCTTAGATCAAGTCGTTCACCTTTTCGGTATGCCCCAGCGCCTCTTTGGTGATGTCCGTGACGAGCGTGGTTGCAGCATAAACCCATCAGCAACCTGGGGGCAGGAAGGCTTCGTCGATGATTTCTTTACGGCAACACTATACTACTCCTCCACCTCCCAACGCAAAAAGCCGTTCACGGTGCGGGTGGAAGCTTCCACACTGTCCTGTCAAACACCACAATTAAGATTTGTGCTCAGGGGCCTGGATGGCAGTTGGATTAAACACAACCTGGATACCCAAGAGGCACAGTTGAAGGCCGGGAGAATGCCGGGGACCAGAGGATTTGGAGTTGAGGAGGAGAGTCATTTTGGAAAGCTAGAGTTGAAAGACGGGAGTGTTGAACGGACAGTCGCAGAAGTGGGTGATTATGGGAGGTTTTACAACGAGATTGCGGAGGGGGGTATCGCGGTTCCAGCGGAAGAGGCGGTGAAGGTTATTAGGCTGGTAGAGTTGATTGGAGAGAGTAGTCGGTTGGGCAAAGTTTTGGACATCCCGGCTTAATGAATGGAACGCCATATGCGGCTTAAGAGGTTCAGACTCCGGATAAAAGGCGACTTTTACCGCCAACCAAACACAATCGTGTATGATATGAATTCTTTCGAGGAATTAAAAGGGAAGATTACCCACACAAGATAGGGACCCAGTGCCAGGAACCATAAGCCCTCAAAATTAACTCTTGTAGATGACAGCCTTCCGACCCCCACTCGAGATGCGCTTCTAGTAACTGCTGCTATCATACCTCCCCTCCCCAACCAGAGCCCGAGAGCCTCATAGTAGCGAGGTCCTTCAGCCCAACTTCCGCAAGACAACACCGCCCGTAGTGCCAATAACCCCAACCCCAAGTTTGCTTTAAAATCCACCCCCGCTTAAAGTTTCCCAGATTCAGTGATCAATTGGTCAGGATGTTTCCTTATCGCATGTTACTCTCACCGTTTCGCTCACCCTATCCCAGCGCGCTACCAGTACAATGTGCTTGTACTCTAAAACCTCAATTCATCCTGCTAACCAAACAAACCTTCGAACTCACCCCAACTGAAAGCCGCATGCTGCAGGTACAACTCTTTCCGGCACAATTGCCCCATCCTTTCGTCCACTAACATTTTAAAATTCACCCAGAAAAAAAACAAAAGAGGGGCACCTAATACTCTCACCCCATTCCGCCCAAACAATTTGAACTTATGATACTCTGGCAGTTCCCATAACATACTCCGACCCCTCCAGAAACGACATTCGTCGAGAGGAGGGACCCACGATCCAATCGAACGGCTTCCTGCAGGGGTGGATTCTCTCACGTCAACGTGTCTAACCTGCGCCGCATGACATGGCAACTACCGGGAGCTTGTCTACATAACAGAGCCATATCCCACGGTATTCTCTTTCCCGGGTTATCCTGCGAGAAACGTCGAGTCGCTGCTGGCAGTTTTACTGTGACCTTTTTTGCCACTTCTTTCTATCCTCTGCTTTCATTTTCTGTCAAGAGAGAGACCGAACCCCGAGCGCTGGCTGTGGCGTGTGAGATTGTGAGCTTGTAAGTACTATTATATTTCTTATCGGGCTCTTGTAAACGAAGACGACAATCAACTAATTAGGACTGCGAGTACTAGTCCTATTCACCCCATCTAGATTGGTATTAATGCAAGCAAAGTATTGCCCCCAGAGGCATTATCCTTGGTAATTTCCTTCCTCCGTTGTAGTTTGATAGATCTCGCTAATTTTTTGAACAGGAAGCTGGTTTGTTCTAACATAAGATAGCCACGTTATCGCCGTTATCGTCCTAGTTTTCCTCCTCATTGCTTGCTTCATTGCGTTTGCAGCGTTCCGGATGAGGACAGTTTTAGGGATGGCATTCAGGTCGAACAACGAGAAGATCGACGCGATGTCATAGACGGGTTGGGTGGGGTCGGAGGGACTACGGGCAGGGTATAATAACTCTATTTTCCCAACGGTTAGGGTTACAGTATCGCCCGCTAACCTGCCCCCCGCCCAGTGCTCGACCTCACCAATTTAATTATCCGCTACACCGCGCCCTCGCGGCGATCAGCCCTAGTTTCCCTCCATCGGCCACGCTGTCGCATTAATTTCTCTCGTACTCCAACGGTCCGACTCCCGGGGAGCTGACGGGCCGGATGAATCAACCCCGGTACTTGCGCCTGACGACCAGCTCAAATTGTGGGAGGCCATCCCCTGATATTCACAGAAAGAGAGAGAAGAGAATCGGAGAGAAGGAACGAAAGTAGGGGAATATATATAAAAAGCTATAAAAAACACTAAAAAAAACATGGCATCCATAAAGTCCCGATTTCCCGAAGAATATAAGCCCTCCAAAACCGCACGACGCAATTCCGCCTCGAGTCCAAACGACACTGCACAAAAAGAAAATTCTTACCGCTACTAACCCCGACAATCACTTCACTTGCGACACCTCTCTCATCATCAAGGAAAGGAATGGCATTAACGCACCTAGACCGCTCTTCCCCGGAACGCAACCCCATTAGCGAGCTTGGAAAAGGCAGGCGCTATAGAGCGTGGTTACCAAGTATCTCCGAGAGCAATCCTCGCTTAGCAAAGAAAATACTAGCAGACGAGCTATTCCGCGATGGACAAGGTTGGCCCCTGTCAGAGTGTCAGAGCAAGTGCCAGCAGATACAGAGTCCCATGGTCCGGGAGTTTGTTCTGCTGGGATTGCAACTAGTGCTGTCGGAAGATGTGAGTCCACTTTTTTTTCCACCCCCCACAGGTTAGGATCACGGACTAATTAGGGTAGTGGTAACGTTGCCCCCCACTGTTAGGTTCCGATGGAATGTTGGAAGAATTGGATGTCGCCCTGGCGTGGCTTTGGATATCAGGGTTCGGTTGTGAATATGAGTTTGGGTATCTTGTATAGACTAGCTTTGGTTTAGGTGCTGCGGATATGTATTTCCAACTACCATAATACTATTACCATATTACGATACGGATTCGAGGGTGTTTGTGAGTAGAGTAGCAGGAAGGAAACACCAGTGCGAAAGAGGCTTGTGAATTCACCATTGTCCCTTATCTTTTATTACATTCATGCGCCCCCACAGGATCGGCCGACACCAACGCCCACTCAGAACCCACATAACCTAAAAGCCACTTACGAGACCAGCCTTCCAAAGAGCAATTCCTCCCCGCAGCCCCCTAACGATTAAGATCCAAATAGACTCCCCTCTCTCCCGGAACAAAAAACCTACCATGCCACGTGACCCACAAGAGCACTCCCGGTAGCACAATAACTTAGACCCTCCCGACAGCTTATTATGATATACCAAATCCGCATCTCCAGGGCCCAATCCAACTCTCAAACCCCTCACAAATCCCACAGGAAGGATCTTTGCACTCACATAAAAATGCACTTTACAGGAGGCATTTCCACGTCCATGCCCGACCGCTCCCCACCGCAATCCATGGAGTAACCCCAGTCGCAATAAACCCATATTTCCTTTCAGGAAAGTGCTGAGAACGCGCTTTTGCGAAAAGGTGCTCCTTGCCGGGCACGAGCCGTGCATCACTATTAGGATTCTCGAATTGATCGGCTATTTCGGAAACCCCTATTAGTGCTCGGAGGAAGTGGGTGTGGGGTAAACCGGTGGCAGAGTGGCGTAATCGGAGGGTTAGGAAACGGGTTCTTGCTCAAACTATTCCCACTACGTTTCCCGAAAAAAGAGAGATTTTCGCTATAGTACTCTATCTTCTCTTCTTCTCTTCTCGGCTTTCTTCTCTCTTGGGGGTGGTGAGCGAGGGTAATGGCACTCATCCCGATAAAGTTGGTGCCTATATACCGTAACATTAATTTCCTCTTCCGCTGAGGGGTAGATCTGATTCGCAACCGCTCCAGGCCTCTTCCAACAACTTGTTCCCTTCACTGCTCTACACTCCCTCACCTACCTACCCACGATGCACCGCCATATTCCAAGACCCATCAAGCCCCAAATCCTAAGCACAGGGGGGAAGAGAAAAAATGAATTCTTCAAGTACCATTACCCGTTCATGAAAGGTCACTCGCAGGAGACCCCGACCCCCCAGTCCCTCGGGATAGGCTCAGCATCAAGAATACCTCCGCCTAAAAAAAAAACTGCTAGGTTCTCCTACCTCACTACCCTTCTCTTTCTTCCTCTTTTTTTCAACACTCACACTGCTACTCCATCCCCATCCCTTCGCCTCTCCCCTGTTCACACGCCGTTTTTTGCAGATATCCCTGTATGATCAGCCGGAATAGTCTGATAACCCTCACGCGGTAACTGAGAACATGGACTAGCGCAAGCAAATGTAGAAAGTACGGGAATAGGGTCAGCGAGCGGTTGTGAGCATGATGATACTAAATGACTCCAAGGAATGGGCAGGGTTACAAGGAGGGGAACCTTTTCTCCCCTCCATCTTTTCCGCTCATTAGTTTACGCCCTTTGTTCAAGCTCCCCACCCCATCATTCGCGGAAGGGATAAATTTAGTGTTTTCCGACAACCTACTCAGGCTAAGTTACCAAAAATCGGGTTTTTTTTCTTTCCTTTTTCCCTGGAAGCTTATCCTCTGCTGAGCGAAAATGGGAGTATATTAGAAATTAGATTAGCAGTTATTGTGCATCTATGACGTTATGGGGAAAAGCGATTATAAGGAAGGATACTTCTGATGAGGCTCATACATGCTACCTGCTATCAAGAGCTCGAGTGCGCGGGGCCGATTTGCAATGGCCGCTCACCGGCTTATGCCTTAGTTCTAACACCTTTCACTTTGAAAAACCCGTTCCTGTTAGGAACTAGAAAAGCAAAAAATGAAATATGGAAGAAAAACAGATCAAAGACACAGATTCATGTATCACAGAAAGTCACTCGTTATATTTGGCATCCACTAACTGCCACAAGGGCCTAAAGCAGAATCAACTCTCCCACATTCCGTTACACGACCGGGGGCCCCATTCCACAGTTCCCCCGCCACTGTCGCCTCCTTTATCTCCCCATCAATCGCATCGGTAGTGTCTGATGTCATCGAGCCCCAGGACGTCACCAATCTGTTCCTTACCGAGCAACCTTTTGTCAGTGACATCCACACTCGATTACACTCCTCAGAGGAATACTCCCGGAGTGTGGGGAACATAATTTACCGATAAGCAAACCCCGCAACACCAATGTGCATAATACCCAGGTTATCAAAGTTACTCCTACGAACCATAGATGTCAGCGCAAACTTCTCCAAGTTCAAAACTCCGGGGAGGGATAACATACCTAAGTCAGCAAATCGTCCTAATTTACTACCGCCAACTCTTGCAAAAGAACCCCTTCAAAAACGACCATCTGGAACTTGACCAATCGGATGATTCAGATCCAATCCCTCCGGCTTGGTGGGTGCGACGCCGTCATAGCCCATTTGTCTAAGTAGGTACGTACTCTTTCCCGGTGATGTTGTAGCTTAAGAGTTTCTTGTAAACCGTTTCGACAACCGTAGGGATGAGGGCTTGGACGACGTGCCTTGCGGCATGGAGGGCCGCGACATCCTTCTTGGTGAAGTTTGAGAATTTTAGGTATGTGACGCGGGGTTGTAGGGCGGAGAGGCATCTGGGATCTATGGACTGCATTTTTGCGGCCGGGAGGTGCAAAGTAAGGAGGGGTGAAAAATTGGTTCTGTAGGAACGAATCGAATCCGGTACTAGTAGTAGCATGGCGAGTGAAGAATTTAGTATAATATGCCGCGTACTCACCATTATATATACCAGGTCTCACCGGGTATCGTGCTCGCCCATACTGGTATTTGTCAAGAAAAACGCCGTCTGCTCATAATTAATGAGGAAGTGGGATAAATCTCACCAAAATTCGGTGGACGGAGTCTCTCTCTCAGTATATACAGGCGAGTAGTACACCCGCTTTCCCGCACCCATTACACCGTATTCGCGACCTCCAGAACAAACCCTTTTGGCAGACATCCTAATTTTGAGCACGGATTTGTCTTGACGACCTCTGCTCAAACTTTAACACAGGCATCGCGCTTTAAAAAATCAGGAAAACATTCGCGAAGAACGCACCCCGATATTTAGGCACAAGCCCAGCGTGGTGGAGATAAGTAGGCTCGTTCTCCTCTCTGGTTGTGCAATGGTTTGTGGCTCTTCCTCTGAGTATCCACCACCATCATCCAGTTTGAAGATATAGTACATGTAAAGGACCAAGCTTCCACTATTTCATGAAATCAAAAGAGCAAGAACGAATGAAGCAATGAAATATTTCAATCAAACCAATTCTAGACTGGTGATATGGGGCAACTATCATGGAGAGCAATCATGCAGTAATTGCTTCCCATGGTATTGTGCTTGACTGCAACCAGCTTAGCCAACCAATCATAGAAGACAACATAAAGCAAACAAACAATTAGCATAACCTGAGTGACTGGCATGGAGCTGTAAGCCCAGAGCTTTTGTCAGGCAAATGTCAAGTGGCAACTGAATCATCCGTGATTAATCTACCAGGACCTATCATTGAAGAGAATATTTTTCATAAGAGTCAGTGGGCGCTGAGTTGCAGATAAATAGGAAAGAAAATTCAGAAAAGTCGTATTATATGATACATTTGTTGAAATCTTTTGCCTGCACCCTGGATTCACATTTGCTCTCCGAGTCTTGTTCATCTTGCATTTGTGTATATTACCTTTCTTCTCACTAGCAATATCTATACCAATCATGTTTCCACCACTGAGTATCCTGTATCAGATAAAGGAAAAGATTTAACCAGATACCTCTGTCTTATTCCAATTTTTCTCAATTCTCTATTAATATGCCTTCACTTTCTGAAATTATGACAAAATGATATTTTTGTTTGAAATAGGCTTTAAGGTCCCTACCTCAATCTTAAAATACTCCTGAATTCTCTAATATACAACTTGAATAGGTGTATCAGAGTTATTCTTATCTCATGGATGAGAATACTAGGTAGAGGTCTCAGGATGTTCTGCTGGGCAGACTATAAGAGTTGAGGAGGCATGGCAATGAACTTACCAGAGGCCAGATTCATAGTAGAAAACTGCTTAGGCCTAAGCCTGGAGTTTACCACTCTCAAAGTACCATTACCCATACCCTAACAGCCTTTTACTACCTTGTTGCAGAGGAAATGTGTTTCAATTTGCAAGTTGGGATCATCTAGTGAATAGGAGATACATGTAGCAGGCACTAAATCATTATTACTTGTGATAAATTTAGCAAAGGGAATTTCTGGATCAAGGAGACCCGGACTTCCTTGACCTGCACATGGCAAGATGAGCAGAGGTACAGGAAGGAATATGACAAGATGATTTGTGGTCCTCATTGGGGCTACTACTATTAAATATAGGTGCAGATATTCAATTTGGAACTGTGTAAGAATCATTATTGGCCATAGGAGATTGGTTCTTGTCTGTACTCGCCCTTAAAATAAGCTATAGTACCTCAAACACCAACATAGCAATAAACTAAAACCAAAACAACCATAACATTAGCTTGTAAACAGCAATCCTAAAATCAAGAATCCTCACTTCCATAGTAGCAGGAATAGGCAGTCATTTTCTTTCTTTCTTTTCTTATTTTCCAAGATAAAAATATTCTTTGTAGAAATTTGTACTCTTTGTCCCACATGATTGCATCACCAGGTTGCATGTACCATAACTTATTTCAAGCTCAGGTATTATATTGATAATAGATGATCTTGTTTTGTCAGTAATAACTATTCTTTTTCAGTATCTCTTTGTTAGATATAATAGGAGCTCTTCTCCTATCAAATGATTGTGAACTCGATATCACCATATGCCAGTTCTTGTTGTTCTTGTATTCGGTCAGCTTCTATTAATTGTCAGATCAATCACAAATGCAAAGCCATAATGAGTAAGAGAATATAAAGTTATTCTTTATTCATAAAACCTATAAGTAGGAAAGAACTTGGATGGTCATCTGAAGATCTCCTTTCTGGAGCATATGAACCCCTATTTATAGTAAATCTTCAGTCCAACCTTACCCTGATGACTTATTTATATTAGTAATGCAAACTTCATGACTGATAACAAGTCATAGCGTGAAATCCATTAGCTGACTTTTCCGTCAACTGTGCAACCTTCATTCGGCCAATCAAAACTTATAAAACAAGCCAGGTGTCCCATCGGATCATTTGTGTAAAACCCAAGACATATAAAGTGAGTCATGTGCCAAAGTCATTATATTATCTGATGTCACAATCATGCCAGTGAGTCATAAAACAATCAACTAATCATACCAATCCTTTCATCATATGTAAGTATATCACAGATCTTCTTCAAAAGTTTAACAACTTCCTTTTCCCAATACTAATGCAGAGTAACTAATCAATAATGACATCCGAGTCATAGCCTGAAACCATAATATTTAAAGCAGAAATGATTTTTCAATTCTCTTTCATCTTATTATATATAAATAATCTTGTCCGAAAGTACAAATAAAACCTTTACTGATACAAAAGTACGATTTATTTGAATTTATTAAAGATATAAGATACTGCTCCTGAGAAATATTAGTTGGTTGCAATATGTTATTCTTTTTCTCAGGAAAGCTTTTCCATGTCACTTGTCATTTCCAACTTGAAAATGGCAAATTTTTATCAGAAAGTTGTTATTATCTTCTCTTCAAAGCATTTCTCGCTAGTCATTATTTTTTAATAAGTGCTAGTTTTCTGATAAATAGAGGATTTCTCAGTTAGTACAATCATATCTCCAGATGTAATAAGATTTGTATTAAGATTGAATGAAATGCCAATTACTCGCAGATCAAGACTACTTGCATTTACAATAAAAGAAAAGCCTTAATATTTTTACTAAGTAGTTTCACAGCTAGTAAAATCTACCCCAGAGAGTTTCTTGCATTGTAGTTAATTTCCTTTATGGTCCCAATTACCAATACTACTATTAAAACTGCATCAACTATATGATTTACCTTTTTCACAGCCTCTACCCTAGTATGATAGTGCTTATGTCTAGTGGACTAGACTCAGATGCAATGTATTATTATTTGACAAGCCCTGTAAATGCCCCTTGAGATATATAACAAATAGTTAAACAGTATCATTTACCATGCTTTTCTATCAAATAGTGGTTTTGTCAAATAATGGTAGAGTTTTATAATTGTTTATTGAATAGTAAATTATTGGTCAGAAGACCTTAGAAGTTCTATAAGATTTATTAAGAACCTTATTCTTTGATTATATGATAGCTACAAATTAGTAGATTAGTCATACTAAGACTCAATCTTCTCAAGCAGAAATTGGTTAGATATTTATCTTTCAAAAATATTAAGTCAGAAAGAAAGTCTAAATTGTTCCTTATGATATCACTTTGCTTCTCACCCACCATTTCTTGCTCTGTTTTCCTTTCTAGTTTTGTCTCTTTTTCAATTTTATCAGTCTAGTTTGAAAGTTATCTTATTCATAGTATTTTGTTCTTTCCAATCTGTCTTCAACATCAGAATAGTTTTCTCAAAGACGATAACTTCTTGGGAGTTTGTAACCTGTTTCAAATAACATTTTAGCAAGTAGAGTAGTAGTATTGTAGACAGAGGATGCTTTAATTTTTTATTTTTTATTTGATTATCATATCATTGTTCTTGGAGTATAAGAATAATAGAGGATGGTTAAACTCTAGAAGATATCTAGGACTGCAAAGATTAAACATAATATTGTAGGTAGCTTTTGATCTTAATTACTCATAGAACAATATAGTTAGAAAAGAGTAAAGAATATTTCCCAACATGTTTATTAAGTGGAATGAAGGAGAGTTCTTAGATGCAGTATTTATGAAGTTACTACTTAAGATATAAAATCTAATCTGTATATTTCATACACAGTAAGCAGAAGAAATGAGACATAGTAAAGGATGGTCTGAGAGTGATTACTACTCTCAAGTATTCATCTGGCATACACTGCTTGTTGATCAGGATAGAAACAGTTTCATGGAAGGAAAAACAAAAAACACTTTTAAGAGGATTTAGTCTAATATTAATTTCTCCACAAGATCGTAAGCTTTGCTCTTATTCTTTGTTAATATACTCACAGGAATTGAGCTAGCTGCTAAACATGTTATTAGTAGTAAGAATGATTATAGAACCTCTGTTCTAGGGCGCAGAAGAATACTGACTATGACTTCAAATTTGTCTTAAAATAAGTGGTAAGTTACAGAGCTGTAACAATCCAATGGTTAAGTATGTACGCAACAAGCAACGATCTTCATTTCTTAAGTAAGCAAGCTTTCTTCTTTAATTATAGAGTGTATGGGAGTACTATCGTCTCAGATAGTAGGGAACTGGGTTGCTTGTTTTAACCGATCCGTCGGAGGATACTATCTCGTCGGATAGTAAGATGAGTGGATTGTTGTACTTGATAGAACTATCACAATAGTCCTATATTCGGGGCGGCCCGTCGAGACTATCACAATAGTCTCCGGGTTCTTAGAGTGTAAACTCTCGTGGAGGAAGAATTTATGTAATAAGAGTAAAGAATAATTGTATTGCAATATCTTTAGTATAGAAAAGTACTTAGATGGTTGCGTGAAGATCCTATCTACTCGGGTATTTCTTTTTTTTCTTTTTTTTTGTAATCAGGCGTTCATTGTTTTTAGGTACAAAAAGCCTCATGCAGCGCTAGCTATGGAGAGAACAAAACCTATAAATCAAAAACATATAACAAAGGAAAGTTACGGCACCAGTTTAAATATCCACTATCACGCAGGTTTCTCCTCCGCCGGGCCATCGGCCACATATAACAAGGAAAGCACAAACTAACAACTTAGTCGTCTAGAAACGAAAGCCTACATAAGACGAAGGAAAGAAAACCCAACGGCCCTATACCTCAGCCAACGAAAAAACAGGGAAAACCGGGGGGGGCACCCTGGGGGGTGAGAGAGCGAACGGGGGGGAAGAGGGGGGGGTGGTAGGTGGGAACATCGTGGGGGGGAATCCCGTGGAGGTGACGCCTATGAAGGTGGCAAGTCTTTTTAGCAGCGGAAGGGATGACCAGAGTGGGGCTCCGGGACCGACATTAGTAACGCCGTGGAGGAGGCGCGATCTGCTGTGTTGTCTCGAGAGGCAGGATAGGATGGCGTGCTTGAAGGTTTCAGGTTCCAAGCAGCAGCGGGGGCAGGAGGTATCGGTGTCGGGGACCTCCATGTTGGGTGGGCGGCCAGATAACCTTTTCCGGCTCTCATCTGGTGGATTCTCCCCGCAACGAACTTGCCTAAGCTCATGAACGGCCTCGGATTTAGTGCGGGAGGGTGAAGGTAGTATCCTGGGGTCGGGAAAAGGGAGGCCCACTCTTCGAGGAGTGCCTCTCTTACCCTCTTCTTCAGGGCGGAGTAAGTGCTGTCCATCAGGGAGTGAGGCGGGAGGATGGGGGTACGGCACATAAGTTGGGAGTTGATCATAGGCATCCTGGATAGCGTGAGGGTGAAGGGTATTGTCTGGTAGGCCACCGCGTCCACTGGCAGGTGGTTCCTCAATGGCGGGACAGGGCGGGGCGTTTTCAAGTGTGGGGAGAGGTAGACGGACGACAGGCCTCTGGTTAAGGCCCGCGAGGAGTCAGACGCTCGATGCGCCGAGAGCGAGGGGAACGAGGGGTGAAGGCGGGCTGTCGCCAGGTTCAAGCTAGAGGGGGAGCAGACCACCGTGATCGCCGCCAGCCTTTGCCGGTGGGTGATCAGGAGGGAGACGGGTGGGAGGCAAGACTCCACCGAAAGTATCCCGGTTGTCTGGCTGAGAAACAGTTTGTGGTCCACCTGTGGACCTTGCGCCAGAATGTATCGAGGCGGGTTGTCGTGCCCACGCTAGGTGTGAACAGATCTGCGCCATAGAGTAGGATAGGGGCAATTAATGATGTAGCCAACCTGTGGCACAGGTAGGGGGGGAGGCCCGCACCGGGCGGGCTGAGGCGGCAAATGAGGGCGAATGCACCTTGGGCGAGGGCCAGGCGATGCGAGAAATGTGCAGCGGGGTCAAGGGCCGGAGTGAACCAGTACCCGAGCCACCGAACAGAGTTGCCAGGGTGAAATAGTTCCCCTTTGATTTGAGTAGGTGAGAAGCACTTCGGGGAGTGCCTCTGGCTGGGGGTCCTCCAATGTATCAGTTCTGTTTTTGCGATCAAAAAAGAGACGCCCAGGCGGGACGCCTTTCTTTCAAGCCTGTCGAAGAGATCCTGGAGCCGGCGGATGTTGCCACGATAGGAAAGGGAAGCCACCATGAGGGCGAAGTCGTCCACATACGAGATCATCAGACCCCGAGGGATCCCGAAATGTAGTGGCGCAAGGTAGAGAAGGAAGAGGAGTGGGGAGATCGGGGAGCCCTAGGGGGCACCGACGTTGACTGGGGCTGGGGTCCCTGGGGCCTCTTGGAAGACTAGGGTGCAGCTCCGTTCGCACAGAAAGGACGAAATCCAGGAGACCAGGTAGGAGGGTATCCCGCCTTCCCTCGGGATCCGGGCCAGAGTGTTGTTGTCGACGTTGTCGAATTCCGCTTTTATATCGAAAAACAGGCAGGAGACCTTGAGACTGGGCCTTTGCAGGGTTCTGACGTCGTTGGTGAGGGTGAGGCACGCGTTGTAGGTGCTGAGCCCAGGGAGCGAACCGCATTGGTTGGGGTGCAACAGCCCCCTGAGGCGGGGTGCCGCAAGTAGGCGGGCTGCTATAATCCTCTCGAGGATCTTCGAGATTGTGCGGATCAGGAGGATTATTCTGAAGGAGGAGGGTGATTTGTAGGAGGGCTTCCCTGGCTTGTCAAGTACCACGCCGTTCGAGCTTTTCAGCGATGCGGGGTGGTAACACAGAAGGACCGGCGGGCAAGTATATGGAGGAGGATTGAAGGGTTGATCTTGTTGACCTGTTTCCAGGTAGAGTAGGGTATCCCGTCCGGGCCCGGGGCCGAGGTCGGGGAGCACTTGGAGACAGCTGCAGCTATCTCGTCTGTTGATAGAGGGGGTACCGACTTGCACGGCCTAAGCCTAGGCGGTGGGGAGAAGGGTTCCCTAGGGGGGAAGAAGTGGTCCAGAAGGATGCTGTTCATTTGTAGTGGGGTTTCTGCCCCTGGGAGGGAGGGAAAGCGCGGCTGGGCACCCCTGTAGGCGAACCTCTTAGCCATCCAGAGGCTCTGGGGGGTGGCCGTCAGCAGAAAGGAGGACCAGTGTCTGTTCTTAGCGGCCTTGATTGCCTTGAAATACCCTGCCTTGGAGGTGCTGGCAACTTCCCGCATGTGTGGGGTGTCGTGCTCTCTGGCCACTCTGGCCGCCTTGTGATACTCACGACGGAGGATAGACAGGTGGGGAGTCCACCAGGGGTTGGAGTGATGGGAAGGCCTGAACACAGGCGTGTGTTCTTTGAGGAGAGCTACCAGACGGTTCAGCCATTCTGACATCCACTCGTCCAGTGGGGCGGGGGAGGGGCATGACGGTGCGGCCGGGACCTTGAAACCCTTAACAATCGGGTTCAGGGTTTCCCAGTCCGTGTCTGCCCAGCGCGGGCGCAGGGGTTTTTGGTTCAGAGAGGGTGCGGCGAGGGTGATCGTTATTGGTATGTGGTCAGAACCCGTCGAGGGGAGGGAGGCTTCCCAGCTTTTAATCAGGGGAAGGAGCGGGTGGTTTGCAAAGGCGAGGTCTATGACCGAAGGGCGAGCTTTTCCCACTAAGGGAAACCTTGTGTACTCGCCTGGCGGATTGAGGAGGACGAAGCTGAATTCTGCCGCTTTCTGGAAATAGGGAGTCGAGGACGAGATCTCCCGCTGTGAGAAGTCCCGTAGAGGGTCCGAGAGGGGGTTGTGGATATTGTGGTCACCCAAAACTAGGAGGGGAAACCCATGATTGGGGAAGAGAACGTCTGGTTGAACGGAGTGGACTCTGTGGTCCGCAGTGTTGGTGGAGTAAGCGTTAATAACCCTAAATGAGCGGAAAGCGGTGCCAAAAGGTGGCTCATTGGAGGAGACATCGAGGGCGAGGACATCGTCCACTACCTTGAACCTGGGGAGCACCGTGTAATTGGAAAGAAAGGATATATGAACGTAGGCAGCCACACGTGGCTTCCTACCCGGGGGAAAGAAAGACCTGAAACCATTAAAGGAAGGAAGGTCAGCCTTGTTGACGGGTGGATCCTGTAGAAGGACTATTGAGGGGTAGGTGGTCGCTTCCTTGAACGACTCAAACAAGGAAAGAAAAACATTCCAGCTCCCAATGCAGTTATGTTGAACAATGGAAAGAGAGGCAGGGGCAGGGGCCGGCCCTTGACCCAGGGGAGGAGGCATTGGTTGATTATTCATTACCGGGACAAACCCGACGACCGAGGGGAGCGGGGGAAGGGCTTGGCTCCTCCAGGGGGAGAGGACCACCGAAACAGTGAGTAGTGCCAGGACGCGTGGCCGGTCCAGCCAGGGGAGGTTGCCTGGGGGTGACTAGGTCCATCTCAAGGGGTTCCTTCCCGGACGGGGGAGTAGTGGGTGTTAAACCGCCATCGACCGCCAAATCCATGGGGTCTTGACCAGTTGGGGCGAGGGCTGGAGAGTTGGTTCGGGAGGGGACAGGCGGGGGAGGTCGAGCCGGACACTCCCTGAAGGTGGCAGTGTGGTCATTACCGCAGTTACAGCAATGGGGGCATGAGGTCGGACAACAGGACGGGACTGGCTTATTGTTCCGGCTCCTGGGGCAGGTGGGATTCTGGCATCTGTGAGCCGGGCGAGTATGGTCAAGCGCACAAATGGGGCACGTGGGGTGGGTGGCGGGGCATCGTTGATGGGCGTGTCCGTATCTCCCGCAGTTCTTACACTGTGAGGTTCTGGAGAAGGAGAAGGCAAGTTCGACCTTGCGTTTCTGTGAGAGGATGACGACCCCTATAGTGAGGGCCGATACGTTCTGCGCGTCGATGGTGATAACCACCGACGTGGCCTGCTTGGTCTCCCTAGAATCTCTGCTAGGGTTAAGGTACCTGGCTGAGAGAATCTGGGTCGCTTTGTCGTTGAGGATTGCTTGCCGGATATATGGGAAGAGTTCCTCTTCATCCTGGGGGAGGAACCGTAGTGGGAGGCAGTGGATGGCAAGTTGCACGGCTGTGGGGGCGAGGACGAGGGTGCACCAGGGGTTTTCACCTACTGGGAAGGACTGATTAAGGGCCCTGGTGAGGGAGTCGAAGTAAGGGGCGTACGAGGCGGCTGGGGTGGCCTTGTTGGTGACGGTCAGGGAGACGGAGCCTCGAGGATTGACAGTAGCAGAGAAGCCAAGGGGGAGTAGGCAATTCGATTCTCGCAAGACACGTGCGGCGATGTCAGGAAAGGTGGCGGCAATTGTGAGAGCATCTGGGTGAGGGGAAGGGGACTGTCGAGGAGCAAAGAAGCGTCGTTGGGCACCTGGAAGGGAGGGCGGTCCCTTTTTAACAGGAGGGGCCGTCGTACCCGCAACAAGTTGGGGGGAAGGAGGCTTCCCAGGATTGCCTTTGCCCTTGCCGCCCGAGCCTGAGCCAGAGGCAGCTTGCGCGTAAGAGGGGGAGGGATGGACATGCGGGTGGAGGTGGCCTGGCGTGAAGGAGGCCACGTCATATGCCCCCCTTCGGTATTCACCGGCTTCGTATGAGTGTGGGTAGAGCCTGGTGTACTTCTCGGGGTCACTGAACGCCTTGCCAAGCCTCGTATTGTAGAATGGTATGAGGTGTTTAGGGTCGTCAGCCGCGGCTGAGGGAGGTGTGGGTGGTGCACGGGCCCTTTCTTTTCCCTTCCTTGAGGGGGGGGGGCCTGCAGTTGGAGGGGGGTGGGGGTTTCTTTGTCGGGGGGGGGCGGGTGCCAGGGAGGCAGGGCTTGGGG
>Ga0307513_10004376_pt1 | contig 18871 bp, 12 predicted proteins | sample 15_EM_MG_FD_202174 | JGI IMG/M metagenome (GOLD analysis project Ga0307513, IMG submission 202174) | Populus trichocarpa ectomycorrhiza microbial communities from riparian zone in the Pacific Northwest, United States - 15_EM | ecosystem: Host-associated > Plants > Roots > Unclassified | place...
TAGTAGTCTGCCACTCCAGGGGTGTCATCATTCAGTCCAGATCTCGCCAGGTACTTCTTGACTGTTCTGAGCCATCGCTTGAGTTTGTCTGGTTTGAGGTCTTCTCCTTCACCGCTAAAGAAAGGCGGTTTAGGGGGCTTAGGAGGGGGCAACCTGGCCGGACCTGGGTCTGCCATGGTGCCTGTAGGCGGGTCTGGGTCTGGAGGTGGTGGGTCTGTTCGTTCAGGGGGCTCTCTGGCGCTCCTGGATCTTGAGGGTCTTTCTGGTGTGTCTGGGATGAATGTACCAGGTAGTTGTTGCTCTCTATGCTCTCGGGAGGGTGCTCTAGTTGGTGTCTGACTTCCAAAGACTCCTAGAATGCTGGGTGCTCGCCACCTGCTTGTAGTGGGGCGTTCTGATGGGCGTTCAGTTTCCGAAGTTTGCTGGGCTGCTGCTCTTGCTGCTGCTCTTTCCTCAAGCCGCCGGGCTTCTCTTTGAATGAGTTCCTCAGCTGTGAGGTTGTGGTCTTCGTCTGAATCTGTATCTAGATCTCCTGGGAGGAGGTGACTGGTTCTTGCTGGTGTATCTGCTGAGCCTGGCGTGGGCCCAGGGGTTGGTTCCTGTGTAGTTGGTTCTGGAGTATCGTCTGTGGGTTCTGGTGAAGGACGATTGTAGGCCCTGCCGGACCTGGTAATGCTTCTGCTCCTGCGTTCTGCTATTGTGAATGTAGCACCTGAGCCGGGAGTTTCTTTCCCTGCCGCTCCTGCTTCTAACTAGTTATCAAGATACTGGAAGGGTGATCAATCCTACCAGGCTGTTCCCAATCCTGAGAACAAGGGGTTTCACCTGCTGTAGGCAAAAAATGTAACAGGTTTATTCCTGTCTATCGAAAATACAATAGGACCGGCGGTAGACCTGCTAGCGCTGGTGCTAAGGGAGGCTTCAAGGGACTGGAGGTAAGAGATAATAGTTGAAGGACAAATAGAACTCAGGGACTCAGGGATTGCCGTTCAACCAAGTGTATTCTTAGACTGAAGGTCTGTCGAAGTCTGCTGTCTCCTGCTAGCCAGAAGACTGATTTAAATACAGAACCCAAGAGCGATAGCCTTCCTGCAATCACGATCATTACCAGTAGCTGCCCGCATACCGGAATCCTGTAATCCTGCAAGACCAAAGAAAGAAACAAACAATGCTTAGCCCTCGCCAGTGTTACATGACCTTTCCATACCCGGAATCCTAAATATAAACTTCCAACAAAGCAAAACTAAACATAGCAATACAATAGCATAGCCTATCTGACTCAGAGGTAGTGGCGGAGCTGAAATCAAATCAAATAAACGAAATATAAATCAACTAAACATAGGAGATCCTGCACTGCCCGCTCCTGTGTACCATTACCGGAACATGTACACATGTTACATATTGTAAACTCAATTGTAATACTATGATATAATTGATCTTTCTATAAGATATAGTACTATATATGATAGTATTGACCTTTCAATAGGATATGGTACTCTGTATGATATCATCAACTTAGACCTTTTAAAAAGATATAGTACCATGTATGATATCATTGATCTTGCGATCAAATATTGTACCAACTATCGTATCATTGACCTTTCGATAAGATATAGTAATATGTAAAGTATTATTAACCTTTCTATAAGATATAGTATCCTGTATGATACAATTGACTCAGACCTTTTAATAAGATATAATACCATGTCTGATATCTTTAATCTTGCGATCAGATACCGTAAAAACTAAAATAAAAGAAAAATGTGCTATGTAGTCCAGAATTTCCTACTTTAGAAAACGGGCGAAAAACACTGCAAAAAAAGAGCTGTTCAGCCGCTCTGAAAGATCTATAAAAGCAAAAAAATGCCCGACCTTACCAGAGGAGGCATGTCCACCGACATCGCACATTTTTCCTTTATTTTAGTTTTTACGGTATTGTACCAACTATTGTATCATGGACCTTTCGATAAGATATGTTATTATGTAAACTATTATTAACCTTTTTATAAGAAATAGTATCCTGTATCATATCATTCACTCAGACCTTTTAATAAAATACAGTACCATGTCTGATATATTTGATTTTGTGATTAGATATTGTACCAACTATTGTATCATGGACCTTTCGATAAGATATAGTACTATGTAAAGTATTATATATGATGTCATTACTCTTTCCATAAGCCATAGTACTATGTTTTAGCAACAAGGTTCTCGCACAGCGGATTCAGAGTTCAGATACGGATTTGACGCAAGTTGATTTGTATATAGCAGATATAAAAGACTGACTAAGAACTTAAAGAACTTATCAAAAAGAAAGAACAGGCGGAATGCAATCGAACGGAAGTGAAGAATAGGATGAACAGAGACAGACAGGAAAATGAAGTGCAGTGAACTGATAGTGAACAAATAATGGGAAAAAACAGGCTTCCTTATATCCTAACCATCCTCCGTGTCATGCTTCCTGCGCATGCACAATCCTGCTTCTCGCTTCCTCCCACTTAGTAGTTTCGGCATGCACTTTCAAGAATCTGATCCGAGGTTGTAGTAGAGTTTCCGAGGTAATGGTAGTGCGGCCAGCCGCAGGTTGGGTGTGAAGCCGAGGGTATCGTTCGGATATCGTTTGGGTATCGTGAGTGTTCCTGTTTCAGTGCCGTATGATAGTTGTTTGATGTTGTTGCATTAGCTTATGCGGAATCGTAGTCAGAGGTTGTATGAGCTAACACTGGTGGAACGATGTTAGAGTAATGGTGCGTAACGGATAATAGTAGTTGCGTTTCAGAGTCTGCCCGCATGGGAATATATGCACGTGATGAGCAGTCAAAAATCCAACACTCCCACTCTGCGAATCACTTGCGTATCAAAGAAACACAAATCATGAAAACCAGAGAAACAAATCCAAAAAAAAAAAAAATAACAAAAATAAATAAAAGAAAACATCAACCCAAATCATATCACCACTAAAAAAAAAGGAGAAAACAAAAAAGACGCTCCCACTGCTGAGGAGAACCAGAAATCAAGTTTCGTAGATCACGCTTTGTATACCCCCATATCCTTTCTAAACCTTTCAACTTTCTCACGGGGTAATGCCTTCGTAAGGAGATCAGCTAACATGTCTCCCGTTGGCAAGTATTCCAGTATAACCTCTTGACTGCCAACCTTCTCACGAACAAAGTGATGCTGAATGGAGATGTGCTTTGTTCGGTTATAGAATTCGGGGTTCTTAGCAAGGGCCATGCTGCCCTGGTTATCGGCATATATCGTAATAGGGGTGATATCGTAGGGAGTTGTTCTAGTAGGAAGTTCGGCGAGAAATCGGCTGACCCAAATCGCTTCCTTACAGGCTTGTGTTAGGGCCATATACTCGGCCTCGGTTGATGAGAGTGCGATCGTAGGTTGTTGTTTGCTTGACCAAGAGATCGCTGTATGGGGAGAGTTGGGAACACCTGTACTAATCGTGCATATGTAGGCTCCGGTACTGCGTCGGCTTTCGGTATCCCCAGCCCAATCGGCATCACTAAAGACAAACGCTTTTGGCTGGCTTCCAGGAGGGAAAGGTCCAAAATGGAGCCCTAGTTTCCGCGTCTTGCTGGCGTAGCGAAGCAGTCTCTTGACAGCGTTCATATGTTCTGTACTTGGATTTGAGCTAAACTTACTTAGTTTGCCAATTGCAAAAGCCAGGTCCGGACGGGTGCAAAGCATTAGGTACATCATACTTCCTAGAATGCTGCGGTAAAGGGTCTCATCAGCGGGGTCCTGAGTTTCGGTGATGTTTGTGAGCCGGCTCCCAGGTTCCATGGGAGTTGAAACTGGGTATGCATCCTGAAAGTCGAATGGCTTGATAATCGTTTCAATATACTGATCTTGAGTAAGCGTGATCGAATGTTGTTCCGGGTGTCGAGTAATCTTCATTCCAAGAAAGAAGTGCGCAGGGCCCAGGTCCTTGAGGGGGAACTGCTTTCCCAATTCCTGCTTGGCTATAACGATATCCGCATGCTCGCCTACCCATAAAACATCATCTACCCAAATCAAAATCCATAGCGGTTTACCGTTGTTCCCCAACCGATAATAGACAGCATAGTCCTCCGTTGATCTTGAAAACCCACACTTTTGCACCAGGAAACTATCTCATGCCTGATTCCAAATACGACCGGATTGTTTGAGTCCATAAAGGCCGCGGAGTAGTCGACAAACAATTCTTTTACCATCGGCTTCCGGAGCTTGGACACCTTCGGGAATGTCCATATAGATTTCGTCGTTCAATTTCCCTAGTAGGTAAGCGGTTTTGATATCTCCTTGGTGAATCTCGAAATTGTAAAATGCTGCTAAGACAAGAATGATGTGGAGGGAGCTCAGCTTGACCACCGGTGCATAGGTTTCGAGATAATCAATCCCGTACTGTTGAGTAAAGCCTTTGGGAACAAGCCGTGCTTTGTACCGAACGATTTCACCCTCGGATCCTCGCTTTTCTTTGAATACCCATCGACACTTTACGGTTGCCCGTCCCTTAGGCAGTTCCGTAAGTATCCAGCTCTCGTTTTCTTCTAAAGACAGGAGCTCTTCTTCGATAGCCCCCTTCCATTGAGCTGCATCAGGTCCACTAACTGCTTCGGTAAAGCTAGCTGGTTCGGTATCGTATGTTCGCATGGTGGTAAAGGCATGACATGCGGGTAGGCGGTTGGGACTCTGAGGGGTGAGAGTAGCCAGGCGGGAAAACTGTTCATCGTGGAATCGGGTAGAGGTATACTTTCCCGCTGTTGAACGTTTTGGGCGCTGTGCATACTCTGTTTCCTGGCGAGGGGGATTAGGTAGGAGTGAAGGTCGGACATGGATCGTTTCTTCGCCACTATCCAATGGAAAATCACCAGGAGTAGTGACCCTTGCTGGAGTCGTTCGTGCTGGCTCGGGAGCACCTATGGGAACTGGATCAGGACTTGGGTCAGGACTTGGATTAGGTGCTGGAGTTTGAGGATTCGGGGATTCTGTGATCTCGTCGTCACTTTCATCCGGAATATGGACTAAGTCGACATTCTCCATGGTATATGGGTTTCGACTATGTTCCTTCGGTGAATTTTGAACCCAGGTAAGATCCCGTGCGACGTGAATCCTGTTGTTAATCAGTATGCGGTACTGATTTGTTCCTTCATAACCGACGAAGACGCATTTTTGACTATTCGGTTCCCACTTGGTGCGGAGTTGTTTTGGTATGTGTTTATATCCTATAGTTCCAAATTTAAGCAGTTTTCTTAGATGCAGAGCCTCACCAGTCCAAGCCTGAAGTGGCGTTAATCCTTCTTCTAACGCACTAGTAGGACTGCGATTTTTCAGGTAAACAGCTAAGTGTACTGCCTCGGCCCACATCTCCATTCCGAGTGCTGACTCCTGTAGCATCGCCTTGGCTCGCCCAATAATGGTTCTATTTGCCCTCTCGCTGACGCCATTTTGTTCGGGGGAGTAGGGTGCCGCTTTTTCTCTGATAATGCCACTGTCACGCAAAAGCTGATCGAACTCATAGCTTGTGTATTCACCCCCTCCGTCACTTCGAAATCTTTTAATCTTCTTCCTCAAATTGGTTTCGACTAAGGCCTTATATTCACGGAATCGGCTGAAGACCTCTGCTTTCGACCTCAAGGAATAGACTTTGGTGTACCTTGAATAATCATCAATAAATAGCACAAGGTATTTTGAGCCCCCAAGCGATGGTAGACTCATCGGCCCAGCAAGGTCACTGTGTACAAGGTTCAATGGTTCTTTACCATGGTGAGTTGCTGGCAATGAACTCGGTTTGCGTGTTTGCTTGCTGACAATACAGTGCTCGCAAAAAGGGTTCGTAAGTGGGCCAATGATACAGATATCAGAGTTGTATTGAGCGAGGAGTTTGACATTATCGAATCCTAGATGTCCGAGCCGACTATGCCATTCAAGAAGTGAAGCTTGCTCTGAGGATGTGGTGGCCGGGTTTGCACTATAATGCGGGGTTTCTCTCGGTGTGTTAACTGATAAGACATAGGAGTTACCTCGAAGTTCAGCAGTTGCGATTGGATTGTTGTCCTTCGAAATTGTCACATTTCTACCGTTATGTTCGCTGAAAACCACAGATGCTCCCGCTTGCTGTATACATCGGACCGAGACAAGGTTTTGCGGTCCGAGTTCTGGTACGTATAGCACATTCCGAAGTTGGACATCATTCCACTTGCCTCGTGCAGCTTTTGCCATCAGCCAGATATCACCTATACCGGTAGCGATCATCTTGCTACCATTGGCGATATAAAGGTGTGTTTCACATTCCCGATAGTTTCGAAAAAGAATTCTATGCGAACTCATGTGGTGAGAGGCGCCAGAGTCTAGAATCCATTCGTCCGCGAGATCAGTTGTAGCGGTGTGTGCCATCCAGGCTATAGGACTTGCTTTCGAGGCATGAGCGGTATTGAACGAGTTCGGACTTCTTGAATTACTTCCCCTACTCTTCTTTGGACAGTTCCTAATCCAATGACCCTTCTCTTTACAATAGAGACAAGTATCCTTCCCAACAGGACCGGGTCCTTCTGGCTTCTCTTTCTCATTCATACTTCCTCTGGTATCATATCGTCCAAAAGCACCGGCAGCACTTGTACCAACAAAGCGGCCAGTGTATCCTCTTCCTCTTCCGCCTCTACCCCGCAGAGATCTGCTACGTCCTCGTTGTGTAGAGAAGAAGGCATTCGTACCTTGGGTGCTCTTGGCCAGAGTGTGAGTAGGTACTCCGCTAAGCTGTTGGTATTCTAGGATTAACCGATCGCAAACATGGTCGTAGGAAATATCGTCGAAGTCAGAATTGTTGGAAATCGATGTTCGAAATGGGTGGTATTCGATTGGTAAATTTGAAAGAAGTATATAAATCTTATCCTTTTCAGATTGTTGCTCCCCAGCTCCTGCCAGCAGGTTAAAGAGCTTTTCTAACTTGGCAATGTAGTCTACCATTGCCTCGTCCTCAAACTGAACATTCGATAGTTCAGTACGCAGGTACCAGATTCGTGCTTGGTCTTTGCCGGCATACCGACTCTCAAGCTTGGCCCAGAGTTTCCGAGGATCTCGTTCCGTAGCATAAAGTTCGCGATGATTGCTATCGAGCAGACGGCCTAGCAGGCCACGGGCCTTTGCAGATTTGTCTTTATAGGTCTTGTCACAGGTGTCAGATGGGGTACTCGTTTCGGTGGATTTGCCTTGGCTAGACGTAGCGGTGGCAGTTGTATCGGAGGTGGTGGTATCAGAGCTGGGTTTATCGGAGGTGGTGTTATCGGAGGTTTCTGATTGCTTTTCGGTATTGGACACTGTGTCCCAGTATCCTTTTTCGGCAAGGATATCAGTAACGGCAAGGCGCCATTCACGGTAATTTGATCCACGGGACAGGGGTTTGATTCCGGTCCCTGAGAGCAGATTGTAATCGGATGAGGAGTGCGACATCGTCCCAGATTTTCAGAGTGATCTGTTCTTCAAGTTCCTTGGATAGTTCGGATGTCGTCAATCCGGGCTCATAACCTTTTAGCAACAAGGTTCTCACACACCGGATTCAGAGTTCAGATACGGATTTGACGCAAGTTGATTTGTATATAGCAGATATAAAAGACTGACGAAGAACTTAAAGAACTTATCAAAAAGAAAGAACAGGCGGAATGCAATCGAACGGAAGTGAAGAATAGGATAAACAGAGAGAGACAGGAAACGAAGTGCAGTGAACTGATAGTGAACAAATAATAGGAAAAAACAGGCTTCCTTATATCCTAACCATCCTCCGTGTCATGCTTCCTGCGCATGCACAATCCTGCTTCTCGCTTCCTCCCACTTAGTAGTTTCGGCATGCACTTTCAAGAATCTGATCTGAGGTTCTAGTAGAGTTTCGGAGGTAATGGTAGTGCGGCCAGCCGCAGGTTGGGTGTGAAGCCGAGGGTATCGTTCGGATATCGTTCGGGTATCGTGAGTGTTCCTGTTTCAGTGCCGTATGATAGTTGTTTGATGTTGTTGCATTAGCTTATGCGGAATCGTAGTCAGAGGTTGTATGAGCTAACACTGGTGGAACGATGTTAGAGTAATGGTGCGTAACGGATAATAGTAGTTGCGTTTCACAGTCTGCCCGCATGGGAATATATGCACGTGATGAGCAGTCAAAAATCCAACACTATGTATAATATGATTGACTCGGACTCAAACCTTTCAATAAGATATAGTACTATGTATGATATCTTGACCTTTTGATAAAATATTGTACTATATATGATATCACTGACCTTTCAATATGATATAGCACAATGTATGATATCATTGACCTTTCGATAAGATCTAGTACCATGTATGATATCATTAACCTCTCTCAATATTGATATCACATATGATCTATCATGCAACCTTTCAACCAATCAGAGCCCTAGGATTTGGCCGATACCTAGCCCTCAAAAAGCAAATCTGAAACTCAGTCAATGAGAAGGCTTTAAAGTGACAAATGTCTTAAACTATCTGCTTATAGATTATAGATATCTGAATTTTACTGCTTTACCAGTATCTCTGCGCAAATTTGAATAAGCCTTTGGTGTACACTACTGGCCTTGAGCACCGTATGAAGAATTTTATCTTTCATAGCCTGTTCCCTTCTGACTCCCACGGTCAAGAAGGATCATGTGCACAAGTGAGCAGAAATTCTTTAATCCGGTCTCCCCTTGATTGGCGAGGAGGGCCGGCTTACCCCGTTATACCACCGTTAACTTAAGGTGGATAGAGGCTCGGCACTGCCGCTCTGCTCGAGCCCTTGGGGAACTCGAATTCGCGAATCATACGGATTCATACCACAGCACATCCAAGCGGAAAAAAAACGTGAAATCCATAAATCAAATACTCCTGGACATCATTGCCTCTGAGTCGCTTTTGGACTAGGGTTCTGCGTGTAGAGCCTGTTGCTTGTCCCTGTCCCTGACCTGGTTGGGGCCGTGGTGGAAGCACAAGTTTTTTTCAGTAGGCAAGCGTTGAGCCCCGAATCACTCACGATCAGGGTTCCGAATAGTCCGACCGGTCAAGTCTTGGAGGGATGACCAGACCAGCCCGTCCTAGTTGATGTTGATGACTGGACCCGACTAACTTAGGCAGTCCGGTCCGGTTTGGACTGGTCCCAGACCAGTCTTTATACAAGATCGGATGAGAGTCAGAATGGGACCCAGGCCGGCACTCGCTAAGAATAGAAGTATAGCTATACTAGGATCTTAAAGTCGCTTGTCACGTTATGAATCAACAGCCCCTCAATACAAGTTGATAGAATATCCTGGAGAGGATAATATGCAGTGGAAATGCGATTACCCGATGGATAAGTCGCATCCAATACCGGTATTGTGGCATGTGGTCATGTAATATCACTCACTTAGTGAACCAAAAATGGTTCAATACTCGAGAACCTATTTTCGCCACCCCTAATCTAAGCGAGGCACTATCTCCACCAAATTTCATGGAAACAATAAGTTTAATTAAGAAAAGCTTTATTTGAACATAATATATAGTGATAAAAATAGCATATCCTATTGCTTGGCAGGCCTGGTCAGACCAGTCTTGGTCAAGTCGGTTCCCATAATCCTGACTGTCCAGTCGGTCTAATTTCCACCATTGGACTAGACTTGACTTTCGAACTGACTAGCTAGTCCAGTCCAGTCTTCCGCCGACCATTCGGAACCCTGCTCACGATGTCCGTTTTCCTGTACCAGCCTGGTGTATCCATCTGACACCTTTAGCTAGGCCAAAGATACAGCAAGGAGTACCTAGAGTGCATTTGTTATATCAAAAGGCACTTTTGGTTGGACATAGAGTTAGGGGAATTAAGCAATTTATTGATCAGTACGACGAGTGAAGACTGGGAACGGGCTGTGCTGATATTCTCTAACAAAAAAATCTGGAACCTGTCCTGCTGGGCGCGGGCCTTTTAGCTAAAGTGCACTCTCTTAATTTTGTGAGTCCTTGTGTTACATAACTCCGCCCCCAGAAAAGAAAATAACACTATTCGACAAGGCAGCAGTACGAGTACTGTCCAGCCTTCTAGTAGCCAAGGCGTGGCCAGTGGCTCATATTTGTACTGCAGCGTCCAGATATATCACCCAAGGAAATTTCATACTCCGGATCTTCAAATCACGCATCTGGATCGTTGCACTCCGACAAACTCAACAGCTTCTTCAATCGTATAAGCCCTCCTCTTCAAAATGTCATCACCGCCCTCCGATTCCCACAACAACCCACCAGACGCCCATTCGGATGACCCTTTGATATCGGGGCTGGAGGGGTCTGCCAGGCCCCCAAAATCCTTTGACAGTTGGAAGCAGTTCCGACGGAACATGACCTCTCTCTCGTGGAGGTGCCTGGCAACCACTCTTTCCCTATCGCTTCTTATTATAGGCCTCCATGCCTTCTCACGGATGGGGAAATTGTCGCAGGCGGAACAGCGCGGGTTCAATGCAATCACTATTCTACTCGGTTCCTTCGCAAGTTTGGGCCTTGGCTCTATGTTAGGGTATCTAGGATCGATGCTGAGATGGCGCCTGCTTGCTAGGAAAAAGTATAAAATGCAAGATGTATGTGGGGCCCATTTCTAACCAAAGCCGGGACTAATTTTAATGGCTGGGATACAGATTGAATTGCTACTTGCTATGCAATCTCCCACAGGCTCAGCCAAACTCCTTATTGAGCATGTTCGAAAATGGAGGTGGTCTCTGACCACTTTCATTGTCATGCTATATCTCCTCGTGAATATTACTGGGAGATTTAGTGTTGCCATATTTGGATTAACTTACAACTTGGTCGACGACTCTGTTGAAGTGTATCCTACCCTTACCACAAATTGGACCTCCAGTGCATTGCTTGCTAAGAACGCTACGGATTTCGAGGCGGTCGAGAGGAGCCTTCGTAAGAACCCCACCCTCTGAGAGGACCTGAATACCTCCTATTTACATCAACTTTAGTTGACCCTTCATGCAGTATCATATTTAGATTTGGTTCGGGGTGGATTATCTACATACGGCGGGCTACCAGGCATTGGATTTGATATTGGTGTTCCCCAAACCTTAACCTCACGGACATTCATGAGCCTCATGGTTTCTCTCAGTCACTCTGAAGGACTTGGTGTTGACGGTCTGAAGTTGAGATACAATATACCAAATTTCCTAACAGGGATGAAACCCCAAGAGGCGTCAGACCATGAGGTCCACTCCTCTGCTAGCTGTACTATGCTCCGCCTCGACGGCAACAAGTACTGGAGAGACTATGGCAGTGACAGCCAAACCTCTAAAGGTATGTCATACAAACCATATGGACGGGCACCCACGGAAGATATCAAGTTTACAAAAATCTTGGAAATAGATTGGAAAGACGAGGGAAATGGGGAGGCAATCGCTGAAGCATTAAGGGTACTGGACCACAAAAACGCCTGGCCCCGTCATGGTGCAGAACAAGTTACTTGGGCAGCACCACTAGTCGAAGGGTCAAACGGATCCTCAGTAACATGTGAGAATCCAATCATCCACGTTTCAGTGATACTCCCAAGAACTAATGTGTTATTCCCTAGATGTGGTATATCACGAAACCGCCTGGGAATGCACATCAAGCCTGTTTGAGACGCTGAGAGGAGGCCCTCATCCAAATCCACTATTTGATTCTGCCACTCTTTTTCTCTTACCAATTGTGGAGAGGGTGGAACGAAGCGGGGAGCTGGAGCCAGCAGGGCACTTGGACAATTCTGGTGGTGGCCCCTCGGTAGGCGGGACCACCTCAATCGTGTACAGGTCATTCACCGATCTTAAAAGCCAGTTAAGCCCCTCAGTTGGCGTGCAAACACTTAATTTTTACCAAAATGGTACCGGCGGCTCCGCCACCCAAAGGAACTATTACAACCTTTACATCGCAGGTCTGGTAGCGCGCCTCCCCATCGCCGCAATAGCCTACGGAAAGGAGGTATTCCCGCGTATGCAGAAGGATCCTGAAGCCAACTGGACTCAACACGTCGAAACAGCACTCGAGGTAAAATGGGGTAGAGTGGCTCTTGTGGCGGGCGCCATTGTAGCCAGTCAGATACTTGCGATTACTGCTGTTTTGTATTACTGCAGAAATGTGTATGTTCGGGAGGACAGTTACCTAGCTACGGCGGAGTTACTAAAGACTTTATTAAGCCTGATTGACGACGGGGATACAATGACTGCGAAGGAATTGGAGGATTCTTTGGACGAACTCGTAGGCCTCGTTAGTTATGGTACCATCCGGGGTGCACAGGGAGATAAGCCAAAGGTGGCTTTGGGCCGCGAAGTGGAATATAACTTTCCCAGATATCCTTCATTCCCGAAGTGCTCGATTTTCAGCCAGTGAAGCGGATGGGAATGGAAGTCTTCGGGAGTATTTTGTGGCGCCGGTCCCCGAGATGAGGCTTATTAACAGTGGAAGCCCTCCTCGATTTATAGGACGGACAAAGAACGAATCAGTCCTGTAGCGGATGGGTTTGGCATTTGTTGAAACTCACTATGGCTGGCCCTAGTGTTTCTCTCTCTGACTGGAACCATGGGGTGTTTTGAAACCTGTTTCGTGAGTGGGATTTATATAGTGGAAACATGAAATGTTGGAAATCGAACACACTAGCACTAGCTATCAAATATGGCACTCAATTAGTATCGGTATTGTTTAAGATGAGAGACGGTGGAGGATCCCCTATATTTCTTTTCCGTCTTTCCTTTTTCTGTCTTATTGACTTTGGCCGACTCTGTCACTATAAAAGACCTTATCGTTAGTGTTTCTTTTCATGACAACATTCATTTCTTATTGTCTTTCTTTCACTCATTGGATACTGTACGAATCTATTTTTTTCGCGCGCTCTATTGCTCCTATACGGAAGCCAATTCCCCAAAGCCAAAGAGATATATTATGATATTGACACGCTAGGAAAGACAGAAGCCACTATAAAGGAAGGAAATAACAGTGAAAGGAAAAGAACAAAAGGTGTTCCACTGGCGGAGGCATTGGTGGGGGTGTCGCTGCCCTTGTCGTTGGGGATGGTTGCCACCGATATGTCCCAAGATGACAATGTGGGCGCCATCGGTGTAGGTGAGGGTGGTGGGTGGGAAAAATAAAGAACGCGAGCAGTAGGAAGCAGGAGGTTTGGTGATCTTGTGGTGTTCGGGAGAGATGAGCTATGGTATATGTATTGGGGGTCCACGGGCCCCTCCTACTGAGCTATGACCCCGCTATAGCTAAGCGGCCGGCTATACCTTATTCCGTGCAAGCCCCGTCACCAGGCTCTCTCCCCCGAAAAGGTTCCCGGCGCTTTGCCCAATTGGCAATGGGTTGTTCCAACCCGCCATTGAATACCTCGGTAGCCCATCGTTCGCCCCACAAAATTTGTCAAAATTTTCCCTGTGGAACATGTTTTCGCACGAGATGACTTCATGGGGTGTGGCGGAGGAGGCTAAGAACTTTATGGAGTTCTTATTCAAAATAGTTTTAATGTGACTGAATCTCTAGATGTGTGGATGTATCTGTCTTTCATATTCAAGTTGGATAATTCCGCTCCTCCTTTGAAGTTCCGATGCGTTGATGAGGATGGGGGGCCGCAACCCCGAGCAAAGAACCATACTTGGATCAAGTGTGGCAATGGGCCTGCCACCAGTAAACGCATGAGATTTGCATAGCTCAAGCTCTCCTTATAAACTTTGACAGATCCTCTTAGAGTCTACCAATTTCTGTCATCAAGCCTCACAATTGGTAGTCCTGAGCTGTAAATTCTTAAGCCCAAACATGACCCATATAATAACCAGCCCAAACTGGACTCAAGCCAACCCAAACAAACTCTGGCCTACCTGAAAAACCCAAATTATTGAAGAGCAGCTACTGGTAATAATCATGATTACAGGATGGCTATCGTGACAGATCATTGTATTTAAACCCCTCCCATGGTGACCAGGAGACAGCCAAAATCGACTGACTTTTAGTCTAAGTATCTACTTGCTTGAATAGCATCCCTTTAGTCTCAACCTGCCATGTAACTACCTTCTCTCTACTTACCAGTCTCTCAAAATGTCTCTTAGCACTAGTACTAGTAGGGCTACTACTGGTCCTCTTGTGTTTTAATTAAATAAGAGTAAACCTGTTGTATTGCTGCATCTCCATTACTGGTATCATGATTATGAGAGTGGGAAATGTAATGTCTAAGGATGACTAACACTCAGTAGTTTTCACTGATAATTTGCTCAGGCATGATTGCATAGTCAATATTGACAATGATTGAGGTTTCCCTGTGTCCGAATTTGTAATAACTAATAAATGTTATACAATATTGCTAGATGATCGTACTATCACACACTATCACCGACAAAAACCATGGTCTCTAGTGATGGCCACGATCAGATCATGATCGAGTTTTGCTCGATTGTAGTCTGCTCGATCAGCCTCGATCATAGGGGTCCCTCGATCAGATCATGATCGAGCAGAGCATTCATGATCTGATCGATTTGCTCGATCATGGGTACTACTCGATCATGCTCGACTATCATCGAGTATACTCGAGCATCTTGAATCATGACCAATCACTCTTGTAACCTGTTGGAAATATCGCGAACACAAGAAGAGATTCGTATTGCAATTAAGTGTAAAGAACCGCAAAAGAAAGATAGGAAAGAGAGAAAACTCTGGTGACGGAAGAGAGAAGCAAACATTACTGGCTAACCTTGGTAAAGGTAGAATAGAACAAGTGCGGTGAGTTTTGTGGCCAATACGTAAGTTAATCACTTTTCCAACACAACCTTATTAATTGGTGATGCGATGAACTTATATACCAATCACTCTAGATCAGCCACAAACTACCATGATACCTAAGTGAACGATAGGGTAGGGGTCTTCTGTTCCTGTTATAACACGGGTGTAAATACTGGTAATCCATATTGAGTGAATATTTCCTACTTAATAGATACAAAATCGATCATGCTCGAGCATAGTCGACGATTAGTCGACGATAATCGACTATACTCGATGATGCTCGAGCAGTGGCCATGATCGATCACTCGATCAGGACCTACCCATTTGATCGATCATTCGATCATGGGGTCCCCTCGATCAGATCATGATCGAGCATACCCTCCGTGATCTGCTCGATCATGATCGTGGCCATCACTACAATCACCACTGCAGGGGATAACACTGCATTTTAGAAATGCATTGGTCATTGTTTCTTAGTAGGATATACTATACTGCAGTGCAATTCCACACAATAATATGCCAATATTCAGAACCTTCACCACCAAAAGACGCAATAGTAATCCCAACAGGCCTCGCAATCGGCCGACCCCAGACCATCCAGAAAACCCATAACCTTTCCAAAAGACAGTAACCAAATTCAGCTAGCCGAAGTCAACTGTTTTCAACCTCCATACTCGAAAACAAAGGCATCCAGGGTGCGCCCATTCCTGGAAACAGGAGAAAAGGTTATCATTGTATCAGAACGGGTCTCCGACAAGAAAAAGAAGAATAAAAACACCCAGCTCGACCACCAAGACAACCAGAAACAATTATCCTCACAAGTGAGTTTCCTAGACTTGCTCAACGATTCCTTCAACTTCATGTATGATCTATAAGATCTGGGAAGTGAGTCCATGGAATATTTTAGAATTCCGGAGAATAAAAACACAAAGAGAGGATTTTTGTATGATAGAGTGAAAACTGTGCTGCTCGCGGGAACGGGGTATGGTAAGCAAAAAGATGAGGCTGAAAGTTTTTTTTTGATGCCAGACTTGCTCGGGTATGCACTAACTTAGTCCTGGCTTGACAGCGATTTCATTTGAAAACAAGGCATTGTTGAAATTGGGCTTTCCGATATGCAACTTTCTACCTATTAGAGTACGACAAAGCCGGTCATTCTCCCTTAGTACCGGTTTCCTACTCTCCGAGTTAGACTTGCCCTATTTGAACTTTTTCCCTCATGCCGCCGCTCAACCAATCGACCAGCTATGCAATTACGCCCCCATCTCTTTTCTCTTGTCTTCCATATTGTTTCCTTTGAATTCTTCTCCCCTGTCGGTATATGTTGTTGTTTCACTGCGTAAATAGTGGCCCTTCTTGGCCCTCTGAGATGGTACGAAGTTCAAAAGTATCTCTCGCACGCACATGTCTCCTGTATATATAGCCTGGCCATTGGACAGTTTTAGAATAAGCAGCTGAGAAAAAACAATGAGTGATAAGGTATGACTTGATAATGAAAAGGAACAACTTGAAGGTTTTCCCGGGCTTTCCAGGCTCGCCAGCGCAAACTCCCACTTTCCTTACCCTGCTCAACCCAACCCAAGCCCAGTTCACGCTAACCCAAATACCGTAGACCAATTACGAGGGTTAAATCTCCCCCCACGAAACTACCCCTTAGAGAATACTACAGCAATATTACGGCATCATAGGCACTACTGCATTCCAATAAGATCAACCGCAACAGCCCTCCACTGCAGTTCAACCCGACCTGGCTGATCCTTCCAGCCGACCGAAGAGCTCAAATCCCATCCTCTCACAAGTCCTCAGATCATTCATAATTTCCCCAATGGTATCCGAACCGGGAGGGAGATCGGAATCAAAAAGTGGCTCTCCTTGCCCCCTCATATTGGCGACCACAGCCTGTCTAAAGTGCCACCGTAGGAGTTGATCGACAGGTCGCTGGGGATCCTCAAGGAAGGTCTCACCGAGATGGGTGCCAGATATACGCTTACCTTCTCGCATGAAGCATACGATCTTGTAACCGTCCTAAAAGGATTGTAAGTGGTTGGAACAGTGAGGAAAATACTTGTGATACCTACATCCGGGATAGAGAGAATGTAGCCCTCAAAGGGACTGCTTATATCGCCCCTTAGCAAAATTTCATTTTGGACCGAGTTGATTGATCCTCCTGATCCCAGGATAGCTGTGTTCCCAAGCGTCCAGTGCGTCCGTCTTAGGGTCAGGACGGGATGGACTGGCGGGGACTGCAGGTTTCTTAGAAGGTGCAATTTCCCGGGTAACTCCTCATGACGGGCGGGCCCTACGGATGACTGGCGGGCGCTGCAGGTAATTAGCGTGCCCTACGGTTAATTGGCGAAGACTGCGGATGACGGGTGAGGACTGCAGATGACGGGTGAGGACTTCAGGTACGGTCCGGTCGCTATCAATCCATAGAGGACTGTAGGGACCTAGAGTCACCCTCTTAGACGGCAGTCTTTCCCAAAGGACGGACGCTCCTGCCCAATGGCCTGAGACAGATTCCCGGGACGCCCGGGACTGGGGTCCCGGCGGTGCCTATAGGACGGACGGGACGCTCGGGAACACTCCGGGGATAGTGATCCAACCATCATAGCCATGACCAACCCAGTGCTGTTCGTACGCCAGTAGAAAAATATGAGTAGCCTTAAAACCGTCCCAGTCCCGATATTCTGCGTTAATTACAGGCTCTCCCGTTATAACACATCGGTGATCACGCTCACGTACTGCATCTCGAAATCCTTTAGTAGGGGTCTGAACAGTTACGGATCTCGTACGGACCCGACAAGGCTCATTGCTGACGGTGAGGGAACCCGCAGTATCGATGAGGTACTTCCCCGCTTGAAGAGGGTGGCCATCCTTCTATACCACCTTCACTACGCAGTACCTAGTCAGTGTCGAATATAAAGACGATCCCCACCATCGAGTAAAAATTGGGTTTGTTATACCATTGGTGACAATCAACCCACCGAGAACTGTGTTGGTGCCCCCCACCCTGTAGATGCGGACGTTGCGTCCGGGGGCACAACTAAGCATTCTGATCAAGACTTGTTGTCTTCGGTGAGGGATGGGGGAGTTGCAATAGGCCCTGGCTCCCAAACAAGAAATCCCTATCAGTGTGTCGAAAGCTGCTAGAAGCTATAGCCAATAAAATTAGTTATGGTCTAGACCGAAATCCAACATTATAGTCCCAGGATGACTGAATACCCGAATAGACCTCAAATGCTGTGAAATACCGATGAATTATAGGTTCAGCAATTGAAGAACGTGAACCATGTGGCACAGTCAAATGCAACAGTGGCTGTACCACCACAGTGCCAAGACTGTTAGTAATTGAGGGTGATATAGTGTAAATAATAATGGATATGAAAGAAAGTAAATTAATTATATAGAATTGTTTGAGAATTTGACACTCTGCGGTGGCTCCTATAGGTTTTTGTAACCATATCTTTAAAGTCAGCAGTACAGTACTCATATCCCTTCTCTTCCTGCTCTGATCTCAAACTCTATATCTCCTAATAGTTACTGTAGAAACTGGAATAATTGGACCTCTCGCTAAGACGTTCGAAATTCCCTCTCTTGGATAGGGGGGCGAGCGCACAGCGAAAAGTGACCTCCTGAGACCGAGCTTAACACAGAAAAAAAAGAAAAAAGAGTCAGACCATACCAACAAAGGCAACTCCAATGTCCTAGAGTCAGGTCCAATTATTCCAGTTCTTACGGTAGATATATCAGAAAGTTTGCCTTTTACATAATCCAACTTCAAGAGGTATGAATAGGAAAAACTCACCATATACGAGCACCTCTTGTACTTCTTCACTATCAATACTCCACCCTAGAGAACTGTGCTTCGCCCACTTGTTCTCTATTAGCTGTGCTTCTGGGCCGGCCACCTAATCTGCAAGCAGTACAACATTGTTGTATACGTTTCTTAACTCTTGTTATTGCATCTGGATTTCTGTTGCTGATCTCATTGTTTTCTTGTTCATGCAAGTCGTACATACTTCTTCATGATTGGATATTTGATTATTTTTTATTCTTAGTCATCAGAATCATGTTGCATTTTAATGCCAAGGCTACGAATATTACACCAAATTCCCAACTTTTAAATCAAGTATAC
>Ga0307513_10004377_pt1 | contig 18868 bp, 17 predicted proteins | sample 15_EM_MG_FD_202174 | JGI IMG/M metagenome (GOLD analysis project Ga0307513, IMG submission 202174) | Populus trichocarpa ectomycorrhiza microbial communities from riparian zone in the Pacific Northwest, United States - 15_EM | ecosystem: Host-associated > Plants > Roots > Unclassified | place...
TGGCGCGACAATTGAACGAGAGGCCCAGGAAGACCCTGGGCTACCGAACCCCGGCTGAGATGTTCAACCTAACCGTTGCATCGACCGGTTGAATCCGCCATCGCACAGCGGTCGTTGAGGTTCGAACGTCGGCGATGTGCCGGCGAGCTGACCACCCAAAGAGACCGATGTCGGGCAAGTCGCGGCCAATAGCGGGTGCTCCTGACCGACCGGTTCAGGCGCCTGGACCTGCGGCCCACAACTGAGGCGAGGCAACGCTGCGTGCGTTGACGGTCGCCGCAAGAACCACAGCAGCTGCTTGCCCTGTCCGCACAGAATCGCGCAGGGCAATGCGAAATGCGTGCATCGCTAGGGTAGGGCTCAAGTTGGGCGTGGCTGCTCAAGGGCGTGTTCGATCTCGATTGGTAGCACTGCCTGAACTGTGGCGGCGGCCAAAAAATCAAAGGTACCGCGATCGGGCCCTGACAGGGCCATTGACCGCCGACCCGGCGACCCTGTCGTCAAGGAAAAGTGCCGTCTGAACGGGCTATCCCCCCGAAAGACTACGCAGCAGCATCAGCATTCCCTCTTCCAGATCCTGCTGGAATCGGAACCTCAACGCCGCCAGGTCGGTGCGCGCCATCACCGTGGCGGCGACCTCTCCCGGGTTGGCCAGCGGCCACAGCCCGATGATCAGCGGCAAGGCGAAGTGGATGAACTTGTCGAACGTGGCGACCGGGATGGCGGGAACGCAGCGGTGAAAATCGATCGCTGTCTCCTGGCGCACGGCCAGCAGGCCGTGCTTGAACTGGGCTATGCGATCGGCCGAAACGTTGCGCTCGAGGATCGACGGGAAGATGCTGGTGAGTCGACACAGCAACGGGCGGGCGACAAAAGTGGCGGAAAACGCCCGGGCGATGTGTTCGATGGTTCCGCTGCGCTTGCCACCGCGGCTCAGGGCCTTGATCAGCTCGCCACGCCAGGCCATGAACTCCTCGACCAGCACGTCGAGCAGGACGGCTTCGCTGCTCTCGAAGTACCGGTAGACATTCGACTTCGTCATCTCCGCTTTGCGGGCGAGCTCATTGATGCCCAGGGCGTGCACGTCGGGAATCTCGAGCAGCAGGGCCTTCGCTGTGTCGAGCAGGTGGCGTCGACGCTCCTCCTTCTGCTCGGGAGAGCGCGCGCGCAAGTACGGTGATGGGTGGCTCATCCGACGCATCTTAGAAAAGACTGCACAAGAGACTGATGGTCTGCTATATTAGACACCATCGGTCTCTTATTTGCTCGAACAGCAGCACCGCAGGAGTTTGGCCATGGTTACCCGAAGAACTGTGTTGCTCGGCAGTGCCGGCGTGGCGGGCGCGCTCGGCGCGCTGATGGTGGGCTGGACCGCGTTGCCGCCGAAGCCACGCCTGGTCACGACCGATCCGCTGCCGGTCGGTCCGGGCCAGTCAGCGTTGAACGGCTGGGTCAAGATCGGTGCGGACAACACGGTCGGCATCGTGATGTGCAAGGCTGAGATGGGCCAGGGCATCTTCACCGGCCTGGCCATGGTGCTGGCCGAGGAACTGGACGCCGACTGGGCGCAGGTTCGCGTCGAACGCGCGCCTATCGACAAGATCTACCAGAACATCGCCGGGATGATCGAGGGCCTGCCTTTCCACCCCGATGACCACGGCACGCTGAAAGCCGTCGCCGGGCGAGTCACCGGCAAGGCGATGCGTGAGTTCGGCCTGATGCTTACCGGCTCTTCCTCCAGCATGAAGGACCTGTGGCTACCGATGCGCCAGGCCGGCGCGTCAGCGCGTGCGATGCTGGTGGCCGCTGCGGCACAGCAGTGGAAGGTGCCGGCCGCCGAGTGCCGAGTCGAGGCGGGCCGCGTGCTGCACCCGTCGGGCAGGAGCGCTTCGTTCGGCGAACTGGCGGTGGCCGCGGCGAGCCAGCCGCTGCCCGATACCGTGGTGCTGAAGGATCCGAAGACGTTCAGGCTGATCGGCCAGCCGCGGCGCCGCCTCGAAGCCGCGTCGAAGATGGACGGCAGCGCGCGCTTCGGCATCGACGTGTTGCAGCCCGGCATGCAATACGCCAGCGTCGAGATGTGCCCGACTCTCGGCGGGCGCGTCGCCAGCTTCGATGCCGCGGACGCACGCAAGCTGCCCGGCGTGAAGAAGGTGCTCGCGGTGCCTGGCCTCAACGGTGGCACCGGCGGCGTCGCGGTGATCGCCGACACGCCGTACCACGCGATGCGCGCGGTCAAGGCCGTGCGCGTCGAATGGGACCATGGCGCGGCCGCCAACATGTCCACCGACGAGATCTATCAGCGGCTGGCGCAAACGCTGGACGCGGACGACGGTTTCAGCTTCTACAAGCAGGGTGACGTCGACGCCGCGCTGAAGAACGCCGCAAAAACCATCAAAGCCGAGTACCGCGCGCCGTACCTGGCCCACGCAACGATGGAGCCGATGAACTGCACCGTGCAGTTCAAGGACGGCCGTGCCACCGTGTGGGCAGCCACGCAGGTGCCTGACCTCGCACGACGCGCCGCGGCCAAGGTGCTGGGCGTCGCGCCCGAACACGTCGACCTGCAGATGCAGTTGCTCGGAGGTGGATTCGGCCGGCGCTGCGAGGTCGACGTGATCGCGCAGGCAGCTGCGATCGCCCGCGAGGCCGGCGGCGTGGCGGTGCAAACGATGTGGTCTCGCGAGCAGGACATGACGCACGACTTCTACCGCCCGGCTTGCGTATCGCGTTTCCAGGCCGGGCTCGATGCCTCGGGTCAGCTGCTGGGCTGGGTGAACGCTTCGGCCGGCCAGGCCATCGTGCCGCAGGCCATGAAGCGCCTGCTCGACCTGCCCGGCGCCGGGCCCGACAAGACGACCTCGGAAGGGGCGTTCGACCAGCCCTATGAGTGGCCTTCGGCGCGCATTGGCCACGAGGTCATGGACCTCCCCGTGCCCGTGGGTTTCTGGCGCTCGGTCGGCCATTCGCACAACGCCTTCTTCAAGGAAAGCTTTCTGGATGAAGTGGCCAACGCCGCCGGCCGTGACCCGGTGGCCTTCCGCGCCGCGCTTTTGGCGAAGCACCCTCGACACCTGAAGGTACTGCAGCGAGCCGCCGAGTTGTCGGGCTGGGACAAGCCCTTGGCTGCAGCGGCCGATGGCACCAAGCGTGCACGCGGCGTGGCCTTGCACCAGTCCTTCGGCTCCATCGTGGCGCAAGTGGCCGAAGTGTCGGTGTCCACCGACAAGCGCATTCACGTCCACCGCGTAACCTGCGTGATCGACTGCGGACTCGCCGTCAACCCGAACCTGATCCGCCAGCAGATGGAAAGCGCCATCGTCTACGGTTTGTCGGCCGCGCTGAACGACGAAGTGCGCATCGAGAAGGGCCAGGTCCAGCAGACCAACTTCCACAATCACCCGGTGCTGCGGCTGGATGAATGCCCGGTGATCGAGACCGACATCATCGCCAGCGATGCGAGCCCAGAAGGGGTCGGCGAACCCGGCACGCCCCCGATCGCCCCGGCGGTGGCCAACGCCCTGTTCACCCTCACTGGTCAGCGGCTGCGCAGCCTGCCGCTGAAGTTGACCTGACCCGGAGAAGCCCGATGACCACATTGACGATCAATCGCAAGCCCGTTGAAGTACAGGCCGAACCCGACACGCCCCTGCTGTGGGTGTTGCGCGGCGAGCTGCACATGACCGGCACCAAATTCGGATGCGGCATGGCGCTGTGCGGTGCGTGCACGGTACACGTCGATGGTGAGCCGACGCGCTCCTGCGTCACGCCGATCTCGGCGGTGGGAAAGCGCGAGGTGACCACCATCGAAGGACTGTCCGGGCCCCAGGTGGCGGTGCTGAAGGCGGCGTGGATCGACGTCGATGTCGTGCAGTGCGGCTACTGCCAGAGTGGGCAGCTGATGACCGCCGCCGCGTTGCTGAGACAAATCCCCAAACCGACCGATGCGGACATTGACGCCGCAATGGCCGGCAACATCTGCCGCTGCGGCACCTACCCGCGTATCCGTGCGGCCATCCACCAAGCTGCCGGGATGGCGGCAGCCTAAGCTGACCGGCAGAAACGGGCACTTTGTCGGCGACGGTGGAGCGCCATCGCTGCACAGGCCTCACTATGCCACTGTCAGTTCAGCCTTTCGGATTCGCAAATCCTGCACCAGGAGGACAGCATGACGGCCATCCCCTCCCGCCGCCTGGCGTCCATCTGGGCGTGCCGCACCAAACACCGAGCACGCGGCATCGAGAAAGGTAGGGCCGCATGAAGGCGGCCCGGCTGCTCATCACCGGTGGCTGGCTGCTGGCGGCAGGCTGCGCGCAGGCCCAGCCTGCCGCCGCCAGCGCGCCGGCCACCACGTTGCGCCCGCTGTCGGAGTTTTCGGCCATCGCCGATGGCAAGGCACGGTCGCTGGCCCTGTTTGCCGAAGCCGGCAAGGTGATCCAGCACCCCCGTTGCCTGAACTGCCACCCCAACGGCAACCGCCCGCTGCAAGGCGACGGCATGCAACTGCACCAGCCGCTGGTCGTGCGTGGCAAGGATGGTTTTGGCGCCGCCGCGATGCGCTGCGCCAGCTGCCACGGCGCGCAGAACTTCGAAGCGGCGAAGATTGCCAGCGTGCCGGGCAACAAAAACTGGCACCTGGCGCCGATCGAGATGGCCTGGCACGGCCGCACCCTCGGCGAGATCTGCAGCCAGCTGAAGGATCGTTCGCGCAACGGCGACAAGACGATGGCCCAGATGATCGAGCACATGGCGCACGATGATCTCGTCGGCTGGGGCTGGGCCCCCGGCATCGGCCGCGCGCCTGCGCCGGGCACTCAGAAGGCATTCGGCGATCTGATCAAGGCGTGGACCGACAGCGGGGCGCACTGTCCCGCGTAGAGGGCTGTTTTAGACGTCGTTGTGCGACGCGTGGGGCGGCTCGGTGCCTCATGAAGTGCGCCAGCGTTCTCTCCGCCGAGTTAGTTCGCGACGTCCCAGAACTTGCGACACATTCGCGTTGCGAACTCGCGGGACCTGAAGTTCAGCTCAGGGTCGGGGCCAGCCGACCGCTCGCCGCGATAGTTCGTCTGAAAGCTGTCATCAAGTTAGAACAAGGTAGCGGTAGCTCAGCTCAGGCTCTGTCCGGTACTGCGCTATCCCGACGATTGCGAGAGGCGAATAGCCAGCATGTCGAGCAATTGGAAGAATCGCGACCATGAGAGTTCGCAACCTTGGCCACTTGCGCAAGACCGGCAGCTTTGCCATCGTGCACCTGACGATTGCCGTCTCGATCGGCTATCTGCTCACTGGGAGTCTTGTGCTGGCTGGTCTGATCTCGTTTGTCGAGCCGGTATTGAACACCGCCGCACACGCCATGTTCGATCAGTGGTGGAGTCGACGGCATGGCGATGAACCGGCATTCCGGAAGACGGCGATGTTCGCCGTGATTCACTTTGTCAACGCCGTCGTCGTTGTCTGGGCTGTGACCGGAAGCTTCGTGCTCGCCGGCGCACTGGCACTGGTCGAACCTCTGGCCAACGCGGCGGCGCTGCATGCCTTCGACCGATGGTGGGCGCGAGCGAAGCGGGAAGCCTCTAGCGTCGGTGTCTCACTGCCGGCGTGAGGCAAGCCGCCGGCGCCGCGACGGACTCGGCGTCGATCAGCCGCGAGGGTGACGCGCTCGCATCGGCGTCGGGCAGCGACATCGACGGCACGCGGTAAGTCGACTCGCCCGCCACCTCGAGCTTCTCCCGGCTGGTGACGAGCAACGTGACGCCGCGGCACTCGCGCAGCAGCGTGTCGGCGAACGCGGCACAGCCGGTCAACAGGTGCTCGGCGTTGTCCAGCAGGAGCAGTACATGTCGCGATGCAAGGTGTGCGGTCAGCGTCTCCATCAGGCTCACACCGGGCACTTCCGCCACGCCGAGCACGGACAACACCGCCTGAGGCACGAGCGTGAAGTCCGCCAGCGATGCCATCTCGACGAGCCAGGCGCCGTCCGGATAGCGATCGACGACGCTGGCGGCGACCTGCAGTGCCAATCGCGTCTTGCCGCACCCGCCCGTGCCGGTGAGCGTCAGCAGGCGGGCGCGATCTAGGGCCTTCTCCAGCCGCTCGATGTCATGCTCGCGACCGACGAAGGTCGAAGAGGCCGGCGGGAAGTTGTGCAGCGACGAGCTCGCCACCGCACTGCCGGCGACTTCCGAGCATGAAGCGATATCCCTGCCCGGAGACGGTCGCGATGACGTCGGACCCCAGGACCTTCCGCAACGATGAGATCTGGACCTGCAACGCGCTGTCGTCGACCACGACCTTGGTCCACACGCGACTGAACAACTGCTCCTTGGTCACCAGGGGGCCGGCGCGTTCGACCAGGCAGGTCAGCACATCGAACGCCCGCGGGCCCAAACTGACGATGTTCCCGGCCTTGAGCAGCCGCCGCTCCCGCGGTTGGAGCTCGAACATGCCAAAGCGGAAATCCTTCGAGAAGCCTTGGATGTTCATTTGGCGCCGCGCTGCTAGGTTGTCCACATAGTCTAGGCCTCTCAGCGGACCATGCAGGGCCACCAGTGGACTCGAGCCCGCGCACCATTCAGGTGTCGCGCGAGTGAATCAGCTGGGAAAGCAGACGTTGTCGAGCGACCGCTCGTGGCCGGGACTACCCATTCGCGACGTTGGGCGACAGCTGCCGCTGAGCAACTTGGGAATCACGCTGAAGGACTGCTGCCGGGCTTCGCCTCGAACTCACCGTCTCGGCCACTTGCGGTCATACCGACATCACCCTCAGTCAACTGCTCCACACCGCTCGATGACACGCTGGCGGATCACTCCCCGGCGGGCTTGACGAGCAGGCGCTGAGCGCCCGGCCCCTGCGCGGCCAGCTTGTCGAACGGGTTGCGCAGCCGGCAGCGATCGATCGAAAGGCAGCCGCAGCCGATGCAGTCGTCAAGCGTGTCGCGCAACTTCTTCAGCTGGGCGATGCGCTCATCGAGCTCTACGCGCCAGGTGCTGGACAGCCGCGCCCAGTCCTCGCGGTTCGGCGTGCGGCTCGCGGGCAAGGTGTCGAGCGCCGCGGCAATGTCCGCCAGCTGGATGCCCACGCGCTGCGCCACGCGGATGAAGGCGACGCGGCGCAACACGTCGCGTGCGTACCGGCGCTGGTTGCCGGCACTGCGCCGACTGGCGATGAGCCCCTTCGCCTCGTAGAAATGCAGCGTCGATACCGCCACGCCGCTGCGCCGCGCCACCTCGCCCACGCTCAGGCTGAGCGCGATTCCGGCTGCTTCCAAAGGATGATTCATGTGCACCTCTTGACCTCGACTTTAGTTGAGGTTCTAGAGTCCGCTCACCAGCTTCATTGAAAGGTCCAACGCATGTCCACCTCGCTGTTCCGCGTCGACAAGTTCGCGGTTCCGACCGCCTCGCTGAGCGCCTTCCTCGCGCGCGTGCACAACGTCGATTGCCTACTTGCCAGGCAGCCCGGCTGCCGGCAGAACCTCGTGCTGACACAGTCCGAGGGGCCGGGTGAGTTCAACGTCGTCACCATCGTCGAATGGGCCAGCGCGGAAGCGATGGCACGGGCCAAGGCGACCATGCAGGCGCACTATGCAAGCGAGCGCTTCGACCCGCCGGCCTTCATGAAGAGTCTCGGCGTGCGCGGCGACCTGTCGGTCTACAGCAGGGCGCGTGGCTAATCTCGGCGTTTGGTGGCGGCTGCTCCGGCCGCTTGACTACACGTTGAGCGTCAGCCTTGCGGCGGCCAGTCTCGGCAGGTCGATGTCGGCTCAGGGTCGAATCCGGGTATAGCGCAGCGCAGCCCGTTGGCTTGTGGCGACGCGCGTGCTCGATTCAGCGTCGTGCCCAGCGCTCGACGTCATGCTGCACGCGCTCCCAGGTGGCACGATCGCATTCCACGGTGGCGAACAAATTCTCCTTGTCGGGGAGGGTGCGCCGCGCCGTATCCGCCAAGTGTTCGAGATCGGGCCGCATAGCTTCGACGCAGCCAGCTAAGTCGTTGAAGCGCGGGTCGAGCCGATGAAACAGGATGGCGCGCTGCAGTTCGGTTGCCTTGAACGAGCTTTGCTCGACGGCTCGCACGAAAATTCGTGCGCCACCATCGCCGAGCAGCTCAATGCAAAACTCGCGACGCCACCCAGCAAGGCTCTGGGCTGGCGTGATCTCAGGCAGGTTGGAATCGATCTGCAACATGGTCATGCCGGACTTCTCTCATGCGAAAGGGTGCCCGTATCAGCTCGGATCGGTAGGATTGCTGACACCGACGTGGATTGGCACTCCAGCATCGTGGCAACTTCGCAGTATGCGCGCAGGCGATGACCGGTGAACGCGCTGGCCTTGCGTGCGGCGGCACGGGCCGCAGTCGCGAGATGCCATTTGAGCGGAACTTCCGCATATTGATTGACGGTAATCCACTTACTTCAGGTCCATGCGTGTTCAAGGCTGCGGAGCCGGCTCTTCATTCCGTAGCCGGCCCGATGGTCGATGTCGAACGCCATTCGGTCGCCAATTAGGTTGGCCTCAGAACCGCGAGCCTGCAAGCTCACGCAACACCTGTCGAGAGTTCTTCGATCGGCGACCCGTGTGATACCAGGATGCGGTTGAGGGATTCGATCTCGAGAGGGTATCTTGGGCACTGCGGCCTGGTCACTCCTGCAAGCCCAAACTCGCGCAGCATGTTGACGAGTGCGCCGCGCGAAGCGTCATTGCCGTCAATCACCAACGCGGTGGCAAGTCTTGGCTCACTATCAAGCGGAACCATAGTCCGTCCTTCGAGCGGGATCGCGCAGAGCGATGTACGGCTGAATACGATGCCAGACCCACAACGCCAATGCTGGCTCGCTTTGCCCTATGCGCAATCGCGGCAGGCCATCGTTCCCTAGCCTGGCCCGCGGGCAGTGCCGCAGCGGTTCAAATCGCCCAAGACACAGGACTGGTGTCGTCCTGCCTTCGACATGCGTACCGCCGCATCGATATGCGAGTCGAAGTCCGAATCTCGATCTGAATGATCCAGGGCATCAACGATGGCGAAGTTGCCTCGGTTGGCGCGTATCCACATGTACCGGTCCGCGTCGGACAGCGGCACGAGAGGCAGCGGCGCCCGCTCGGTCACCATCGCGTGGCGGTCCGGGCTGACGTGCAGCCTCTGCTCGGGTTGTGCGGCGGTGGACGCCGGCGGTACCTGTTGCGCTTCGTTTTTCATGGCTTCTCCAGATTCTTGAGAGCATGCGGCCACCGAACCAGTGCTTCCTTGATCTGCGTCATTGCAGAGCTGGCGGTGCCAGCGGCCGCGCGATGACTACAACTGACCCGCTTCCAGCGCATTGGCCGCGTCACTGAACTGCAGGTTGTCGATGTGCTGACGAACCAGTTCGAACGAGCCCTTGCTCAGGAGCCGTTGAAGCTGTGGGGAGAGCCCAGTGAAGCGCTCGATCGCCGACATGCTTTGCTGACGCAGCAGACCGACGAAATTGGCCAGGACCTGCGGATCGAGGCTGTCGCCACTCGTGGCCGCAGACGGATCCTCGGCCTGAGCCGGCGCTGTCACGAGCAACGGCGCCGCACATTCCCCCAGCCGTTGCAGCTTGATGACAAGTCGCGTCGCGAGATCGACGGATCTCTCGACGTTTCCTGCGGCGCAGGCCGCCTCCGCCTCGCCCGCGAGTTGATGGATCCCCTTGGCTCCGAGGATGCCCGCGCTGCCCCTGAGCTTGTGCATGCGGCTGGCATGAACGGCGAGTTCCACAGGGCCTTCCACGGAGATCGGAATCGAGACATCCGAGAACTCGTCGAGCAGCCGCTTGAGCATCGATCTGAACAGGCCGAAGTCATTGCCCAGGCGTTCGCGCACATCCAACCCATCGATTCCCTCGATCTCCGGCCACGGCAGCGCTTCCGGCGTCGGCGTGTCGGGCGAGCCAGCGATTGCTTGCACGGGCCGGCCGTTCACAGGCGAAACGCGGCGCAGGATGCTGGCCACCAGGGACTGCGCGTCGAAGGGCTTGACCAGATAGTCATCCATTCCGGCCGCCGTGGCACGTTGTCGCTCGCTGCTCAGCGCACCGGCTGTCAGGGCGATGATCGGCAGGTCCGCCAGGTTCAGTTCGAGGCGGATTCTCCGGGTGGCATCGTGACCGTCGAGCACCGGCATCTGCACGTCCATCAGCACCACGTCGATGGCGTGTGGCTGGACCTCGAGAAAGTCGAAGGCTTCCTGTCCGTTGCTTGCGAGCACTACCTTCGCGCCTTCCAGTTCGAGGATGCGCTTCGTCACTTCCAGGTTGATGTCGCTGTCGTCGACGACCAACACACGCATGCCCAGCAGAGCGCGTTCGCCGGGTGCGGCGGGAAGTGCCTCCAGCCGCGCCACCGCATCCGGCGAGGCGAGCGCAAAGTCAAGCACGACGCTGAACACGCTGCCGACGCCAGGCGTGCTCTCCAGACTCACATGCCCGCCCATCAAACTCGCCAATCGCTTGACGATCGACAACCCAAGTCCGGTGCCGCCGAAGCGCCGTGTGATCGAAGCGTCCGCCTGGGCAAACGGCGCGAACAACTGCTTCTGCACTTCGGGCGCAATGCCGATGCCGGTGTCCTGCACGGCGAACGACAGCGTCGCGTGCTTGGCCGTGATGGCGAGCATCCGGACGCGCAACTCAATGACGCCGTGCTCGGTGAACTTGACCGCATTCGATAGCAGGTTGATCAGGATCTGGTTGAGGCGCGTGGTATCGCCTTCCAGCGCCTCGGGCAGGTCGTTCGGGGCGTCGATTTTGAAGGCGATACCCTTGGCGTCGGCCTGCACCGCCATCATGTCGGTCAGTTCCTCCAGCAGGCCGCGCAGACTGAACGCGGCACGCTCGACAATCAACTCGTCGGCCTCGATCTTCGACAGGTCGAGCACATTGTTGAGCACCACCAGCAGCGACTTGCTGGCGAGCTTGACCTTGGACAGAAAGGCCAGCTGCTCCTCGTCCAGCGAGGTCTTGCCGAGCAGGTAGGTCAGGCCGATGACCGCGTTCATCGGTGTGCGGATCTCGTGGCTCATGTTGGCGAGGAACTCGCTCTTGGCACGATTCGCCTGTTCGGCCTTTTGGGTCGCGTGACGCAGCCATTCCTCGTACTGCTTGCGCTCCGTGATGTCGCGCGCCGCCGCGAAGACGCCTTGCAGCTGCCGGTCGCGGTCGTAAAAGGTGGTGGCGTTGTACGACACCACGGTGAGCTTGCCGTCCCGGGCGCGCACGGTGAGCTCATAGTTGGTGACCTTGCCCTCCCTGAGCACACGCTTGATGCCCGCTTCGGCCCGGTGCGGCGCGGTGAAGTAGTTCTTGAACGGCGCGCCGATCAGCTCGTCGCGCGTGCAGCCGGTCAGCGCCTCGGTCTGCTTGTTGACATCAGTGATGATGCCGCGCGGGTCGGTGGTCATCAGCGCGTCGATGTTGGATTCGATCAGCGAGCGCGTGTAGAAGTGCTGGTCGCGCAAGCGCTGGTCGAGCTTCTGGCGCTCCTCTTCGACCTGCTGGCGCGCGGTGTTGTCGGTGCCGATCAGCAGGTAGCCGATGATGCCACCCTGCGCGTCGCGCAGCGCCGTCACCGACACGACGGCCGGGAAGCGGCTGCCGTCCTTGCGGACCTTGGTCAGCTCGTAGATGTCCTCGATCCCGCGCGAGGCCTTGAACACCAGGGCCTCGAACCCGGGCGCGATCGGGGTGTCGAATTCGATGCTCAGCGCCTTGGCGCGCGCGATCACCTCGTCGGGATCGTGAAGGTCGGCTGGCATGATCTTGTTCATCACGTCGGCGGCCGTGTAGCCCAGCATGCGTTCGGCGCCGACGTTGAAGACCTGGATCACGCCTTTGGCATCGGTGGCGATGCTCGCGAAATTGCTGCTGTTGAAGATCGCGTTCTGCAATGCGCCCGCTTTCGAGAGCGCCGCTTCGGCCTGCTGGCGCGCCGTGTTGTCGGTGCCGATCAGCAGGTAGCCGATGATGGCGTCCTGCGCGTCGCGCAGCGCCGTCACCGACACCACCGCCCCGAAGCGGCTGCCGTCCTTGCGGATGTAGGTCAGCTCATAGATGTCCTCGATGCCGCGCGAGGCCTTGAACACCAGCGCCTCGAAACCGGGGGCTATCGGGGTCTCGAGTTCGACGCTCAGCGCCTTGGCGCGGGCGATCAATTCCAGCGGGTCGGAGATGTCGGCCGGCGTGATCTTGTTCATCACCTCAGCTGCGGTGTAGCCCAGCATGCGCTCGGCGCCGACGTTGAAGATCTGGATCACGCCCTTCGCGTCGGTGGCGATGCTCGAGAAGTTGGCGCTGTTGAAGATCGCGCTCTGCAGGGCTCCCGCCTTGAGCAGCGCCTCTTCCGCCCGCTTGCGGGCCGTGATGTCGGTGCGCACCGAGATGAACCTCTTCGTGTGCCCGTCCTCGGCCATGAAAGGCGCGATGATGCTGTCCACCCAATACAAGGCACCGTCCTTGGTGCGGTTGCATATCTCACCGCGCCAGGGCTGGCCGGCAGCGATGCTGTGCCACATGTCGGTCCAGAACTCGCGGGTCTGTACGCCAGAGTTGACGACGCGGTGGGTCTGACCCAGCAGTTCGTCTCGGCTGTAGCCTGATATCTTGCAGAAGCCGTCGTTGGCGTCGACGATGCGGCCGGACCGGTCGGTGACCGACACGATGGAGTGCAAGTGGAGCGTGCGCAGCAGGGCGTAGTTCTCGCGCAGAGCCTCCTCGGCCTGCTTGCGGGCGGTGTTGTCGGTGCCGATCAGCAGGTAGCCGATGATTCCATCACCGGAATCGCGCAGCGCCGTGACCGACACCACCGCCGGGAAGCGGCTGCCGTCCTTGCGGATGTAGGTCAGCTCGTAGATGTCTTCGATGCCACGCGAGGCCTTGAACACGAGCGCCTCGAAGCCCGGTGCGATCGAGGTATCGAGTTCGACGCTGAGCGCTTTGGCGCGCGCGATCAACTCCTGCGGATCGGAGATGTCGGCCGGCGTGATCTTGTTCATCACGTCGGTGGCCGAATAACCCAGCATGCGCTCGGCACCGACGTTGAAGATCTGGATCACGCCCTTCGCGTCGGTCGCGATGCTCGAGAAGTTGGCGCTGTTGAAGATCGCGCTCTGCAATGCGCCGGTCTTGAGCAACGCCTCCTGGCGCCGGACCTCGTTGAGGTACGCCACGGTGCCATCGACGGGATTGAGTGGGGTGGTGGTATCGCCGGCGGTTTTGGGCATGGGCAACTTTGTTGAGAGCGCGAGCTATCAGTCGGACGGGGATGCGGTGCCCAGGGGGGCGCCGCGCTTCAGTTGCTCGGACTCGTGACCGGCCGGAGGCCGGCGCGCGTCGCGCGCCGTGTGCGGCCCGTCCACGTCGCAGATGTCCAGCAGCATGGCCTGGGCCCGGCCGGCGCGCTTGGCGCTATACAAGGCCTTGTCGGCAGCGCGCACCAGGTCGAGCGGGGAGTGGCGCGGGCCGGGATCCGCGACGCGGGAGTCGGCCGACGGCTCCACCCAGCAATCGCTCGCGTCGTCGTAGCAGGCGACGCCCACGCTGACGGTGACGTGGCGTGCGGCCGATGAGGCCTCGTGACGGATGGTCAGCGCTTCGACGGCATCCAGGATGCTGTGGGCCACGTGCTCGGCGCCCAGACGCGGCGTCTGCGGCAGCAGCACGACGAATTCTTCCCCGCCGTAGCGCGCGACCAGATCCGCCGGGCGCAGGCTGGCGCCCACCAGGGCCTGCGCGACGGCCCGCAGGCACACATCGCCCGCCGGATGGCCATAGCGATCGTTGAACAACTTGAAGTGGTCGACATCGATCATCAGAACGGCCAGCGGGTCGCCGGCCCGCTGGGCGCGGCGCCATTCGTGCTCCAGCGCGTCGTCGAAACCCCGCCGATTGGCGACACCGGTCAGCACGTCGATCGTCGCGATCCGGCGCAGCTCGTCGGCGATGCGCTTGACACGCAGCTGGGTCTTGACCCGGGCCACGACCAGCGGCGCGCTGACGGGCTTGGCGATGAAGTCGGCGGCACCCAGTTCGAACCCTGACAGTTCGAACGCGGGCTCGCTGTGGCTGGTCACGAAGATCACCGGCACGTCTGCAAGTGCCGGGTCTGCCTTGAGCGCTTCGAGAATCTGGAACCCGCTCATGCCGGGCATTTCTGCATCGAGCAGCACCAGATCGGGCGCCGACTCGTGCGCGAGTCGCAGCGCGTCCTCCCCGCTGGTCGCGAAGCGCAAGTTGCCCACGTCCGCCAGCATTCGACCCAGCAGCTGGATCGTGGAGGGATCGTCGTCGACCAGCAGGATGTTGTCGTTCATTGTTCGTTGGTCCCGTCGCGCGAAACGGCGTCTTGAGAGGGGTTGGGTGCACCGGGCAGCGTAATGGTGAAGCAGCTCCCCTGACCCGGTTCGCTCTCGACGCGCAGCTGGCCGTTCATTGCCTCCACAAGCTGACGCGTGATCACCAGCCCCAGGCCCGCGCCGGGCGTCGCGGCAAGCTGTCTGCCGAGGCGGTTGAAGGGTTCGAACAGGTGCTGGCGCTGCAACGCGTCCAGCCCGAAGCCGTTGTCGCGCACGGCGATCGCGACCTCTCGCGAATCGCTGGTCACCTCGATCCTTGCCCAACCGCCGGGCCGGTTGTACTTGATGGCATTCGTCAGCAGGTTCACCAGGCACTGGTGCAGCCGTCCGGCGTCGGCCGCACAGTGTGTGATCACCGAGGCGAGCAGGGACGCCAGCTTTACGCCGGCCTGCTGCGCCAGCGCCGAGACCGCCTCGGTGGCGTCCTGGGCGCAGCGGGCGGCGTTTACCGGGCGCAGTTCGACCGTCAGCTTGCCGGTCTCGAAGCGACCGAGGTCCATCACGTCGCGCATCAGGACTTCCAGGTGCCTGCCGCTGGCCAGGATCTGCGTCAGGCGCTCGGCCTGGACCGGAGGCATGGGGTTGCTGTCATCGGCCGCCATCAGTTGGGCGAAGCCCATCATGCCGTTCAAGGGGTTGCCCATCTCGTGGGCGATGTAGGACAGCATCAGCGTCTTGGTGCGGCTGGCCGTTTCGGCTTCTATGCGCGAGCGTGATTCGGCCTCGAGCCGTTCGCGGTCGCTGATGTCGCGCAGCATCACGGTGGTCAGGCAGTCCGACCCCTCGCCGACCCGCGACACCGACATCTCGGTTGGGAAGCACTCGCCGCTCGCCCGCGTGATCGTGGTGCGGACCGGGGCGTCCTCCGCTTGGTTGTCGGTCAACGCGCCCTCGCCCAGCAGGGCCTGCATGGGCGCGCCGATGGCCTGCGTGTGCTCGACGCCGAACATGCGGCAGGCTGCAGCGTTGATCAGCACGACCTTGGCGTCGGCATCGCAGCTGACGATGGCGTCCGATGCGGCGCCGACGATGTCGGCGACACGCGCCTCACCCACGCGCCGCCAGTGCTCGCGCACGGCCTGCAGTTCGGCATCGGTGCGCTGCTTCAGATCGAGCAGGTTGCGCACACGCGCCTGCAGGATGGCGCGGGTGTAGGGCTTGGCAATGAAGTCCGCCGCGCCGAGATCGAGCGCGCGCATCTCGTTGCGCGGATCTGAGAACCGGGTGATGAACGCAATCGGCACGTGCGTGAACGCCGCTTCCGCCTTGAGGGTCTTGCACACGTCGAATCCGTCGAGGCCAGGCATGTGCGCGTCGAGCAGGATGAGATCCGGGACCAGGCGACGCGCGAGGTCCAACGCCTCCTCGCCGTTCTTGGCGAAATGAAAATCGCCCATCGCGGCCAGCGCATGGCGCAGGACGTGGATGGACGCAATGTCATCGTCGACGATCAGCAGCCGCGGCATCCGCGTGCCCGGCAGTGGCGGCGTTGCACCCGACGCGAGACTGTCGCGTTGCAGGTCCTCGATCAGCTGCTTGGCGCGCAGGTGTGCACGCACGCGGGCTGTCAACTGGGCCGCGATCAGCGGCTTGGTGATGAAATCGGACGCGCCCTTCTGGAAGGCCGTCACTTGCAGCAGGGTCGTGGGGTCGTGGCTGGTCGCGAAGATGACGGGGACACCTGCCAATATCGGGTCCGCCTTCAGCGCTTCACACACGTCGAGCCCAGTCATGCCGGGCATGTCGACATCCAGCACGATGAGGTCCGGGGTCGCCTCGCGTGCCAGCCGGAGTGCGGCTGCGCCCGATGTGGCGAAGCGCTGATCGGGGTATTGCGACAGCATCCGCGCCATGACCTGGATCGCGGACGGGTCGTCGTCCACCAAAAGCAATCGAACCTCACGCGGTGCCATCAGGAGCCTTTCAGGTTCGTGTGCGGTTCGCCCACCAGCGTGCGGCGTCGCGATCGATCCGATCGCCTGAATTGAAGGCTGTTTACCCTCCTGCACTCGAGACTTCGTGACGCAGTGGGCATGCCGAGCCCCTCGTCCGGAACACACGACCGGCGTTGGGCGGCTGGCGCGCATACGCCGACGCCTAGGATGCGGGCGGCCTGCAGTCGCGTTTTTTTTTCAGTTCTCAGGACACAAGACCCGACGACATTCAGCAGGATCAGATCCGGCGTCGTCTCGCGGGCGATCCGGAGCGCGGCTTCGCCGGTGGTGGCGAAGCGCTGATCGGGGTAGTCCGACAGCATCCGGCCCATGACCTGGATCTGCGACGGATCATCGTCGACCAGCAGCAGACAAACATCACGCGATGACATAGGCGTCCTTTGGTGGGCGCGAGCGCGAAGCTCGGATTGGAGGCCATTTCTGCCCCGCCCTCGGAAGTGCAAGCCGCCTCGTCACGCGTGCTTCGTTCTGGCAAATCGCTCGGCAGCGATGATTGGAGTCCGATGTGTGCGCAGATACAACTGTCAAACGTTACAGGTTTGAACTCTGCGTTCCCCTTGTTGTAGGGGGATCGATCGCCTTCACGGACGCTCAAGCGTGTGGCCCAGCCTCCAGTAGCTTGACCAGCGCCTGCAGCGCGCGGTTGACCGGCGTCGCGATGCCGAGCGCCGCGCCGCGACGCACGATCAGCCCGTTCAGGTGATCGATCTCGGTGCGTTTGCCGCGCGCCAGATCCTGCGAGGTCGAGGAATACTGGGCCGGCATCGTCTGCGCGATTCGCCGCACGGCCGCGTCGATGTCGCCCGGCACGTCGACGCCGTCGGCGTGCGCGACGGCCAGGCACTCGGCGACGATGTCGCGCATCACGTCGGTCACGCCTTCGCCTTGCACCAGCGGGCCGTAGGGCAGGTGCACGATGGCCGAGAGCGCGTTGTAGGCGCAGTTCAGGATCAGCTTGGCCCACAGCGCGCCGCGCACGTTGTCGGAGATCTCGGTGGGCACGCCGGCTGCGACCAGCATGCGCTGCAGCGCGGCGCTGCCGCTGGTCGGCTCGATGACCAGTTCGCCGCGGCCATGGTGCCTGACATGACCGGGCCCGGCCATCTCGCTCGCGACATAGACGACCGCCGCGGCCACGACCTGGGGCAGCACGGCGCGCAGGCGCTCCGCGTTGTCGACGCCGTTCTGCAAGCTCAGCAGCATCGCGTCGGGCTCGAGCTGCGCCCGCATCTGGGCCGCAGTGGATTCGGTGTCGGTCGATTTCACGCAGAACAGCACCAGCTTCGCGCCCACGAGCGCGCTCGGTTCGGCGCTCGCGGAGAGACGCAGCGGCTCGTCCACGCCGTGCGCTTCGAACCGAAGCCCGTGCTGCTCGATCGCGTGCACATGCGCCGGCCGGCCGATCAGCACGACTTCGTGGCCGGCGCGCGCCAGCATCCCGCCGTAGTAGCAGCCCACGGCGCCCGCGCACATCACGGCGATCTTGGGGCGCGAGTCAGCGGCCCCGCCATGGTTCGAGCTCGGCGACTCGGTGGGTGGTGGTGCTTGCACGATCCGTCGCTCCGTGGTCTCTGAAACACGCGCGACGATGATGACACGGGGGCGCGTGAGTCGTCCTCACGCGGGGCGAATGCCTGGAATCCGACGGTGGCGGAGGTCTCAGCCCATCGCGAGCGAATCGCACAGGGCGCCGAGGGCGGCGGCTTCTTCCGGCGGCAGTTGGCCGGCCAGCAGCAGGGTCGCGCGCTGGACGCCGCGCAGCCGGAAGTAGAGCTCGTCTTCGACCGCTTCGACCTCGGCGGCATCGGCGCTCGCGAGTGCACGCGGGTTCCACATGCCGCTCTCGTTCCAGCCGGCGCGCAGGCGCCCGAGCAGGAACTGCGACAGGTCGAGCGCGTTCTTCATCGCCGGCAGCTCGGTGTTCGCGGCGAGCTCCGAGACATTGGATTCGGCCGCCGTCAGCACATCGCTCAGCGCGGCGAGGCGGGCCTGGATGTCACCCGGCTCCATCACCGCCTTCTGCGGCGGTTGGGCGCACGCGGCCTGGCTGACCTTGCCGACCCAGTTCAGGTCGAACTCGCCCGGCACCGCGCGCAGCGCGACGCTGGCATGCAGCAGATGATCGTAAGGGCCGCGCACCGCATTCAGCGAGGCCTCGGTGACGGCCAGCAGCCGGCCCAGCGGCGAGATCTTGTCGCCGTGCAGTGCATGCGGATAACCCGAGCCGTCGAGCCGCTCGTGGTGTTCGGCGATCGCGCGCGCCACCACGCTGGGGTAGGTGGTCAGCTGGGCCACCAGCAGGTAGCCCACGTGCGGGTGCACCACCAGTTGCTGGTAGCTGACGAAATCCAGATCGCGGTCGGCCTCGGCTTCGCCGTAGCGCGGGTCGATGTACATCTCGCCCAGATCGTGCAGCAGCCCGCACAGCATCGCCAGACGGATCTGCGCGGTGTCGCCGCCGCTGCCCGCCATCAGCGCGCCGTTCAGCGCCATCGCCGCGACCGCGTGATCGAACGAGGCTTTGCGCGCGGTTTGTGCGGCGGTC
>Ga0307513_10004378_pt1 | contig 18861 bp, 19 predicted proteins | sample 15_EM_MG_FD_202174 | JGI IMG/M metagenome (GOLD analysis project Ga0307513, IMG submission 202174) | Populus trichocarpa ectomycorrhiza microbial communities from riparian zone in the Pacific Northwest, United States - 15_EM | ecosystem: Host-associated > Plants > Roots > Unclassified | place...
CTCTCACACACACCCACACACACACACACACACACACACACACACACACACACACACACACACATATATATATATATATATATATATAATTTCATTTATCAAAGTCTGGAACCTTACACTCCCTTTCAAAAGAGTATTTATAGTGTCAAAAGACCTAAAACTTAATGGTCTGAACATAAGTCCATAAATACAATAAATTAAGTTTTATAACAATTAAAATAATAAAGCTCAAACTCAATGCAAGCATGCAACCAAAAGCATCCTTGAAAAAAAAAAAGGCTATCAGCCTTGTGTTTTGCTCTATAAAGACTCCATAACTCAAGAAAATCTAGCATTTATTGCCTTCCTTTTTTTATTCCAAATATTATTTAAATCTCATTACCATCTCCTTCATTGCTTACATTAATTAAAGTATGTTCATCCTTTTTTGAAATCTTAACACTTGCCTTGGCCTAAATATCTCGAATCAGCCCAATCAATGCCTCTTTAATCTTCTTGGCTAGTGACCCTGTAATTGGCCTAATTGGTAACTCTAAAGGATTATGTGGTAATGCTTGTTAATTTTCACCATCTTTTGTATTAGTGAGCTGGTCTGTATCATCTCTTTTATCCTCAAAAGGATTCAACCTTGAATTGTCACTTATAAGAGATATTAGAAATATTGAAAGTAGCGCTAACACCATACCTACCTGTTAGATCTACTTTGTACATATTGTCATTAATCTTCTCAAGTATTTGGAAATGCCTATCTTTTTATGGTTGCAATTTTGATTTCCTATAGGTCGGAAACCTCTCTTTACACATATGCACCAAAACTCAATCACCTAGTTGGAAAAAAAACGTGTTTATGCCCCTTATTTATCTTGGATGCATATTGGTCATTCTTTTTTTTTTTTCAATATGCTTTCTTACATTTTCATAGAGTGCCTTCACCATTTGTGTATTTTTATTACCATCAAGACTAACCCTTTTATCAACAGGTAAATGAATCAAATATAATGGAGTTAATGGGTTAAATCCATAAATAACCTTAAATTGTGAAAAATCAGTAATAGAATACACACTATGATTATAAGCAAACTAAATGAATGGTAAGCAATCTTCCCAACTCTCAAGGTTCTTTTGAATGACAGTACATAAAAGTGTAGTTAAAATCCTATTAACTACTTTTATTTGACCATCAGTTTTATGGATGATAAGTAGTAAAAAACAATAACTTAGTTCCTAACTTTTTTCACAAAACCTTCCAAACATAGCTAAGAAAATTTACATCACGATCTGAAATTATGCTCCTAGGAATCCTATGAAGTCCTACTATCTCTATAAGGAATAAATCAATAATGTTGTTTACATCATAAATTTTATGACATGCTATAAGACGTGACATCTTAAAAAACCTATCAACAACTACAAAGATAGAGTCCCTTCCTCTTTTTGACCTAGGTAAACCTAAAAACAAATCCATATAAATATTCACCCAAGGTTTTTTAGGTAGAGGTAAAGGCATATATAAATCATGTGGTAAAACCTTAGACTTAGCTTTTCTACATGTAATGCATCCATCACACACTTTTTGCACATCGGGTTTCGTTTTAGGCTAGTAAAAGTGTTCATACAATATATCTAAAGTCTTAGCGACACCAAAATGACCCATTAAATTGCCCCAATAAGCTTCACGAACAAGAAATTGACGCATAAAACTATTAGACACACGAAGTCTATTTTTTAAAAACAAGTATCCATCAAGTCTATAAACCTTTCTAGAAGCTGAATTTTCACATGCACGAAATACATTAGTAAAATCACTATCATTCACATGCTCAAATCCTAACAACTTAGCATCCAAGGTAGGTAAAAGAGCATACCTTCACGATAGCGCATCATCCACTATATATTCCTTACCTTGCTTGTATATGATCACATATGAGAATGTTTCAATGAATTCCATCCATTTTGCATGCTGCTGATTCAACTACCTTGTGCTTTCAAATGCTTTAATGATTCATGATCCGAATGAATATGATTTTTTTTGCCACAAGTAATGTTGTCATGTCTCCAAAGTTCTCACCAAAGCATAAAGTTTCTTGTCATAAGTAGGGTAGTTCAACACTACATTATTGAGCTTTTTGCTGAAATAAGCAATAAGTCATTTATATTGTATTAAACCAACTCCAATACCTATTTCTAAGGCATCACATTCAATCTTAAAAGCTTTCGTAAAGTCAAGTAAAACTAATAAAGGTGTTAAACAAAGTTTTTCTTTCAACAAGTTAAATGCATTATCTTGTTCAATACCCCATTTAAAACCAATTGACTTTTTGACGATCTCAATGAGTGGTGGTGCAGCTAGTGTGCTAAAATCCTTAACAAACCTCTTATAGAAATTAGCCAAACCATGGAAACTTCTTACCTCAATCATAAATTTAGGTGTAGGCCAATCTTGGATGACCTTAACCTTGTTTTCATCCATCTTAATACTATGTGCAGTTACAACATATCCAATAAACATAATTTTCTCCATGTAAATGGTACACTTCTTAAGATTAACATACAATTTCTCATCACGCAATACACTAAATACGCTACACAAATGATCAAGATGCTCATTCAAGTTTTTGTTATAGATTAGGGTATTATCAAAATACACAACCATAAATTTATCTATAAATGCATGTAACACATGATTCATTAGCCTTATAAATGTACGAGGTGAATTTGTAAGTCCAAATGACATAACTAACCATTCATACAAACCATGCTTATTCTTAAATGCAATTTTCCATTCATCTTCTTTTTTCATCCTAATCTAATGGTACCCACTTTCAAATCAATTTCATAGAAAGTACATAATCCATGTAACTCATCTAGCATGTCATCAAGCATAGGGATATGATGTATATACTTTACTGTTATGTTGTTGATGGCTTGAAAATCAACACACATCTTTCATGTTCCATCCTTTTTAGGCATAAGTAATACTAGCACAACACAAGGACTTATCCTCTCATAAATGTACCCCTTCATTATCAGCTCATCAACTTGCATTTGAAGCTCCTTCATCTTCTTGAGATTAATTATATAGGCTGGTAAGTTAGGAATCACAACTCCGGGTACAAGATCAATCTGATGTTCTATTCCTTTTAATGGTAGTAATATGCAAAAAATGTCTTTAAGAAATATATCATCAAACTCATGCAATAAAGAAACAGTCACACTAGGAACAATATGATTTGATCTCACCCTTTCTTGCATAGAAATTTAGTTGTTTCTTTAATTTTTCCACACAATGATCATCACTCACACTTACTTTTTTCACTTCTCGGGTTTTACCTCTACTCTCAACTGGTTTAATTATTGATTTTGAATTAGTTGAATCTAATGATATTCTCTTACCATTGTGCGTACATGAATTTTCTCTCCTCAACCTCACATTCCCTTTTCAACTTTAATTAATCATTATACACTTGTTTTGAAGATAGAGGTACAAGAGTGATGACTTTACCATTTTTTACCATCATATATCTATTTCTAAATCTATCATGAATAGCCCTTATATCAAACTACCATGGACGCCCCAAAAGTAAGTGACTAACATGCATTAGAACCACATCACACATAACATCATTAGAATATCTACCAATAGCAAATGATATCATCATCTATTTAGTGACTTTCACCTTACCATATTCATTCAACCACTGTAATTTATAAGGTTCAGGATGCTTCACGGTATTCAAATTCAATTTTCTAGAAAGATTAATACTAGCTACATTGGTACAACTACTTTAATTAAGTATCATACTACATACTTATGTTTTGGATATGACATCTAGTGTGAGAGATGTTCTTCCTTTGTTGATCTACATCATCCTCTTTGACTTGTGCATTCAGAACACGCCTTACAACCAAGGCCTCCCCCTCAATTGGATATGCAATCTCTACATCACTATAATCCTCCAAATATGGCATCTCATTTACATCAGATTTGTCATTTTAGATTCAATCTTACCATGATTAATGATCATTGTTCTCTTATTTGGGCACTAAGAAGTAATGTATCCACTTTCCAAACACCTGAACATTTTATATCACAATTACATATAGGTTATAAATCAATTTTACCTTTCCTATTAGTAGGCGTCTCCTTCTTGGCCTTGGGTGGTTGGCCTCAACATGCATAAAACACTTTGGTTGGGCATCCTCCTTTCTTTTTGGATTTGGCGTCCAAACTGATGAAGAAGATGCCAAACTAATTTGTGGTCTTACGCTACCCCTTATTTTGATTTGTCTCTCCACCTTTCTTACCATAGGTACCATGTCCTCCAACTCCATATAATGTTGCAACTCCACAACATTAGCAATGTCCATATTCAGCACATTAAAAAATCTAGCCATGGTGGCTTCTCTATCCTCAACAATATTGGTCTAAATCATTTTTATTTCTGTCTCCTTGTGATATTCATCTACTATCTTAGAACCTTGAGTCAGACCTTGTAGCTTCAAAAATAAATCACTATAATAGTGATGAGGAACAAAACACTTATTCATCATGACTTTCATCTCGTCTCATGTCTTTACAGGTCGCTTCCTATTCCTTCTTCTACTAATCACAATCTAATCCCACCAAATTAATGCATAATCTATAAATTCAATGACCACCAATTTCACCTTTTTTGTTCAGGATAACTATGGCAATAAAAAATCTAATCAACCTTTTTCTCCCGCTTTAAATAAACCTTGAGATCATTTTTACATTGTAAATTAGGAATTTTTAGTTTAATAGAGTCCAAATCCCCATCCATATTGTCATGGTTCCCCACATTATGAAACTTTCCCCTCTGGTCAAATTGGCCTCTTTGTCTAAACCTAAAATCCCTTCGGTTTCTAAGCTAATGAGGACTTCCCCTCTGTCCTAAAGTATCAGCCTAAAAAACTCTATCACTAAAGTCATCATCATCTACCCAAAAATCACCATAGTTAGCCTCTACATGCCTTTCAGCTTTACTATCATGGTTCACTCTCTTTTTAGCCTTACTATCATGCTGCATTCTCCTTTCCCTACTCCATGTACATCATGATTATTAGAATTAGAGCCATCCTTATGTTTTTCAATCTTCCCAAGCTTGTCACTCATGTATCCTAACACCATTTGCACATTTGCCAACATCTGTGTTATATGCCTTTAATCTAATGATTTACATCACCCTTATGAGGGGTTAGTGGGTGTTCTAATTTGATATGTTTGTACCTGTAAAAATTGGTTAATGGTGATAAAATATCCCCACACCTCTCGTGTTTCGCTCAAATATCAGTTGTTCACTCTAATACGTTTGCCACACCTTTTTTCTCTCGTTTCACCTTCTTATGGCTCTTACATAACACCAAACAGAACCACTTAGCAACGTAATTCAAATGAATAAATATGACTCCAAAAGCAAGCAAATTATGAAAAAAAGAAAAAATAAAACTATGATTACAGTTTCGCAAGTAGAAATCGAATCTATATGAAATATAGACAACTTAAAGACATGAACAAAAAAAATATACACGAAATATATGAAAATAATGTAAATAGCACCCAAATATGATGATAGTGCAAAAAATGATGTAAATAGCACTAATAGATATGAAATCAATAGAAACAAAACAAAGTTTAAAAGCTGACACAAAATAGACCCGTTATGACAAGCATGAACTCGAATCTGGACCTCAAAACAAACGATGTCCAAATGACCTCAAAATTAGTATATAGTGCAATTAAGAACCCGGTAAATAGAATATCAAGTTTACTTTAATTCCAAGTCATTTTAATATATAGATGCAAAACTAACAAGAAATAGCCCCTTTAATACCCAAATTCAGAACCTAAAGCAAACGATGTCTAAATGAGTCCAAATTTAATATATAGTGCGATGAGACTCCAATAACTAGAATATCAAGTTTAAGCTAATTACAAGTTGATTTGATCCAATTTCCCCTTGTTTTGTTTTTTGCAGCTAAATCTGAAACTGATCTTTTGAATGACTTTTTTTTTTTAAACTTTTATGCTACTAATATGTAGAGAGACAGTAAAAAATTAAAATAATACTTTTTTTTTATACCAAGAAGATGCCACTACTGAATTAAAGAGAAAAAGATTGGAACAAATAGTTTGACGCGGAACAAAAGAAAAAACAAAATTAATAGAAGGATATAACCTAATTAATGGAGCCAAACTCTGATACCAAATGATACAAACCCCATGATCATGCAGTTATGTAACCCAAACCCAAACAATACAACTCCTAGAAAGCCAAAAATTTAGGTTTGGAAGCGTGACACAAAGATTACCTTGAACCTATGCACCAACAATATTGGAATATGAAACCCCCACCAAACGAATAACACTTAGCAAACGAAAAGTATAAGATGACGCCATAAAAACAATTGCTTTTTGATAAGTTGATTTAGTTTGTTAGAGAAACATATTAGGAGAATACTCTCAAACACACATATATTTCATTCATCAAAGTCTGGAACCCTTACACTCCCTTTCAGAAGGGTATTTATAGTGTCAAAGACCTAAAACTTAATGGTCTGAATATAAAACCATAAATACAATAAATTAAGTTTTATAACAATTAAAATAACAAATCCCAAAACTCAATGCAAGCATGTGGCCAAGAGTATCCTTGAAAAAGAAGGCTATCAACTTTGTGTTTGGCTTAATAAAGACTCCAAAACTCAAGAAAATCTAGTGTTTGTTGCATCCATCTTTTTTATTCTAAATTTTATTTAAATCCCATTACCATATCCTTCTATGATTACATTAATTAAAGTATGTTCATCCTTCTTTGAAATCTAAACACTTACCTTCGCCCAAATATCTTGAATTAGCCCGATCAATCCCTCTTTAATCTTCTTGGCCCTTGACCTTGTTATTGGCCCAATTGTTAATTTCAGAGGATCATGTTGTAATGTTTGTTAATTCTCACCATCCTTTGTGCTAGCAGGCTAGTCCATATCACAATATTTATTATTTTTATTTCTAAAATATCTTTGTAAAAACTCTCAATTTCAAAATTTTCAAACTGAGATGTATAAGGATAAAAAATGATTATTATTATAGTTTCAAAACCCAACTCAGGGGTTGATTTAGAGCAAGGCCTGGGTCACGGGTCGGGAGGATCAACTCGAGTTGATCTTAGTCAATATAAGAATAAAAGTCATTATTATCATAGTTTTAAAGCCTGACTTGTGGGTCGACCCGAGGTTAGACCTGGGTCAATATAATGATAAAAGTGGTTATTATCATAGTTTAAAAACCCAACTCAGGGGTTGATTCAAGGCAAGACTTAGGTTACAGGCTAAGAGGGTTAACCCAAGTTGACCAGGTCAATGTAAGGATAAAAAATGGTTATTATCATAACTCTTCTCAGGGGTCAATTAGGGGTAATGCCTAGATTAAGGTCGGGAGGGTCAACCCAGGTTGATCTAAGTCAATGTATGGATAAAAATAATTATTATCATACTTTTAAAACTCAACTCGAGAGTGAACCTAAGGTAAGGCTCAGGTCACGGGTTAGGAGGATCTACCCCGATTTACAAAAAAAAAAAGAAAAAGAATTCAAGGCGGACTTGTTTTGACCATTTTTTTTAAAGTCAACGTGTTTTTGACCCATGTTTTATCCCAAGTTGAATGGGTCACAAGTCAACCTGGTTTTTGACTAAGTTAGATCGGATCAATCTTTCCTCTAGATTTTTCTTAAACTCGGATCGGTCTAGGCCCTAGGTCAATCCGTTGGTCCAATTTTGGTTTTATAACTAGGATTATTATAAAATTATTAATTTCAAAACTCAATATAAACTAAAGTAAAAAAATCTATATTTTTTTTTAAATGTGTAAGTTTGACAGTAATACATATTATGGGTAAAATAAACTTTTAATATTTTATTTTTTCTTGTCCACCATAACCAGACAAAATATAAAGACAATCACTATTTTTTGTACACCACTATCAAACACAATTCTGTCTTCGTCTCCTTTTTAATCATGTCTCTTTTATCCCCACAATCTATGTCTCTTTTGTTCCAGGATAGTAACCAAACACTACCAAATGGATCCTTTAGTAATTCTTGTTAGTTCTGATCATTCCTTCTCTTTAAAAGGATTCAACCTTAAATCATCACCTATATCAAATAGACAAAGATCATAAACATTAAAAAATAGCACTAAAACCATACTCACCTTGAAGATCCACTTTTTATACATTATCATTGATTCATTCAAGAACTTGGAATGGACCGTCTCCTCTATTCTGCAACTTAGATCTCCTATGGGCTAGAAATCTTTCCTTTCTTATATGTATCAAAATACAATCACCTAGTTTAAAAATAAAATGCCTACAACCTTAGCTTTAGATATGAATTGTTCATTATTTTTCTGTATATGTTGTCAAACACTCTCATGTAGTGACTTTACCACTTGTGCTTTCCTACTTCCATCAAGACTAACTCTTTTATCAATATGTAAAGGAATCAAATAAAAAGGGGTTAGATGATTTAAATAAAAAACAATCTTAAATGATGAAGGATCAGTAGTAGAATGTGTACTCTTATTATATACAAATTCAATAAACGACAAACAATCCTCTGAATTTTCAAATTCTTTAGAATGAAAGTATGTAATAGAGTAGTTAAAGTTCTATTTACTATTTTTATTTGACCATTCATTTATAGATGACAAGTAATCAAAATCTTCTTTAGAATAAAGTTTTTGAATGAACCTTCACACACAAGCAATTCACGTATAGAACTATCAATCACATAAAGTGTATTCTCTTTAAACAAATAACTATTAAGTCTATAGAGTCTACAATAGGCTAACTTTTCATAAGCATTATATATATATATATATTAGCAAAATCATTATCATTGATATACAAGTTTTTCACATACTTAAATCCTAAATCCTAATAATTTCGCATTTAAAGAAGAAAGAAGATCATACCTTTTAAATAGTGCATCAACCACTATATTATCCTTACCTTATTTTTACTTAATCACACATGGAAAGGTCTTAATAAATTATACTCACTTGGCATGCCTCCTATTCAACTTACCTTGTCCTTTCAAATGTTTCAACAATTTATGATTCGTATGGAAAACGAACTCTTTTGACCATAAATAATGATGACAAGTCTCCAAAGTCTTCACTAATACATAAAGCTCCTTGTCATAAGTTGAGTAATTCAATTTTTCTTCATTCATGTTTTGTACCTTATTCTTAGTCTTTTATTATGTTTTATAGCTTATAATAACCTATTTAACTTGTTTTATGCTTAAGTGTTATGGAAACATAAAGTGTAAAAATAAACTAAATGAAGCATTTTTAGCACAATCTTAAATAAAGGACTAGAAAGAGCATATCAGGACAAGTCATTAGAGCTAATAAGTGCAAATTATAAAATCATAATTGCATTAGAAATCCAACTTGAATAAAGAATCCTAGTGGGATATGGATTGGTCAGAGCAAATTTTCCAGACCAGATCTTTGTATACTATTTGGACCATATCTAAAGTTATAAATGTAATTTTATTTCCCTTCAAGTTGAGCTGAAAACTGAACATCTCAAACTTTTTATACATATATGTAGGCCTAGTAAATCATTTAGATGAGAGAGAATGACATCTTGAAGTTAGGCTTAAAATTTGTCAGCACATTAGCACAAGTCTAACCTAATCTTTTCATGTTGGGATGATGACATGGAAGCTAATTAATAATGTGGGAATGGTCCTACATGACCAAGAAATCTTTATAGAAGGTCAAAGTCAATGTACAAGCCATTAAAATCATATTAATAAAAGGAAATCTAAAAGTAGTTTAACTAGGAATTAGTCGTTAACTAGGAAACTTCCTCATCTCCTCACACACACATAACATACCTTAACCCTAAAAGAAAAGGAAGAGGACATTCATAATATAACAGAAAAGAGGGAGAGGGATTTTATGGTTATAAAAAATTATATTTCTTTTTTCTTGTTCAAAGTTATGTTAATCATGAATTTCATGCAAACTTAGTTTTCAATTTTAAAGGGTTAGTACTCTTGGGTCTTAAATTATCATAAGGATTTGGGCTTAAAACTATTCCATATCTGATTGTAATACATAAATATTTTGTGTTTTTCTATGATTAAATTTAATGATTGATGACCTAAATTTGGTATGATAGGCAAAATATGTTTTTATTTTTATTTTAAATCTATTGTTAATGATCAGTTTATGGTGGATTCATAACTAATTAACTTAAATAGTAAAGGTATCTAATTTTCAAACTCATTTTTTATTATTTGTTACTTGGAAAGAATAAGTCTTGATTAAATTAACTCCTCATGTGTATTTAGTTATCATGAATCAATTGCACCTATCTAGATCTTAATATCGTAATGTAATTAAATCTTCCATGTCTAATGAAGGTTATTGTGTGATTAGAGTTAATAAATGCACGAATACTAAGTTAACTAAAAAGTAAGGATGGGTAGAAAAATGTTTTTCACGATTGATTTATTTATGATCACAAATCAAATTAGAAAATATATCCAATTCAATTATTGGTGTTTAATTATTCTTGAGGAACATTTTCTTAAAGTTAACGTTAAAACGTTTTTCTCTTTACAGTTTATATTCTATCGAATTTGTCTTTTTATTTTAGAATTGATTTTCTCAGTGTTTTAAATCGCTTTTAGTTAGTTTAGATCATAAAAAATCCCTCTTTTAATTATTTATCGTTTAAATTTCATATTAGTTGATTTTGTTAGATTAACATATTTCATGTATTTTTCACTTGATTTGTTTTAATCTAAACTTAAATAACTTGTCTTGATTGAGTAACTAAGTTATAGTATTTGTATCTTTATGGTACGATACCCTAACTTTCTATTCTATAAATCATTAATTTTAAGAGTTTAAATTTGCACAAAGTCAACACTCGCACACTAAAATAAGTAATTGGTTTCTTCTCAAAATAGCTCCAATACATATTCATGAGGCATCACACTCAATCTCAAAAGTTTCAGTAAAGTCAGGTAATACTAATAAATGTGCTAAATATAACCTTTCTTTAAGAAGATTAAATGCATGCTCTTGGTCACTACCCCATTAAAACCTAACAAACTTTTCAACAATCTCAATGAGTGGTGCAACTAGTAAACTTAATTCCTTAACAAATATCCTATATAAAATAGTCAAACCATGAAAACTTCTTACCTGAATAATTGATTTAGATGTGGGTTATTCTTGGATAGCTTTTACCTTTTCATCATCCATCTATATACCTTTTACACTAATAACATAACCAAGAAAAAGTAACTTTTCCAAAGTAAAAAGTATATTTTTTCATATTAGCATATAATGTTTCTTTTCTCAAAACATTAAGCACACATCATAAATACTCAACATGGGCCTAAACTTTTGCTATAAACTAAGATATCATCAAAATAAACAACAATAAACATGCCTATATATGTATGCAAAACATGATTTAACAATCTTATAAAAGTGCTAGGTGCATTAGTAAGATCAAACGACGTAACTAACCATTCATACAATTCATATTTAGTATTCAAAGTAGTTTTTCATTCATCACCTTCTTTCATTTTAATTTGATGATATCCACTTTTCAAATCAATCTTAGTAAAAACACAAGAACCATGCAATTTATATAGCATATAATCTAACCTGGAAATGAGATGTTTATAATTTACCATAATGTTCTTGATAGCTTAGTAATCAACACACATCCTCTAAAATCCATTTTGTTTAGCACTAATAACACCAGAATAACACATGAACTCATGCTTTCTTTTATGTGCCTCTTGGACATTAGCTTTTTAACTTGCATTTGAAGCTCCTTTGTCTCATTGTGATTACTTCTATAGACTCGATGATTAGGAATCACATATTTGAGCATGAGATCAATTTGATGTTTGATTCCTTTTATTGGTGGCAAACCATTAAGCACATTTTTAGAAAACACATTTTTTAATTCTTGTAATAGAGAAACATCAATACTAGGAATAGAAGGATCAAGTTTGTTAGTATTAAAATATGCCTATAAATATAAAAGTACAAATATAGATTGGTTAGTATAAAAAAACATTATTAATCTCATTTTTTTTTTGCATAAAAACTCATTTGTTTCTTTGTTTCTTCCTCAATACTCTCATTTCTCTTCTCTCTCTTTTTTTTCCTTAATTTTTCTCTTTATTCTCGACCAACTCTCTAATTTTTCTCTCTCGGCTGAATCTGACTTTTCTCTCAACTCATTGCTCACGATCAAATCTTGATTTTAACTCATTTTAGCCTCACTTTTCCTTTTCAATTTCAACTGGTCCTTGTAAACTTATTTAAGTGATAATGATATAATAGTGATGAATTTTCCATATTTTACAAAAGAACACCTATTTCTAAACCCATCATATACAACCTTACTATCAAACTGACATGACCTCACCAATAATAAATGACATGCATGTATGGAAACAATATCACACAAAACTTTATCACTATATCTTCCAGTAAAAATGAGATAAAAAATTATTTATTAACCTTCACTTCCCCAACATTAATTCAAACACTAAAGTCTATAAGGTTTATGATACTTTGTAGTATTCAAATTCAACTTCTAACAAGTATAGTACATGCTACATTAACACAACCCCCACTATCTATAATCATATTACACAACTTATTACTGATGTGGCATCTCATATTAAGGATATTACTCATTTATTACTTTAAATCATCCCTTTTTATCTGAATATTCAATGCTCACCTAATCATAAAATATTCACCCTTAACTAGATACTCTACATCACCATCATTCACAATATCCTATCATCATTGTTGTCACTTTCGGATTAAATCTCCCCATGATCATGTAAAATCATAACTCTCTTATTTTACTATTAAAAAGCTATGTGATCTATTCTCACACATAAGCAATAGCTAATATTATTGTTACAAGGTGTTTCGAGTATCATATTTACCTCTTATATTTATGGAGACTTCTTTCTTTCACTTAGGTGGTCTAGTTTTAGCTCCCACAATCGGCTTGTTTTGGGCAGCCCTCTCTTTCCTATAATTCAGTCTCCATGTTAAAAAGGAACCCCAATTCTGAAATTGTCATGTACTACTCGTCCTCTTAAGTTGTTGTTCCATCTTTATAGCTATATACACCATGTTTTTTAACTTTATATAGTGGTGCAACTCTACCACATTCGCTATCTCACTATTCAAACCATTAAAAACATAGCTATAGTAGTTTCTTGGTAAAATCATATTATTCTATATGTTTATGACCTTATTCTTAGTCTTTTATTCATGTTTTATATCTTATAATAGTTTACTTAACTTATTTTCTGCTTAATAATGTTATGGAGACACAAAGTATAAACAAGAGTTCAATAAAGCTTTTTTTAGCACAATTTCAAGTAAAGGACTAGAAAGAACACATTGGGAAAAATCATTGGAGCTAAGAAGTGAAAATACTAATTTCATTAAGAATCCAACTTGAATAAGAAATCCTAGTGGGATTATGATTGGTTAAACCATATATATCATATTAAACGTCTTTTTACCATTTAAACTATATCTAGAGCTATAAATGGAATTTTGTTATAATTGAAGTTGGGTTGAAAATTAGACATCTCAAGCTTTCCATTCATATATGGTAAGAGTGCTAACTCATCTAGACAAGAGAGAATGACATCTTGGAAACCAGGCTTAAAATTTGTCAGCAAACTAGCACGAGTCTAGCCCAATCTTTTCATGTTAGGATGATGACATGGCAGCTCATTAATGATATGAAAAGTGATGCGAACCTCGTGATCATGTGGTCATGCAACCCCCAATCAAGATTCAGATCTACTCCTGAAAAGCTGAAAGAGGTCTGATAGGAGTGACATAATGAAAACCTACCCCAAGGCATGATTACTATTGGAATGAAGTCGAATGATGTCATGAAGCCAGTTAATCTTTGATAAGTCAGATTCAGTTCATTCAAGAACTAAAAAATATAAGAATCTCTCTCACATATTAAACTGAAAAGTTTGGAAGTATTATTCTTCAAAGGTACCAAAATTTAGGCTTTACTTGTGTTTAAATAGTTCTGAGAAATTAACCCTAATGGATCTACCTTTGTGGACTAAATTGACTCACTTATAAAAAACTGATCAAAAACCTTTACTAGCAAGCCCAAACTCTAATCCAAACAAGCTTTAGATCTTAGTTGAAAATAAAGTATTAATTAAACCCAAACAAGTCTTGGGTGTAGCTAACAAAATAAAAATAAAGCTCATAAGTCTAAGTCTTTTTTTGCTATGAGAAGTTAAGAAGAAAATAAAACATTGTTGCCCAATAATCCTAGGAACTAAAGGAGAAGTTGTTGCCCCTTTGATTTTCAAGTTAGAATAGGATTCTGATCTCAGCCTTGTATTTATCCTTTTTTTGAAAGGAAAAGGATGTTGCTTTTAATGCTCTTATTTACTGCCATATGTGTTTCCTAAGTCAGCTTGGATTCTTTTGTTTCCTTTACTATGTTTTCACCTCACTAGACAAGGAAAAAAAATAAACCCTAATATTTAAAGGAAATAATTAATGTTCCCACACATAATAGAAAATTCAAAACTAGTTAGGAATCCATAAAACACATGGAAACATCACAAAACAAGGCTAGTCGGAATTGATACAATATTAGCAGCCTTGTTGTCGAAACTTTATGGTCCAAATAAGGGTGGATTGGGTCCCACTTGCATATGGATTAAAAGTATTAAGGCCTCGTCTTTATGCTATAAAGGATCCCAAAGTCCAGCCTCGGCCAAAACTTGCACAATTAGTCCATTCAATACACATTTGGACTTTGTGATCGGCTCATTTGGAACGTGTAATGGGTCTTTGGTGTTTGTGAGCTGATCCACATCAGAAAGGGTCTTATATGATCAAGAAACCTCTCTGCAAGGTCAAAGTTGATACACAAGTCATTAGAATCATATTACTGTAAAGAAACTTTAAGGTAGTCAGATTAGAAATTAATTATTAACTATGAAACTTCATCACTACCTTAATTTTATATTTTACCAATCTTAACCTCTAACAAAGGGATCATGTTTAGAACATAGGAGAAGAGAAGGAGAGGAATTCTATGATTATAATTTTTTTATCGTTTTCTTTTTTTGAATTTACGACATGCTTAGTTTTCAATTTAAGAGGTTAGTACTCATGGATTTTAAATTATCATGAGGATTTGTTCTTAAAATTATTATATATTTGATTGTGATACATGAATGTCTTGTGTTTTTCTATGATTAAATTTGATGATTGATAATTTAAATTCTATATGATACGCAACATATATTTTTGTTTTAAATTTATTACTAATTGATTAGTTTATTGCATATGCATGACTATTTAAATTAAGTAGCAGGAATATCTAATTTTCAAACCCATGTTTGATTATTTTTTACTAAGAAACATAAGTCTTGATTAAATTAACTCCTTATACATGTTTAATTATCATAATTCAATTGCATCTATCTTGATATGCTTAAATGCTTAATGAAGGTTATTATGTTATTATGATTAATTAATGCATAGATGCTAGATTAAATAAAAAGTAAGGATTAGTAGAAAAACTTGTTGTTTTTCATGGCTGATTTATTTATTATCACAAATCAAAATAGAAAACATATTTAAATTCAATAATTGATATTTAATTGTTCTTGAGGAATACTTCTTATACAAAAAAAAAATTCTTTATATTTTTTTTACATTCTGCCGATTTACCTCTTATTTTTCAAAATTGATTTATTTTGTTTTCTTAGCTTTCCAAGTTTTTTTAGTTAATTTTGATAGTAAACAAAACCCTAATTTTATTTACTTTCATTCATGTGTGCTTGAATTTAAAATTTGCATCTTTAGTTGGTTTATTTTAATCTAAACTTAATAGCTTGTCTTGATTAAGTAATTAAGTTATAATACTTGTATCTTTATGGGACAATACCTTTATTTTTTATATTACAAATCATTTATTTAAGGATTTAAATTTGCATAACTTTAACACTCGTCAAACTTTTAGCATCGTTGTCAGGGATACTAATCCTTATTTATTTGAATCAAGCTTGTGCTTTTGTTTAGTTTAGCTTGCTCGATACTTTAGCATATATAAGAATGCCTTTTGGTTTATGCAATGTACCTAGTACTTTTTAAAGATGCTTGACGAGTATATTTTCAGACTATGTAGGAGGAATCACAAAGGTTTTTATGAATGATTTTATTGTTTATGGTACTTTTGATGCACACCATGAAAATTTAACTTTTATTTTTAAAAGATGAATGGAAACTAACCTTGAATTATAAAAAGTATCATTTTATGGTTGAACAATGGATAGTTTTAGAGCATGTAGTTTCTACTAGAGGTTTGAAAGTTGATAAAGCTAAGATATATATTATTGTATCCTTGTCTTATCCCTCAAATGTGCAAGAAGTTCATTCTTTTCTAGAACATGTAGGTTTCTATCGAAGATTTATCAATGACTTTTTGAAAATAGCATTGTCCTTGTGTAAATTATTGGCAAAGGATGAAAATTTCATGTTTAGTTTAGGAAAAAAGTTGTTCTCTTTCATTCATGTTTAAAGCTCTTTCTTTGTTTTAATGATGGTATCGTAACGAGGATTAATTTGATTGAACCTTAGACATGGACATAAAGTCAAGTCACAGACAATAAATGAATGTGTATATTAGGAGGCAACCCAATATACAAAAACAATTAAAAAAATAGATTTGCTTTCATCTTTTATTTCCTCTTTTACCTTTATTTTCTTTTTTGTTTTTTTTGTGTGATGATGCTTGTTTTACCTAGTTTAGCTAAATTTGTTCATGTTTGGGTGTTTTTCCTTTGCATGTGCAATTTGGGTATGAGTACTTGTTTTTAATATAAAAAAAATGTTATGTTGGATTTTTGTTTCAAACCTTTAGTATATGTTTTTACTTTTTATGAGCTTTGGAAATTTGAACATTATTATTTGATGAATATTATTCATTCAAAAGTTATCTATTTTCGGAACTTATTTAATATCCTGTAGATGTTATAATTATATTACATGTGTGTGTGAACCATAAAATATACTATAGTGATAGAAGAAATAGAAAAAAAAAATATTCCCTTTATAATTTATTTTAATGAGAATATACTATAGGAATTTAAAATTAAAAGAAGCTAAATATTGATATTTTCATAATAATAAATTTGAATGCTTCGATGATTATACTCAAAAGTCAATCTACACCCAATTCAAAAATATCTCATATATATGTGTGCGCATGCTGAAAGTAATTTTTTTAATTTAATATAATATATATGTATTTCAATATTAATAAAGTACATATATTGATAACAATAAGAAAGATATAAATATATTAGAAACCTATTGTCGTCCATAGATGCAACTCCCTTCTACCTGTTAAGTAGCTCCTCTATCATCTGCAATGCAACCCTTTCCTCGTCATCTGGACCATCATCACTACCACCTTCTTGGCCTGCCATATCTGATGTATCTGAGATGAGAATCTTTTGTTCCGGGGCTTGCCGTCCATCCTTCTTTCCAAGCTCTACAGTCATAATCCAATTTGAAACCGAACGTGGACCGGCACGCTTTTGCCAGACTCCAATGTGGCAATTCTCGGCGTCAAGCCTTAGACAAGTTAGGGAAGGATATGGAGATCTGCAATATTTGCGTAGTTTTGCACTAAGAGCTGACGAGGAGGAGGGAGAGTTCTGACCATTTCTTGTTTGATTTGCAACCACAGGGAAGTTTGTTTTGGCGTTACGGCCACTCATCAAAATCGCTGCTTCATCGTAGGCTCTTGCTGCCTCTTCAGCCGTATCAAATGTTCCAAGCCACACCCTTCTTTTTCTGTGCGCAATAATCAAGAACCCATGAAAGTTTAAGGCTACCAATAAAGAGAAAACAAAAGGACAAAAGAAAACTAAGACTTTGGAGCAAAAAGGCTAGAACATGATAGCAAAGTACTGGGGACGATTTTTATTTTTTTTACCCCAAAACACTTTGAATTTTAGAAATCATTTTCAAACAGGTATGAATGAATAGATAGATAAATAAATATAGGAAATTGAGAAACATAAGAACAAAACCAGTACAGTAAAGGATGACGAATCTCAGACACCCATGAGCCCCAGTGGCGTTGCCTGACACCTCTGAACTTCTTTGATTGTACCATGATGTGAAGAACTGACAGACTTTTATGTCTTTCTGCGTTTTTCCCTTGCCAGTTCAAATCTTACGGATCAAGTATATATACAGTACAAGAGAACGTTATGCTGTGAGCGAGCTAGTAAATTGAATGAGCAATTATTCATTGCTTGGTTTTTGGATCAAGTATAGCTGTATAGGCCATTGGTAGCGTCAACAATCTACCCTAGAATTAAAGGGTCACCCTCTATTTTCCATTAGCAGCTGCTGCATGTGCTGGCCATAATTTGCAACCCCCCACTCTACCTCTAGGCACTTGGAAAACTGGAGGAACAGAAACGACAATTTTCATGTAAATGGAGCGTAGGCGTATACAATAATCATCCAAGAATTTAATTCTACACAGCTATGATTAAATATCAGTTGTGTTGTGGCCCCAAATTGTCAGCTTTCCGATGTCTCGGTGATTGGAAAGGGAGTTGACAGCTGATTTTCCGTGTTATATACTATATGCTAAAGCAAGAATAGGCAACGCTTCAATTATCAATTGCCATGTTACTGCGTCCGAAGCTACAACTGCAAGCACATGCGTGTATAAATATACATTTATGTAA
>Ga0307513_10004380_pt1 | contig 18855 bp, 12 predicted proteins | sample 15_EM_MG_FD_202174 | JGI IMG/M metagenome (GOLD analysis project Ga0307513, IMG submission 202174) | Populus trichocarpa ectomycorrhiza microbial communities from riparian zone in the Pacific Northwest, United States - 15_EM | ecosystem: Host-associated > Plants > Roots > Unclassified | place...
GAAGACCAGTTGAACAAGTGTTGTTTTACCCAGCCCCCCCATCCCCATAATAGCATGAATAGGGAGATCACCTGAAGTAGTGAGCAGCATGTTGATTAGTTCCTCTTTCTCCTTGCCTCTTCCATAAATTTCTGATTCATTCACCGAAGACCAAGTCTGACGCTGAACAAAACTATCTGCTTCCATCTCCACAGCCCCCTCTGTTAGGTGGAAATTTTGTCTCTCCTTGGCAATGGCATCTAGTTTTTCTCTAACATTCTTCAATTTATGAGCCATCCTTTGTCGAAAAACAAGTGGATTATGTTTGCTAGAAAAGAAGGATCTTACTCGATTTTTGAGATCTCTTCGCTGCAGAAGCCACTGAGCTTCAATTGCAAACTCATCCAGTACATCATCAACAACATAAGCTGCATCCTTGAGGTCGCTGAGCCACACCTTGATAGGCTCACTCTTCCACTGCTTCTCCTCTGCATCTTGCAGCACAGCTTGAATGGTTCTGAACATGCGCTTGAGATTTTCAAGCTCGGTCGTTAGGCCCCCAGCAAGTCCAAGCTCTTGAAGAAATAAAGAATTCAAGTTCCCCACGATTGTACTCACGAGAGCAGAAACAATAGCATCAGCCATAGCTTGTTTTGGAATGGAAAAGAAGAAGTAGAAAAGGTGCAAGGAAAACTAAAAGCAAGGGAGGTGAGCAAGAAATGACAAGTAAATATTGAGAAGACAGAGCAGTATGAGATGAAAAATGGAAAAGGCAAACAGCAGTCTCGGATTATATTGATTAGGCTCCACACGGTGCAGGCTTGACTTGGCTATTCCAATTAAACTCATTTTTTATTTTTAAATCAATTTAATATTCAATTAAAAAAATAAATTGAATAAACTACAAAAATTTAGTTATAAAACTGAAATAACTAAATAAAAAAAATTAAAATAAATTATAAAATTTAATTTTCAATTAATCTAATTTCAACATGAACACAACATTGGTTATGGAAAAGAGAAGTGCAGAAGGACCAAATAATTGCTCACTCCGTGGAATAATCAAATATTAATCTATCTTGGACATGAATAGAGAAAGGTTATTATATTTTCAAATATTTGTGATTTTAGAGTGCAGACTTGAGGTTTGACTAACATTGAAGTTTCTGAGCAGCAACACGGCTGTGATTCGAAGACAACATCGATCTGTCAACTTGAATTTCCTTGTTGGTTACTAAACGTCTTCTTCCCGCGCTTGCCAACCCGCGTGGCTCTACACACGGTGCGGACTTGACTAGCCATGCCTGTATTAAAGCAATTGAAGTTTCTGAGAAGCAACACTGCTGTGATTTGAAGACAACATTCCACCTTGATTTTTCTTTTCAATTGAAGTTTTTTCTTTCTCAAATAATTATCTATGCAAAAGTCAAAATGTATTTTTATAAAGAATAATTACTTTCTCAAATAATTCTGATTATAAAACTTTAAATACCATTGAAAATGAATTCAACAAGAAAAACACAAACATGCCTAGTTGCTCATATGCTAATGTACTTATCCACTACTGTGCTAATCTGTGAAATATTTTTGTAGAAAAAAACTCTCAAATTTCTCTTTGTTCTTTGTTGCACCATCGAAAGAGAAATCCAAAGTGATAATGCAACATCCAAAAGTTGATCCCTTGCACTGTATTATGGAATGTTTTATTATGTATATTTATATTTATCCTGTATTTACTTTATATAGGATTCTGATCATGTGTAGTATACTACATGGTTAGTATTATGTACAACCCTATACCTATATATATATTACATGAGGGGAGGGCTGATTCATTCAACACGGCCTCCAGAATATATTTCTAAACACGTCTTCTCCCTTAACTTCAACATGGTATCAGAGCAATATATTTTTCCTCTACAACCAGCGCCTCCCCTTCTCTTCTCAGTGTTCTGTGTCTCCAGTGTTCTGTTTTCTGCAGTATTTACAACCAGCACTCCTCAATCATGGATCCTACTGCACTTCAATCTGCTCCTCTTCAATCTGCTCCTCTCCAATCTGCTCCTCCTCTCACAACAAACACGCAATCTGCTCTTCCTGCAAATTCTCCAATATTGCAATCTGCGTCAGGTTTTTCAGTGGCACCTCCACCTGGATTTTTTGCGCCATCACCTGTTCATTCACTTGGATGTAGTTTTCCTCTAACAATGGCAGCAATACCTTCCTCTGCACCGACTGTTTCAACACATTCTGGACTCCCCTCTGCTGCGTCAATTGTTCCCAACACACATCTTCATGGTGCTGCGGTAGTTCCTCTCTCAAATACTCATCAGGTTATCTCCTTGAAACTGACCAACAATAACTACTATACTGGAGAATGCAAATGAAACCATATTTGTTGGGTCAGGGTGTGTATGCTTTTGTTGACGGGTCTTATCCTTGTCCTGCACTCTATGTTGCTACCACCGAGACAGCAGCTCCTGCTATCAATTCATTCTTCCTTTCATGGAAGCAACAAGACCAATTAATTATGAGTGCTTTCCTCTCTTCTTTATCTACTGAAATTCTACATCTTGTGGTTGACTGTGACACATCTCATAGCATCTGGCAGACACTTGAAAAATCTTTTGCCTCCCCGTCACATTCAAGGATTATGCAATTACATGGTTCCTTTCAGGATTTGCGTCAGGAGGATGATTCAGCTAGCATTTATCTGCAGCGAGCTAAGGTCCTATTTGATGAGTTAGCCGCTGCTGGTCGGCCTCTTTCCTTAGAAGATTTTAATCTTTATGTATTTCGGGGCTTACGCAATGATTTCAAAGATTTAGTGACCAGTTTGTCTACACGGGCAGACCCCTTATCATACTCTTATCTTCACAGTTACTTGCTCACTCATGAATACCTCAATAAGAGCTCTCTTCAATCCACTCTTGGCTCCCCTATGACAGCGCCTCTGTTGCCCGCACCTTCACATCCCACAGCTTCACATCCCACAGCTTCAGCATTCTTAGCCCAGCGTAGTGGTTTCGGTGGGTCTTCTGGCCATTCCTATCGTGGGCGTGGGCGTCACCGAGGTGGATGGAGAGGTTACCGTAGTGGTACCCATGGCACCTCTGGATCTAGTTGGCAGCAGACATCTGGGTCCGGTTTTCAGCAAGGTTCTCGTGAGTCTAGGACTAGTTGGCAGCAACACTCTCGTGGATCCAACAACAGTTTTCGAAATGTCAAATGTCAATTGTGTTATGGTTTTGCGCATTCAGCAAAATACTGCTCTCAATTCACTTCACAGCATCTACAGGCTACCGCTAACTTGGCATTTCAAAATTCTCAGCTCTCCTCTGCAGGTTGGTTTCCTGATACGGGTGCTAATCAACATGTGACACCGGACCTTGCTAGTATCACGAGTTCAGAGCCCTATACTGATAGTGATCAATTGCATGTTGGGGATGGTAAGGGACTTGTTATATCACATATTGCTCATTCTAAACTTTATACTCCCAAACGCATTTTTACCCTATCAAATATTCTGCATGTCCCACATATTAAAAAACCATTATTGTCTGTTCAGAAATTTTGCATTGAGAATAATGTATTTTTTGAATTGCATTCATCTATGTTTTATGTTAAGGATCTAATAACCAAGGAGGTGTGATAAGATAATTTTTAGCATGTATATTTTCCACTATTCATGCTTGATTTTTAAATATTTTGGATATGTTGCACAAGAAAATTAGAATGTTGAATCTCTTTTTGAACTATTGACCTCGTGGGAAATTAATGTGTTTTCAGATATTAGGTTACTGAACAGGCAGAGCCCGGCAGTGAAACTGAACAGTGATTCATTATGTGCTGCAAAAGAAGCTATACAACTTAGTTCCAGATGTTTGTCATCATTTTCAAATAGCTGAGATGAAGGTCTACAAAACATATGAAGGGCATATAACTCAGTTTTGTTGTTTCGAAGCCCAAAAAGCGAGTTGAAAAACAAGGATTGAACCAGCCCGAAATTCCTGCATTGCACAGACTGTTTCGGTTTATGCCCCTTATCTCAACGCTCAGAGGTCCAAAAATTGCAAGATCAGTGTCGTTGGAAAGAACATTTGATTCTCTACAATTTCTCCAGAAATAGAGATCTTTGAATTCGCACTTTTCCTACCTCAAATCTGGCCCGCAATGTCTGGGTAGGAAGGAATTCAATGCAGAAATGGAAACTTTCCTCATTACTGCAGGGGTAGAACAACCACAATATAAAATAAGAAAAACAGAGTGGAGACAGGGGAGAAACCCTATAACAGACAAAGCAAAACAGAGGAGGCGCCACCAAGAGTAACAAAAAGAACAGAGGCAAAAATATTGAAGACCGGGAGGACACCTATCTCTTCCACTGAAATTCTCTGCTTTTGAGTGATGTTCATCGTATCAAGTTTGTTTCTCTTTAATTTAACTATGGAGTAGACTTTTATTCTAGGATTTTTGATGTAACGTTACTATGAATATGGGAACAATTTCTTCGATTGAATTATTACATTAAGATGTTGAGTATTTCATTCTATGTGTAATGCTTGCGTGTGTTTGGCCAACATCTGCATGATTTAGAATTCAATTTGAAACTGAGAAGTGATAATTGTTTTAGCTATTGTTTGAAATACCTTAAGAAATCTATAGGATAGAGATATCCTAGGAACTTTTGTAATCATTACAGGTTTTACAGTACTTAATAAATTTCGACAAGTTCAGAACTTTCGTAGAGTATATGAAATTTGTTTGTCGAAATAATTTATTGATGCTCGAGAGAGATTAATATTTACATTAGGAAACCTGATTATCAGCATTAGGAGTAATTAATTTAATCGAGAAAGTTCACATAGACATAGTTACGGTAAGTCATAAATCCTAGAACCAGTACAATTGAATTCATTAATATTTAATCATTTGGTTGTTTGTTTTTTTTAATCATTAATTTTTGTTTCATAAATTATCTCATTCGATTCCTCAAATAGATCATAATTTAAAAGACTTTGGTAATTAATAGTAATTTTTACAAATCCTCGTGGGACGATACTCTACTCATCACTTTATTACTTGTTACGATTCGTGCACTTGCGAAATTAACCAACAAGTTTTTGATCCTTTCCGGTCAGAGTAGGGATGGTCTATATGTCTTATCCGAGTCTTCTGCAACGTCCGTACCTGAAGCTTTCCTATCTACATCTATGTTCTCCACTGCTGATGTTTGGCATCGTCGCCTTGGGCATCCTAGCTCTCGTATTTTAGGGTCTCTAGTATCAAATAATAAAGTTGCATGTACTTCAAGAGTTTTTAATTTTAGTTGTTCATCTTGTCCTTTAGGCAAAGCATCGCGTATGTCGTTAGGCCTTACTGGTCATAAAACTTGTGCTCCTCTTGAGCTTATTTTCAGTGATGTTTGGGGACCTTCTCCTATGTTATCTACTGACGGTTATCGGTATTTTGTGATTTTTATGGATGCCTATACTAAGTATATCTGGTTCTTTCCTTTAGCAGCAAAATCTGACGTGTTTAAAATTTTTCTTCAATTTCAAGCTCTTGTTGAACTGCAATTCGACACCAAAATTAAATTTGTTCAAACAGATTGGGGTGGTGAATATAGGAAGTTAAACACATATTTTAAAACTATTGGAATCCATCATCGTTTAATCTGTCCTCACACACATGAACAAAATGGTACTGTTGAGCGTCGTCATCGTCACATTGTTGAAACTGGCCTTACGCTACTTGGTCAGTGTAAGGCTCCATTAAAATTTTGGAGTTATGCTTTTGAAACGGCTGTTTATCTCATAAATCGTATGCCTACCGTTGTTTTAAATGGTAGTACCCCTTTTGAACGTTTGTTTAAATCTTCTCCTGATTACAATTTTCTTCGTATTTTTTGGTGTTTATGTTTTCCTTTGCTTCGTCCCTATAATCGACATAAACTAGATTTTCGATCAACACCGTGTGTGTTTCTTGGCTATAGTTCCTTTCATTTGGGTTATCATTGTTTTGATTTGTCAACATCTCGTATGTATATTGCACGGCATGTTAAATTTCATGAAAATACATTTCCCTTTGCATGTTCTGAACAGACAACGTCCTTGCCTTCTTCATCTCTACAAACAGCACTCCCAGCCTTAACTTTTTTTCCTACACCTATGACCACTCCATCTACCCCATCTCTACCACTTTCTCCAACACCTGCTCATATGGTTGTTGCCTCACCTCCTTCACCCTGTCCCGTGAATAACAGTCCCTCTCCTTCATCTCCACTTTATTCTGCTACTGATCACTCTCCAAGTATGGTTTCTGTTTCTCCAGGTACGGTGATCCCACTGTCAGCAGACTCCTCTCCGGTTGTGTCCCCATCTCGGCCTCCTAGCAGTCCCACATCGAGTCCTTCCTCTGGCTCCTCTCCTGGCTTGCATTTGGTAGTGGATTTATCTAACTTTGATCTTCAGCAGGTTTCTCATAGTCCATCCCTTCTGCCAGCTAACTCCTCTCGTAGCCACCATATGACGCTTCGTCCACGCCAACCAAAACAGGCGCATCTTAGTGTGTCTCAGTCCTCTGCTCCTGTGCGTTCAGCTCAATCCCCTGCTTCTGTGTGTTCTGCATCTCCTGAGCATGAACCCCTCACGTTTAAAGATGCCACTCAGCACTCGGCATGGCAGCAAGCTATGCAAGATGAGATTCGAGCTTTGCAATCAAATGGTACGTGGACTCTAGTTCCTTATTGTTCCTCTATGAATGTTGTTGGCAGTCGCTGGGTTTATAAAATTAAGCGGCGAGCGGATGGTAGTATTGACAGGTATAAAGCCCGTCTTGTTGCCAGAGGGTTCACTCAACAAGAAGGAATAAACTATCTTGAGACTTTCAGTCCGGTTGTTAAGCCTGCAACTGTGAGGTTAGTACTTACTATTGTTGTGTCCCGTGGGTGGTTTATTCATCAACTTGATGTTCACAATGCTTTCTTGAATGGGATCCTTCTAGAAGAGGTGTATATGGAGCAACCACCTGGTTTTTCTCACCCTACTCTACCATCTCATGTTTGTCACCTGCATAAGTCTATCTATGGTTTAAAACAGGCTCCCCGGGCGTGGTATACCAGACTCAGTGACTATCTCATTTCTCTTGGTTTTCGTGCCTCTAATGCCGACCCTTCTCTGTTTATTTACTCTGATGGCCATGATCTCATTTACTTGCTTGTGTATGTGGATGATCTTCTTCTTACTGGGAACAATTCCACTCTGCTGCGCCACTTGATTACCTTACTGAATTCAGAATTCAAAATCAGGGATTTAGGCTTTGTGCATTATTTCTTGGGAATTGAAGTTACTAAGACTGCCATGGGACTTATGCTCTCACAACATAAATATGCCCTCGATATCATTCAGAGAGCTGGTATGTCTTAAACCAGAGGAAATAGTGGGGATTGCTGGTAAACTATCTGATGCTGAATCCATGATGGCGCTGAAAGATTTCTTAAACAAAATGGGGTCAAATAATGTGTGGTGTGAAGGAAATGGACCTAGCCCAAATGCTGATCTTCGATCTGGATATATTATGAACTGTGGCATTAGTGGTCTTGAGAATGCAGATGTTTTCCTCTTGGTTGGCACCCAGGTAATCGTATGGACATTTTTAGTCATTTATAGAATGGAACCCTTAGATTTCAGCTGTGCTTTGTGCTATTTCTTTGTGTATGACTTCACAGCCATTAATTTGTCTTCTGTTTGTATGACATCTTGAATTTGTTCTTTGCACTTGTACACTGTTTTACACTTTTTCCTTGCCACATTGACTTCGAAATAATCTTGTTTCCAAGGCATTTGGATTGATTGAGACTTTGTCATTATCTCATATATTGTTTGCTGAATTGTCAGCCAAGGGTAGAAGCTGCCATGGTTAATGCCAGAATCCGCAAGACAGTTCGAGGAAGCAATGCTAAGGTTGCTTATGTTGGCCCTCCGACAGAATTCAACTATGATTGTGAGCATCTAGGCACTGGTCCTGAAACTCTTACTGAAATTGCAGAGGGTCGCCACCCATTTTGCTCAACACTTTCAAATGCCAAAAACCCTGCCATCGTTGTTGGTGCTGGACTCTTTGAGAGATCAGACAAGGATGCAATTTTCTCTGCTGTTGAAACCATTGCGAAAAATGGAAATGTTGTAAGACCTGATTGGAATGGTTTCAATGTGTTGCTTCTCAATGCTGCCCAAGCTGCAGCACTTGACCTTGGACTTGTGCCAGAATCTATCCAAAGTATTGAGAGCGCCAAATTTGTGTATCTGATGGGTGCTGATGACGTGGATTTGGAACAGCTTCCAAGTGATGCCTTTGTTGTTTATCAGGGGCACCATGGGGACCGAGGCGTGTACCGTGCCAATGTAATTCTCCCAGCATCAGCATTCAGTGAGAAAGAAGGGATATGAAAACACAGAAGGGTGTGCGCAGCAGACTTTGCCTGCAGTTCCAACAGTTGGTGATTCCAGGGATGATTGGAAGATAATTCGTGCTCTTTCTGAGGTAGCAGGGGTGCAGTTGCCCTATGATACAATTGGGGCTGTCCGATCTCGGATTAGGACTGTTGCACCAAACCTCTTGAGCATGGACGAGAGAGAGCCAGCTACCTTTTGGGCTTCATTGAAGCCTGAGGTTAATCAGAAGATGAATTCAACTCCTTTCCAGGCTGCTATAGAGAATTTCTATATGACTGATTCTATTACCAGGGCATCAAAGATAATGGCTCAATGCAGTTCACTGCTGCTAAAGAAGTGAGTTCTTGATTTGTTTTATCCTTCCAAAAAACTTGCAAATTCACTTTTATTTGTATAATCATTCAAGCCGTGTGTTACGTACCTATTCTCTAAGAAGGATACAACATATGGTAGAAGAACCAAGGGTACTGCAGAGTTAATAACGTCTGCAGCACGCAATCCTTGTTAGCTGTTAATTCTGTTAGTTTGTTATTAATAGTTAGTTAGCAGGTTGTTACAACAGTTATAGTCAGTTAGAATAATCAGTTAGTAGTTATTTCTGCTATTATAAAACACACAGGAGGGGTATCAGTTGGATATAGAATATACACACAGAAAATTCAGTCTCAACTCTTCTCCCTCGTATTCTCTCTAAACAATTCCTATGTTCTCACCTCATTTCTTCTTCACTTGTTAAGCAACCTTAACAATTGGTATCAGAGCCTTAAGATCTCACACCATGGTTAAAAATATGGAAGAACACTGCAAGAAACTAGAGGAACGAATTCAGAGCATTCAACAAGAATTTCAGGAGCAGCTTGGGGAACAAAGTAGGAAGACTGATCAGATTAGTGTTCAAATTGAAACACTATCGACTCATTCCAAGCATTCCTTGCTCACCACTGGAAAAGAGATGGAAAGTACCTCCAAAGTTATACTATAGACTCCAACAAGGGGCAATCCTGAAGGAATGTTTTCAAGGGGAAAAGGTCCTGCAAGGGGAGATGCAAATTATGGACAGGAACCGCAAAGAGCAATGTTTAATACAGGTTTTCCTATGATGGATCTAACAATATTTCGAGGAGACAATCCTAGAGGATGGCTGAGAAGGTGCGGCAAGCTTTTCAAAATCAATGCAACTCCATTGCAGCAATGGGTGGAGATAGCGTCCTTGTATTTGGAAGGGAAGGCAGAAATATGGTTTGAAGGATATATGTGCAGACTGGATGTTAGTCTAGAATGGGAAGAGTTCTCAAGGGCTATATGTAGCCGGTTTGGTAATAGAGATGATATCGTGGAGGAATTCAATAAACTAACACAGGAAGGCTGTATGGAAGAGTATGTGGAGAGGTTTGAAGAGCTAAAATCATTGATGCATTCATTAAATCCACTACTGCCAGAGTCCTACTACATTTCCAGCTTTATTAGTGGATTAAAGGAGGACATCAAGCCAATGTTGAAGATACTGAAGCCAGGCACGTTAATGACAGCCTTTGATCAAGCTAAGTGGTAGGAGGAGTCAAACAATATCTTGGCAAGGAAGAACAGATTCACTACCAAGCCAGTAATGGGAAGTCAAGGGGGAAGATCATTTGGTAATCAACAATCCAACTATATGAGCAATAATCTGCCGACACCAAAGGTCTCAGAAACCATGTATGAGCAGAGGCGCAGGTTGGGACAGTGTTTTAAGTGTGGGGACAAATTTATGCCAGGACATAAGTGCATTGTCAAGGGGCTGCACATGATTGAAGGCCGGGAAGAGGAAGAATTTATGGATGCTACAACAGGAAACAACAGTACAGAAATGGCACCTGATAGCAAGATTGAGGAATATGGCTTATCCTTGAATGCATTAGCAGATAATTATGCTCATAACACCATACAAATTAGAGGAAGCTATCAAGACAGGGATCTGATCATTCTCATTGATAGTGGCAGCACCCACAGCTTCATGGATGCCAATGTTGCAGGAGAACTACAACTTTCTGTAGAAAACTCCTCTGTGTTAGTAGTAACTGTTGCTAATGGCAGTATAATGCTATGTGATTCCTATACAGCAGGATTTACATGGTTTATGCAGAGCTATGAATTCGTAGCAGATTTAAGGATCTTGAAGTTAGGAAGGTGTGACATGGTGTTAGGGGTGGACTAGTTAAGAAAATTCTCCCCAATCTTATTCGATTTCATCAAGACAAAAATCACCTTTAAGAAGGAAGGAAGAATGTTGGAGCTCAAGGGCATCATCGAGACAGCCAGCCTCCAGCCAATGACAGTAGAGAAGGTCCAAAAGAACTTAAAAACTTCTATCATGGGCTTCGTTGGGCAATTTTTTCTGATAGAAGCAACCACAACATCAGTGGCAGTTTTGGCTAATACAGAAGTAGGGGAACTATTAGCTGATTATGCAGAGGTTTTCCAAGAACCTATTGCATTACCACCAAGGAGGAGGCATGATCACAGAATTCCACTGCAGACATGAGCTCAACCTGTAAACTGCAGACCGTATAAAAACTCCTTCTTTCAAAAAGGGGAGATTGAGAAGATGGTCAAAGAGATGTTATGCAACAACATCATTCAGCTAAGTGTGAGCCCATTTGCTTCACCAGTACTTTTGGTGAAAAAGAAGGACAACACCTGGCGTTTCTGTGTAGACTTTAGGCAGCTGAATGAAGTCACTATCAAGAACAAATTTCCTATTCCCTTGATCGATGACCTGTTGGATGAGCTGCAAGGATCTAGTTTCTTCTTTAAACTGGATTTAAGGTCAGGATATCATCAAGTGCGAATGTATGAGGGAGATATAGAAAAAACAGCCTTTCGCACTCACCAAGGGCATTATGAGTTTAAAGTTATGCCCTTTGGCCTCACGAATGCTCCTGCAACATTCCAAGCCTTGATGAATGACATTCTGGAGCCATTCCTGAGGAAATTTGTCTTAGTGTTCTTTGACGACATTCTCATTTATAGTTCTTCTCTAGAAGCCCACCTCAGACACTTGAAGCAAGTTCTGGAGATCCTGAAGACCAACCAGCTGTATGCAAAGAGATCAAAATGCACGTTTGCTGAACCAAAGGTAGAGTATTTGCGGCATATAATCTCTGCTGAAGGGGTGGCCACAGATCCTAAGAAGACACAGGCTGTACAGGAGTGGCCAATTCCAAAGACTATCAAGGAGCTAAGAGGATTCCTTGGCTTGGCTGGTTATTATTGAAAGTTCATCAGGAAGTTTGGTGTCAATAGTAAACCTTTGACAGAATTACTCAAGAAGAATAATTTTATATGGCACGAAGAGGCATTGGAAGCTTTCCAAAATCTGAAGAAAGCTTTATGTGAGACTTCAATCCTAACCTTGCCTGACTTTACCAAACCATTTGTCTTGGAAACAGACGCCTGTGACACTGGAATTGGGGCAGTGATTAGCCAAGAAGGAAGGCCGTTGGCATTCATGAGCAAGGCCTTGGGAGTAAAACATTTGGGATTGTCTATATATGAGAAGGAGTACTTAGCTATATTGATGGCAGTAGACAAGTGGTGACATTACTTGGAACAAGATCAGTTTATTATACAAACTGATCATGAAAGCCTAACATACTTGATCAAAAAATCCACACTCCCATTCAGAAGAAGGGGCTGACCAAGCTGTTAGGATTGAACTATCGAATCAGGTATAAAAAGGGAAAGGAGAACAAGGCTGTTGATGCCTTATCAAGAAGGATTATGCAGAGTGAAGATAGCTGCCAAGGAACAGACATGACAGGAGGATGGCTCACAACCATAACACAAGTGGTTCCTTCTTGGTATGACCAGATTTACAACTCTTACAAAGATGATGCCAGGCTGCAGGACATCATATAGGGTAAAATGATGGATGATACACAAACTCCAAATTTTACCTATACTAACGGGGTGGTGAAGTATAAAGGGAGAATTGTTATAGGAGCTACAGGGTCATTGAGAGATGAACTCGTCAAAACTACCCATGACTCCTATATTGGAGGGCATACAGGAATTCAGAATACCTATAGGCGACTTAAGGCTCATTTTTATTGGCCTTCCATGAAGAAAACGGTCTATCAACTGGTGCAGCAATGTGACATTTGTAAACAAGCCAAGGCTGAGAGGGTGCCTTACCCTGGGTTGTTACAAGCTCTTCCCATTCCACATGGTCCATGGCAGGATATTACCATGGACTTCATAGAAGGGCTCCCAAAATCTGAAGGCAGGGATACTATCATGGTCATTGTTGATCGCTTCACCAAGTATGGACATTTTATCACCCTAGCACATCCCTTCACAGCCCAGGATGTTGCTAAATTCTTTTTAGATCACATCTACAAGTTCCACGGCTTGCCTGCCACGATCTTGACCGACAGGGATAAGGTTTTCACAAGCTTATTCTGGAAAGAATTGTTTAAACACTTAGGGGTCAAGTTATTACTAAGTACAGCATACCATCCTCAAACGGATGGGCAGACTGAAAGGGTAAATCAGTGCCTCGAGACTTACTTAAGATGTATTACTATGCATTGTCCAAAGAAGTGGCACCAATGGGTATCCACAGCACAATGATGGTATAATAGCAGCTTCCATTCCACTATCGGCATGTCCCCATTCCAAGCCTTGTATGGATATGAGCCTCCAGCCAGAGAGATGGTGCTTACTGAGGTTACTCAAGTAGCTGCTGTGGAGGAGTGGAATCAAAGAAGGATCAATATGGATCAATTAATCAAAGGCCTGCTGGAAGGGGCATGGAATCGGATGAGGCAAGTGGCAGACAAAAGACGATCAGAGAGGACATTTTTTATAGGAGATTGGGTTTTTCTAAAGCTTCAACCTTACAAGCAAGGCAGTGTCATGTACAGGAAGCATTACAAGTTAAATCTCAGGTACTATGGTCCCTACCAAGTCCTTGAACGCATTGGTGCAGTAGCATATAAGCTTCAGTTACCCCCAGGAAGTGCAGTGCACCCTGTGTTCCATGTCTCGTTATTAAGAAAAAAAGTGGGAGAAGTGGCCATCGTTTCTCAAGCCCTGCCAGTCGTAGATGATGAGGGTAGGGTAAAAGTGTACCCAGTTACAATACTAGAAAGGAAACTCATGAAGAAGGGTAATGTAGCTGTGGTGGCGGGCTTAATCCAGTGGTCGAATTCGTTCCCTGAAGATGCTACATGGGAGGAGTTGACAGAGTTGCAGTTACAATTTCCAGACTTCAATATTGCTACGTGAACTGATCTAGCTTTCGATTCTTGAGACAAGAATCTTGCATGAAAGGGGCACTGTTACGTACCTATTCTCTAAGAAGGATACAACATATGGTAGAAGAACCAAGGGTACTGCAAAGTTGATAACGTCTGCAGCACGCAATCCTTGTTAGCTGTTAATTCTGTTAGTTTGTTATTAATAGTTAGTTAGCAGGTTGTTACAACAATTATAGTCAGTTAGAATAATCAGTTAGTAGTTATTTCTGCTACTATAAAACACACAAGAGGGGTATCAGTTGGATATAGAATATACACACAGAAAATTTAGTCTCAACTCTTCTCCCTCATATTCTCTCTAAACAATTCCTCTGTTCTCACCTCATTTCTTCTTCACTTGTTAAGCAACCTTAACACCGTGCAAGGCCTTGTTTGGCAAAGGGACAGGCTTGTGGAACTTTGGAAGTACATCCAATAAGGTTACTTTTGGATTCTGTTTATTTCACAGTAACATGTCCAATGTAATAGCATTTCCCTGTAACCTTTTTGTGTGTAAGACACTGGACTTCCCAGGTTTTTTTTTGCCCAATCTTACAAGATGCTCCAGTTTGCGGCAGCATCTGCTTTTGTTCACCAATTCTATTTAATAAAGAAACATCCTCGTGGAGTGAAGTTATCTTTTTATTAGTTAATTCTTATCCATGGTGGGCTAGTGTGTTAATTAAAAAAGCAGGTTGTCTCCTCATTACTTGATAAGCTCTTTGTTCACAACTGTTGAAAACCATATTCAAGGAGTTTCCTTTTAGCAAGTTTCAAGTAGCTCACTGTTTGGTCTCTAACCCTCCACGAGTGCATTTTGCCATCTCCATTGCAAGCTTCTGTAGCTTCTTACCCTTTAAGCATCTTGCCATGATCTCAACCCATTTGCTATGCGGTATGGACTCCAATTTGTCCCAGTTTAGCAAACTGTAAGGTGCTACTTTGGCAGTTAGGGACAACCTAGCTATTAAGAAGGAATGCCTACCTCCTTCATGCATTGCAAGATTCATTGGATTTTACATCAAATTAAAAAGGGCTGTTGAGTAGCAGACTTGGTATTTGAAGATATTTGAAAACAACAATAAAGAAAACAATTGGAGATATTTGAAGCACGTTGTGTTGCACATTGATCATGGAAACATCTCATAAAACTAGAGTAATTATTTATTTTGCTCCTTAAATTCATCTAAAATTGATGGTGTTGCTCATAGACGATCAGAAGCATTATTTCTACAAGTTCCATGGCCAGTAATATCAGTTTCCTGTGGCTCTGTCAAGTTCATGAGCAGACTTGGTATCGTCTTGAGAAGCAGAATCAGCATTTCCACAACAAATTTTCATAATATTATTACAGCATCTACTAAATTGAAGCGTGCTAAAAGTGGCTTCATGACTAACACCAGTTGTTGCAGTAACCTCCCTCCCTCCCTCATTTTTTATGGTTTAATTCTATAATAAACTTCAAGCTATTAGGACAACATTGAATTTATATTTAAACTATTTTTATATCAATTTCATTCATAAACTATTTTAATTATAATCATTCCTAAATTAGAGTCATTAGATCATATGTTGCTACAATGCAATTTTTCTATGGACAATTTATTTTATGGTGCCGGTGGGGTGTCTTTTGGAGTGTTCATGTAGAAATTTGAAGCAGAGTAATGAAGAGACGTGAGACAGAGCAAAACAGAGTTATTCATTCATACCTCTTTCTTATGCTGTACATGTGTATATATAGAGTGGGAAAAACTTGTAGCAAAAAAAGACAATCATATCTAAACTACATAACAAATAAGTTATACTTGATGAGTTGTTGTCAATGGCTAGGTTTCAGAGAAAGACATGGCAGCTCCTCCTTTATGGGTATTGCTTGGAGTATCCGGTTAACCGGAAATAATTTGGTTTTCAATGATATAAAACGAAATATGAAGTCATGCTTCTCTTTAACCCTCCACTGGCTGTCCGCATGGTTACAAAATTACTGTGAAGAGCATTTCAATCGTTGCATTCACCAAGTTGATTGATTCTCATTTTTTCCTTTGTAGTGGTAGAAGACATCTATAGACGAAGGCAGCCATTTCTATCCATGGATGTTATATATATACTTCATCCAACCAACAAAAGAGAAGTAATATATTTTTCTCTGCAGACATATACAAACAAAGTTCTTCTCTGCAGTGAAGCCAATGTATGGGAGACCTGTGACTCCTGACTTTTTTTTTTTAAATTCGAATTAGCTTACGTATACTTCGATTAATTCTATCCCACGGTCCTTAAAATTAACGACTATATAAACCTTCAATATTCTTGAAAAGATTCGAATTCATGGTCATTAAATAGTAAACTCAACATTTAACTAGTTGAGTTACCTCTCAAGATTACTGATACCCTAACTCTTGTCTACACACTGCCGACGGTGCTAGTTAGGGGTGATCATTTTTTGTTCGGTTCGGTTTTTATTAAAAAAAAGTAAACAAACCAATTTTTTTAAAAAAAAACAAAACTGGTTCAAACCGATCGGTTTCGGTTCGGTTTTTTAGGACAAAAACCGGTTTGGATCGATTTTCTTGGTTTTGGCTCTGTTTTTTTAGTTTGGATCGGTTTGTTCCGGTTTGGGTCCGGTTCGGTTTGTTTTTTTGGTTTTAGGCTTATAAAACCGAAACCGAACCGAACCGAACCGGCCGGTTTTTTCAAAATTTTAATCGGTTTTTTTTCACTGTTCGGTTTTTTCAGTTATTTTTTTTACAGTTTTCTTGATTTTTTTGTTTTTTTCTCACTATATCATATGTTTTTTTTTACAGTAAAGAAGGCTGGTGTTCTTACTATTAGTTTTTTTTTTATTATTATAAATTAAAGATCATTAATGGAATCTGCTATGGAAAGAATATTCCGCAATTCTAATTTTTAGATTTTTTTATTCCGACAGCAATTTTTAATGCTAGCAAAATATTTCATTGATATTTTTATTGATATTAGAAATCATTAACGGGATAAAAAAAATTAATGAGCAACCTTTTAAAGATAATATTTCATTAGTAATTCCATTGATATTTTCATTGGTGTTAGAAATCATCAATAATTTCTAATAATAACAAAATTCTCTCTAAATACTGATAGAATACTCTTTTAGCATTCCTTAATTTTCTGCTAGTGTTTAACGTAAATAACTTCTTTTTGTTTTTCAATTAATCAAATTATCATACTTTAAATTGCATACTCATATATTTTTTTACTTCCTTTAAAAATTAACTTAAAAACTTATTGCACCAATGAGAACTAAATACCTTTATCTTGTAAAAAAAAAAGTAGGTTGCAGTCGAGAAATAATTTATTTCCATTTTAATTTTGTATTTTTGGACAATTTTTTACCGTTATCTTGTAAAAAAAAAAAGTAGGTTGCAGTCGAGAAATAATTTATTTCCATTTTAATTTTGTATTTTTGGACAATTTTTTAAGGTTTTTTGGGCTAATAAATTATTATTTTTTAAGTTTTAAGGGTGTTTATTAGATTTGTTTTTATGAAAATAATAAAAATAAATTTTTAAATAAAAAGAACATCCTCTCAATTTTTAGTCACTTTTACTAGAATTTAGATGTGGAAGTTACACGTCATTTGTTTCTTAAAAAAATTAGAAAGATGAGAAGTTTGAAAAAAAAAAAAAAAAAAAACCTCGAGATGCAGGGCCTCGGCTAGCAAACCCTCATGCTTAGACTTATTTTTAAAGGTTCCATCTTGCTTAGCCACCTAGTACTGTGTGCCTTGCCTTTTTTTAAAATCTTTTTTCCAATAATTTTGGTGTGATTTCTTAAATTTTAATTAATCAAATATTTATTAGTTATATTATTTTATTAGATTCTTAAAGTGATTAAGTATATATTTAGATATTATTTTAGTTAAAGTCGATCATTTTTTACCATGTATTTTAATAAGATTTTTTTTTTTATCAGCAAGCATTCTTTTTATACATCCTATCATATATTTTTTTTCTTAAGCAAAATTAACATGTTGTTTTATTGTGAGGGTCTATTTTTTTATCGTATAATTAAATAAAATTATAAAAAAATAAAGTTATTAAATTCAATTAGATTCATGACTTGAATCGTTAGTGTAGTATGTTAACTCAGGTTGAATAGCTTCGATCTAAAATGTCCTCGACTTAATATTAAAAAAAAATCATCTTAAAATTTTTATTGAAGTCAAACTGAGTTTTGGTTGATCATCTGACTTACTTTTGAACTCATCAAGTCAACTGGGTTATATTATATTAACCTCCACATAATTATATCAGAAATTCTAGCTAACCAAATAGTTAAGTTGAGAGATTTTTAAATTGAGTCGTATGGGCTGAGGTTAATGACACTACCAAAGAGTTTTTGTGGCAATATTTGAATATTATGTTATTCTTATTTTTTTTTTAATATACTAGTGTCTAGGTTGTAATTTTTTTTATAATTCAAACTTGCTTTTAAAATAATAATAAAATGTTGTCTGAAAACTAAATAGTTTCGATAATTTTTTTTTAAATGAGCGTGTCAGCTAGACAAACAAATTCTAATTAGATAGATATTTTTTCCTTATTTTAAATCATCCAAATTCTTTTGGATATGTATTCTACTTTCTTTTAATTTTTATTAAATGAAAGACATGTAGGAAGTTAATTTTTTTAATAAAATTAAAAATATTAATAAAAGAAGGAAATATAATAGAAAATTAGTTTGTTTAAACAAAATTTAAATTATTATTTCTTATAATTAAAATATTGTTATATAATTAAATATAAATAATTGAAGAGTTCTTTGTAATGTAAAATCGAATATTTTAATTTGTATTTATTTCAGCTTGACAATTTATTTTTTAATATTTATAGGCACTTATAATTTTTAATTTATTTTATTAAATATATACATCAAATTTTAAATTTACAAATAAATTTTTTTTATAACTAAAAAATATATTATCAATCCTTGTACAATTTTTTTTATATATAAATTTTTTAGTATAGCATGTAGTAGCTCGGGTAGTATTTCATAAAGCACCGGCCACTAATATTTTTTTATTATCATAAAGACAGTGTATACATACTGTATCGGATCGGTTGCACAATCATTATAGTCTCCTACCACCTTAAAGTCAACCT
>Ga0307513_10004381_pt1 | contig 18849 bp, 23 predicted proteins | sample 15_EM_MG_FD_202174 | JGI IMG/M metagenome (GOLD analysis project Ga0307513, IMG submission 202174) | Populus trichocarpa ectomycorrhiza microbial communities from riparian zone in the Pacific Northwest, United States - 15_EM | ecosystem: Host-associated > Plants > Roots > Unclassified | place...
TTATGATCCACCCCCCCTTCGTTGCAACGTTGCGTTTTAAGGCCCCCCATTTTTTACCGAGGTACAGGGCATAATTTTTGTAGGTTCCACAAGCGAGGTTTGCTGCCCTCACCCCCTGTGTAACCTACAAAACTTATGCCCTGTATGTACGGTACCTCCTAGGGATTCGCCCGAACACATCCTTTTGCCTAGCGGACACCGGAATATTTTCAAGCAATACGGAATTATGTCACCCACCAACGACGAAACCTCCCGCGAAATCGCCTTTAGGAACACCACTTCCGAGTTCGAGATTTTCCTCCCCCAAGCTCTCAATGAGACTTGGTGGTCTACTCGAGTACCCTGGGACACTCCGCTGTTGATGTAGCCTTCTGCGGATATGCAGTGAACCACGAGGGCTTGGCGCGTCAACATGATAACATAGCTAAGCAACTCAACCTAAAGCTTAATCCTATCATATCACTTCAATGCTTAGGAAAAATACTTTTTAAATTAAGGGTAACGTTAAGCCCCAGCCCGGACAGACTGCGAAGTTAAAAGAGAGGGATGTTACCAGACACCATCTTTTGTTTTGTGATGCCACTAAGGATTGGATCACGGTTAAAGTAGCGTTTGTATTAATATCATATCAAAAAAACTAGAATACACTGTGGATAGTCGTGAAGGTGGCTCCTTGGTAAGAGATCTGAGTTTGCATCGTCATGATTACGGTGAGGAGGAGGTTAGCGATAGCGTTAGCAGTGGAAGGTGAGAAATGCAGGGAATGCCATTCATGTCGGAGCGGCAAAGCGAACATATCACCGAGTAGATTTTCACAAGAGATAGAATAAGTTAACCACAAGACGCAAAGTTATTATAGCTAGGGCTTTCCTGGTCAGCATGATAACACGGAGGTTCCCGAATTTGTAGCTAAGCAACTCGACCTGAGGTCTGATTCTGTCAATGAGATGCTTAGGAAAAATACTTCCTGGGTTAAGGGTAACTTTAGGCCCCAACCCAGACAGGCTGAGAAGTTGAGGGGAAGGATGCTACCAGCAACCATCGTTAGTTTCGTGATGTCAGGATTGGATCGCGATTAAGGTCATGTTTGTATATCATATGAAAAATTAGAACACACGGTGAACGGGCACGAGAAATTTGAGTTTCCATTGTCAAGGTCACGGTGGGGGGAAGGCTAGCAGTCGTGGTAGCAATACGAACGTGGGAATGTACTAGTATCAACGTTACTTTGTGGGTTGCTATCAATATTGTGACAGCTTAAAGTAAATGTGTGGGTTACCATAGTAACAGTATGACTCAGCATGACTTTGAGGCTCAAAATACGTATGATACTTGTCGAAGGCTTACATTATCAATATTTAGTAATTTACAAATACCCTATCGAGCCTCAAGTAAAGCTTAGCCACCATGTTGCTATGGTAACCCACAAAGTAACGTTGAGCTGTCCAGTACAGAGAATTGTCTCAGGAGTCTGAGTTTCCTCTCTAAGTCACGCGTCGTTTTATTTTGCTGGTGTTCTCTCTCGTCCCCACAAAAATACGTCCTGAGACAATTCTCTCTTATTCAAGATAATACGGTAACGTTGAGCTGTCCGGCACTCTTTAGAGTGCCCCCGGTTGTGAGCCAGCGAACATGCCGGGGTAGCGGCCGCTCGCCGCAACCTTGGCACGATTACAATGTGTCAACCTGTGTATTTTCAGAAGAGATACTCAAGTAAAATAGTCACAAAGCGCGAAGTTATAATAGCTATATTGTCTTCTATGATGCGATTCTAAGGTGGAGTGCAGTAAGTCCAAAAGATACCGGGAATGACCGTAACTTTGATAGGTAAATTACTCGAACCTGAGAATAAACACACTCTTTCCTTGGTCCGCACAACAGTACGACACCGGTATGATATAACCCATAAACCCTATTTCGCCACCGGATAATATGCACGATATAACGCATGGCACTAATACGGCCCAACTCTAAGCTTAGGCGAGGGGCCACCAGGGTCAGTGTTATATAACCCTCCTTCAGACGAAAGCAGACGAGGAGCGAGAAAGTTACAATCAAGAGGAAAACAGCACATCCAGGGCATGAGATACTGTTGCAGAAGAATAAGTGTCGCTATATGAGTACCTGTGAACCGGGGTGAGAGTGCTTGCCGGCAGTGGCTGTGGAGAGTTATGGGACCTGTTACTATAAAGACCTACCAGGGTCAGCCCGAGGTACAGTACCAGGGCAAAAGTATTCGTCCGATGCCCTTTTTACACCAAAAGTGCCATCTTCACCACCCTCTCTCATTGCGCAATGTATATGAGAATCGGTGAAAATTTATCCTTGCATTAGCAAACCCGTAGATAACATGAAGAAAGTTACAGAAACCTTAAACATTACCAAGTGATGGAGAAAAGGTCGTTTAAGTATCTAGTAGTGGTTGCCATGTACTTTTTGTATGGAGCCCCATACAAAAACATAAGTCACTTTTACACTTGTTGACACAATCATGAACACTGAAGACAGCGTTGATTCCCTACACTTCTCCTTGTAGAGGTTTGAATAGATAGTGATTCCCTAGCTGGTGGAAAGATTTCAAGTGTTTTTATATAAGCAGTGTTGAGAATTGTTTGTTTAAAAATGTCCATTTTTGGTGTAATAAGGGGATCGGACAAGTATTTTTGCACCCGTACTTTATCTCCGGTGACCGGAAGAGAGAGCTTGGGACTGCGGAAATTGATTTCCTTCTGAGTTGAAAGACTAGTGTTCTGACTAAGGGGGTCAAATTATTGTTTTCTCTGGGCGTCTTGTGAAGGGTGCAGCGGCTCTAAGAGAAATTTTCTAAAGGTTGTAACATTAAGTGTTGCTGATGACAGAACCTGAACAGAGGATTAGACCGTGACTTAACCGCAACCAAATTTTCTTATTTCGCTTCAATATCCGCAGCGGGGCAAGCACGATCACCTTTTATCAACTTTGAATGCCAACCTCCCGCTCTCAGTTGCTTTGACTCACAGCCCAGCAGCCGAGCTCTCACTTAAGCCCTGTGGCCCCGAAGCCAGCTCAGTGCAAAAATCCGGGTTCACCGGACTTATTAATGCAGTCACAGAGGTCATTCACGCACTGTATGGATAAACAAGACATTTCACTCCTGTACTGGCCCAAGGCTAAATCATACATCCCGAACCAATCATTATGGTATCATGAGACATCACTCGTGCCCTCCCCAACCGTCCTCCGCCGTCCCCTACAGTACCCACAGTCCCCAGCTATCCCGCACCATCCCGGTCGTCCTCCACAGTCCCTGGCCGTTACCTCCCCTCCCCTCCCATCCTCAATCATTCCCTCCCATCCTCAATCATCCCCTCCCATCCCCTCGGGCTGTTGGAAACACCGGGGCTAAAGTTGACCTAATTACAGTACTTCATCAATATTCAAGCCAATCCCTTGAGGTTTTGCTTCTTGATGTTAAAGTATGTCAACTATGACAGATACTAAATCTTTTGGCCCCAGAGGTTGAAACGTAGAAATCTATTTCTTCATTGCTAACCCAACAGCTTTAAGCTTCCAAGGGGAAAAGAGAGAAAGATAAAGACCCGCTATCAATACACCCAATAAATTACTATCCCCTCTTCTATCTAACTTACTAGCGGACAACAATTTTTAGGATATCCCTACCGCCGGGTGGGTTACCTCCTATGTTCCTTTATCTTCTCTAGAGTTCTTGGCCTATCCAGCTTCCAAAAAGCAGTCAAAATATGTGCGGCGTTGAGCTTCCTCGTTCCTGGGGGAAGACTCGGTTCCTAAAGTAGCCTTCCCTCCTCTGCAAAATGGTCACTCGCCACCACTGAGATCCTGCTTGCTTTGAGCGGAATCCGGGCAAATGAGTTACTCGATCCTCGGCAGCCCCATACAGGGTGGATTGAATGCCACCCCCTATGCTCCTGGAAGAGTTTTGTTAATGGGCCTATGATGACCCCTCGTAGCCCCTGGATATCCCTAGCATCTAACCTGGCACAGCAGAATACTTGAACAGAAAATACGCACACACCAACTCTCAAGTCCTCCCCAAGTGGAAATGCAAACCTCTTGGGACTTCCGGCATAATTCTGCATATTCCCCGAGTCGGGGAAAAAATGTACCCAAGTTCATGAGAGATAGAACAATCAAGGTGACGCTCTGCCGGGCTAAGGGGACTTCTTTGTAGGGCCTTCCCTCTATGTTTATAACATTCTCGTAGAAGCTCAGACAAACTTTTGCTAGACATTGCTGGTACAAGAGGCATTCTAAAACTGAAGATGACATATATTTTGATTCCCATCTTCTGAAGTTCAAACGAAATGCCAGGAATCTGGAATGAGAAACTCAAAAGGCCGTACCAAGAAAATCTAAACTCATTAATATCAAATCTCGAAGATAAATCACCTACTTACCAAAGACAAGGCCAATTCCTCATAAAGAGAAATTACAGAAGCTGAAGAAAGGTTTAGCGAGTTTTTTGCTCTCCTCATAGTATCCATATCTAGGATGTCGTAAATACTTTCGCAATGTGTTAAAGTTAACAAATCAACCATAAGGAGAGTTGGTGAACCAACCATACAACGCAGGAAAATCTCCAGCTTCAGTCTCCGGCATGAACTGATTGACTGCAGTCACCATTTCCCAGCCATATTCGAGCCTCCAATACTCCCGGGATGGACAGCTGTCACATGGCGGCTGAACCCGGCCCCGAACTCAAAAATCTCCCGAGCCGCCCTACCCATACCCCGACCGAGAGGGAAGTCGCCCTCTTCGGTATCTTCGCGCACTCGAGCCAGAGAGACACCTTCAACCCCACACCACCCCCGTCAAGTGCTAACATAGGCCCCAACTCCTCCTAAATTTTCTCAACAACCCTCGCAGCCACCAATTCTGAGCAGATTGAGGAAATATCAGTGGCATCAAGGGACGGCGGGGTAGGCTGACGATGCTTGAAGTGGTCACACTGACGAAGGCGTGTAATCCCGGTCCTTGATCTTTGGTTGCGTGGGCCCTGAAGCCTTTTGCCCCCATTCCGGAAAGGATCATTGTCACCAACAACCAGGAGGGAAATTCCCCCCACAAACCCCACCACCGCAAACATTTCCACTTATTCTTCAACTAAAAATCAGATACTTTGTATATCCATCGCCTCTGTACAATAGCTCCAAAGCTGTGATGCCTTCGCTGATCCACGAGTGTGGAGCAGCATGGGTAATGCAATCGATCGCCCGAGCCAGGAGGCGTGGGTTTGTTTTAGATGATTGGGATGATACTATGTTCATGCCCCCTGCTCCCAGTATGTTTCTTATCATTCCATATTCCAATATGGAACGCTAGTTAATCCTGTTTACCAGAGTATAGCAATTTCATTGGCGATTCCTTGGCCACAGGTAAGGAGCCGGATTTGGCCTCCATACCTCGCATCGGCCCTGATAGAAAAAGGCTTACCTGTTTTCCTTCTCTTATTGTGGAGACTAGGTGGAGCGAGTCATATACCCAGCTCCAAAACGATGCCAGACACTAGCTGGAAGATTCAGCGGGAGAAGCCTGTGTTGCCATACTTGTCAAATTCTATCAACCAAATCAAGATACCGGGTCAAATCCGATCTGCTCATTCAACGCACTTATCCGGAGGGGGCTATGCACCCACCAAGTTGCTATGCAAGTTTCTTTTGTATACTCCATTCTCCTGATTCATTTATTAACATCAGTGTAGGAAATCTTTCCCATCCCTCTTTGTTATGAGGACAAGAACCCCACCTTCCTCCTACATGAATTTTATGCAGGCGATTGTCCGGCATCAATGGACCCGTTAACTGCGATCCCGCTCGACCTTACCCTCCTCTGTCAACAAGCTATGATATGCCTCAGTGAGGAAGGGTTGCTCCCTCTCTATGTAGCTTGATAGCGCAAAGGTCAGAGTGGGGTTCATTCTTGATATGCTTGCATACTAATGTTGAATTGGGTAAGATGCAGGAGGATTGTTTCCTTTGATTTCTTGTCCCTCCTCACATATCTTGCTGTACTGCATAAATAATGGGTCTCCCTGACCCTGTGAGATAGGACGAAGTTCTTAAGCATCTCTCGCTCCCGTTTGGCTCCAGTATAGCTTGGTCATTGCACCTTGTTTCAACAGGTATAGATTTTTTGTTCCCGGTGAATCTGCATACCAATCCTTTTGAGCTTCCTCACCTTAATATCCTCTTGCCTATATCATCGAGTGACTAAATACCTACATTTTTAGGGTTTGCAACAGCCCATACTAAACAGTGGTTGCTTGTTGTCAGTTCTCTACCCAGAAGACCAATTTCACAGACATCCAGACCTCTTATAACTTGGTAGCCCACACCAAACCTTTCATCATAAGCGGTATCGATTTGCCATAGTATAAAATGCTGGGTCTAGTAGAACGCTTTGTATACAGGGATCCGATAGCCCAGTGAGTGGTCCCGCTTTGCCCTGAGGAGTACGATCTTGGCGACAAAAGAAACAGACCCCCCCACGTTTTACACCAAAAATGGGTGACTTTGGACATTCATAACCTATTCCAAAGCTGAATAGATTTAATGAAACCAAGGTATAGTGGAGGCAGTTGTTGAAACTTTCTGGGTAAAAATTATGAGAATTTTCCCATTCTCCTACAGAGGTCGAGGGCTTGGGATTGTCATCGGAGGTGGTTGCAATGTACCTTTTGTATGGGACACTCATACAAAATTTAAGGTACCTTTTGGCCGCCATCACGATCTCTCGTATTGCACTATCGGTATTAACTAACAGAGCTTGTCACATATAAATGATAATATATAGATGCGTCTAAAGACTCTGAGGAATTTTAATATTTTTTCGCAAAACAACTGGGCGGTGAAAATGCCTATTTTTGGTGTAAAACTTGGGGGGAGTCGGTTTCCTTTGTCACCTATTGTTTTTCTAGTAAAAGAAATGTTAGAATTGCAGAATTCACAAGGAACAGTGAGAAAAATAAAACTCCATGGGGCCAGCTGCCCTAGGTGTCCACTCATGCCTCCTACATTCCTTGAAGAGATCCATAATAAATTCAGCGGACTTATCCTCGGCTTGTGATTCAGAGATGAGATCTTCAAAGCATCGTTTGTGAGTCACGATTAGCTTTTTTATCTTCCCTTCCGCAATCAAGATCCTCAATACCCCCGGGAGAGCTCCTAGCCTCACACCAAACTGTCCTAATGTCCCCCTCGGATCCGATAATTTTACCACCGAGAGGACAATTCTCGCGGTTGCTCTCGTCGATCTCATGTCGTAGAACATTGTTCCTCTGGGCGTCTTGTGAAGTGTATAGCAGCTCCTATGGGAATTTTCTGAAGGTTGTAACTATGTGTTGCTAACAAAAACGGGAGCAGAAAATTCGATAGTAGCTTAACCAAAACATAATTTTGTTAGTTCGCTCCCCTCTCTGCTGTGGGGCGAGCACGATCTTGTGGTATGGCGCGTAATATACATATCATGATCACTCTTTACCGACTTTGGACTCCAACCATCAGCTATCGCGTGCCTTAACTCACAACTCAGCTGCCGAGCTTCAACGCGAGTTCCGTGCCACCGAGGACAGCGGATAGAAAAAATCTAAGTTCTGCCGACTTACTAATGAAGACAAAGCCCATTCACGCGCCTTATGGATGAACCAGACATTTCACTCCTATACTAGCCCAAGTCGAAATCATACACTTTTGAGGGAATCGTTTAGCATCATGAGACATCACTCGTGGGTTCCGGTCCCGCTCTTGGGAGTCCCCTTGGACGGTTGGGAACACTGGAGCTGAAGTTGACCTAATTACTTCACCAATATTCAAGCCCATTCCAGGAGGAGTTGCTTCTTAATGTTAAAAAATGTCAACCAGATACTAAATATTACGGCCCAAGAGGTTGAAACATAGGAATATTTTTCTTCATTGCTAACCGCCTAACAGTCCTCAGGTTTGAAGGGGAAAAAATAATAGAAAGATAAAGACCCGCCATTAATACATCCAATTTCTATCCCCACCCCTATCCGCCAGTAGACAACAATTTTTAGGATATTTGTGCCGCGGGGCGAAGTACCTCCTACGTTCCTTCATCTTTTCCGGGGTTCTTGACCCATTCAGCTTCCAAAAAGCGGTCAAAATATGGGCAGCGTTGAGCATCCGTGTGTCTTTGATCTGACTCGGTTTCCACTGCCGCCTTTCCTTTTCCCCTACAGGGTTACTCGCCACAACTGAGATCCCGTTTCCTTTCAATGGAATCCCAGCAAACGAGTCGACCCGCCCTTGGCGGCCCCATACAAGGTGGATTGAATCCCGCCCTCTATACTCCTGGAAGACTTTTGTTAAACGTCCTATGAGTTCGTCCTCCCGTAATCCTAGGATACCTCGAGCATCTAACCTGGCACAACTGAAAACCTAAGCAGAAAGTAAGCACATGGCAACTCCCAAGCCTCCCCTAAGGGGAAAAGCAAACCTCTTGTGACTTCCGCCATAATTCTGCATATTCCGCCGGTCGGGGAAAAAAAGTACCCAAGTTGATGAGACATACAACAATTAAGGTGACGCTTCGCCGAGCTAAGGCGAATTCTTCGGTAGGCTTTCCCTCTATGTTTATCACCATCTCGCAGAAGCTCAAACAAACCTTAGCTAGACACTGCTGGTACAGGAACCGTTCCAGAACCGAAGGGGACCTATATTTTCTCTCCCATCTCTTGAAGTACAAACGATGCCAGGAATCCGGAATAAGAAACTCATAAGGCCGTACCAGGAAAATCTAAACCAGTTAGTCTCAAACCCCGAAGGTAAATCACCTACTTACCAAAGATAAGGTCAATTCCTCATAAAGAGAAATGACGGAGGCTGAGTAAATATTTAGTGAATCTTTTGCTCTCCCCATCGCACCTAAGATCTTGTGGATATTTTCGCACTATGTCAACGTTAAAAAATCAACCCCAAGGCGGTCGTTAAACCAAACATACAAATCTCCCTGGAAAATCCCCGGGTTCAGTCTCCGACATGAACTGGTTGACTAAAGATACCATTTCCCAGCCCAGTTTAAGGCCCAAATCCCCCCTACCCATTATTCGAGTGCGCATGGCCAGGGCAGCTAACCACCACTGGTCCTTATAGCCTAATACTTGTTAGAGTACAACTCCACTCGCCTATGAAAGCCAGGTGTGCGATTCCACATACCTAGAAATAGCGACATTTGGAGTTGAGCTAAAAGCGAAGACACACAGCCCCCAACACTGATTGGAAGAGCCAGCTCCATTCGATACTTTGTTGTGTTAGCCTCAATCAAACACAGGTATAATGTGTGATATTTCCCCCCTCGAGAGATGAGCTCAGACTTAATGCCACATAGGGCTTCGAGACTCTGCTCGTACGAGGATCTGAACTCCATCCACTCCAAAAGAAGTCCTCTCCAAAATCTCCAATCCCCTTCACTGCATTAGAAACGAAGATTTCTGAGTCGGGTAAGGCAAAATCTCACAATTTTTAAGGATGGAATCTTTAACCTGTTTATTGGCCATGATCATGGCAAAAAGTTCTACAAATATTTGGCCAATGCGTAGCAGCCACTAGTGCACTATAAGTAAGCGGTCTGGGGGCAGAATTGCAGTGCACAGAACCTACATCTACGTTTTCGAAGTGAGTTTCGGCTAAGCATATGCAAGTAAGTTATTACCCTTGATCAAGATGGATTTCTGAGATTATTCCTACTTGGCGTCGACGAGGGTATGAATTGAGGTCTCGCCTTCTGACTCCATATTGTTCTCAATCCTTCATCAAGCGAAACGAAGGGGGGGATGATATCCCGTAAAATATGTCTTAAGATTTTTCGTCTCAGCGATCCAATACCCTCCGGCCTGAGAGGGAGTCTTGTTTTAGAGCTAGCATAGAGAGGTGACCACTCTAGAAGGATATATTTGCCCGGTTGGAGTGGCATCTCGTAAATCCCGCAATAGAGCTGAGCTGAATAAGGGATTGTCTCATGTAAAGAGAGTATCCTCAAATCCTTAAGCACGCGCTCCATGCACTCAAGGGGGGGGGGGAATTCATTGTTTGGATATTCGTTCCTCATGACCTATAGGTGAGTTAGAGGCATGCGCCGCATAGGCGTCTTCTAGGAACATACTAGAATATCTACATAAATAGCAATCCGTATATGGCCGATTTCTCTTATATCTAGTCCGGTCCCGCGCCGAGTAGCGATATCGAAAGCTCGCTTGATCTCTTTCCACGTTTTGACAAATGAATCGATCTTTGGGCTACCTCTCCCAACAGCTCCCCGTAGCACCTCGTGGATCCCTCCATCTCCTCCGGTTCTGAGCCAAGGGTTGGATGCTATATGCTCTGCTTGTAGAAACTCACACACCTTGTTCAGCTGGGCCTCCTGTTTCGGCTTCAGATCTTTTAACAAGAGCTTTTGATTAAGCAATTGAATGGAGTCCGCTGTGAGCCCAAAACTCACCCCGACCTCGTAGGCTTCCATATATTTTTGGTTAGTACTAAGCAATTCGAAAAGTTTTTTCACCAGGCCGAATCTTAACAAAACCACTTCTTGCTCCTTGAGAGATCCGAAAAGACAGAGAACCTGTTTTTCGAAATCATCTGCAGGCACGTCGTTCTTTCCAAATTCCCCTAAGTAGCCGAACAGTGCATACTGTTTCCAACAGCAAGGCTCGATCTCGGACTCAAACCTATTCTCGCTGGTTAGCCAACCACACTATGCCCTGGGCACCGAGAATTAAACAGAAAGGAGATCTGGTATGTACTTTGTGAGATAATTAAACATCAGTTTAAATTGTTTCCCACGAGCATATCCCACGAGACCCTTCCCATATTTGTCAAGCTCGGTATACATCTCGACCGTCTCTAAAAACAAGCCAACATCTGCTGATAGCCAGGCAGCATCTTGATATGCTCCACTATCGACAAGAATTTCTATATCATAAGCGGTCGGTATTAAGAATCTCGTTTGGGATTTACTCACTAACTGCCCCCTTAATATCACCCGCTTCTTTCCGGCATTGAACTGCCTTTGTGATGCTGCGGGCATTTAGAAAAAGTTCTGATGCTTTTATAAAAGCAAGATTTGCCAGTTCAAATGACCCTTGAGCTCGGTTGGCGAGTCCACTCTCCTCAGTAATATACGCATTGGCCAGTTCAATGCCATGAAAATCTTCAGCATTCTTAAAGCAGCGGAGAGCCTGGAAGAGAAATGGTCAACCTTGGTCTTTAAAAACGAAACATATATTAGCGAACTTTAGAGTATTTTTGGTCGTCAATCATTTGATGCCCCATCTCTCTCCACTGGGAAGGGTTGATCGTTCTTCCTCTAGACAACCGCTTATGCAGCTCCGAAACCTAAGGATATTAGAGCGGATAACTCGGCCGGAAATCTAGCCCATATCTAGGACATACCCCTATATCTTGTTCTTCTAGAATCTCTAGTATGGGACTAGGGTATTGGCGCGGTAGCAATGAGGTTGCTGTCTCATTGAATAGGCGCCGCACTGGGCCTAAGATACTTGTATTGCTTTCAAGTATCCAAAGTCTGCTGCGAGCTCTGGTCACTCCCACATATAGATGCTTTACCGCGGAACTGGATTAGCAAATAAATTGAGTCTAAAAGAAGCTGACTGCTATAAAATCACCTTCAATTCTGAGCAGAGGGCCTGTAGTGCTATGAGCATCTCCATTATGAAATGGGCCGTTGGTTACTCACGATATTTTCTTTTACCCAGCCCGCATGGCCCCCTCGATAAGCAGATGCATTATGTCCGCTTCCTGGTCTTGCTCTCACTTCCTGTCTTTTTCCCTTCTTATTCTCGCCTTCTCTTGCAAGTCCTAAATGAGCTTCTGGAGATAGATCTTTTGAAATGGAAAGGGATTAGCACACAACACAGAGCCCCCCTCCCCCTAAAAAGGCAAGAAAATACACTATATAAAATAAATCTTACCAGTTTGATGCCTCCGTTTGAAAAGTTCTTCCAAGATATTCAATTTATCGCTGTATGGGCTTGTGCTAAGGAAATTGTAAAGGATAACATCCTCGAACTCCATGCCCTTACTCTCAAGAATAGTTAATACCAGTGAAGACATACCAATCTCTGCTTGAAGTTTGCTGCAGTTTTCCTCATCTCTCACAAGAATGACATACGCCCCTCCGTATTCATTAAACTTGCCATTCTTGCCATCAAACCCCAGAGGGTTTTCTAGTCTCTCGCCAAACCTCAGGACATCTATTACGTTACTCCCGACTGCACAAATTAGCTACATAAGAAGGCTCCAGGAGGGGGGGGAGGGCTTACCATAAAGAGTAGGTTTAGGACCGGGTCTATCTCCGGTCTCGGGAGGTAATTCATCTACCAAGTCCGGAAAACCTAAGTCGCATCGTAAGTATAGTAACGGACAGTAGAGTGTGCCGGGGAGTAGCACACCTCGATACAGGAGGTGCATCACTAAAGAGGCAACGCTCAAAATCTGTTTATGAGATCTGAAGTTGTGTGATAAAGGAAGTAAGGTTGGCTTTAGCTCTCTAGCACTTCTAGAGGCGCTTCTGAAGTGCTCATAAAACAAGGCTTTCGCATTTGCGAACCGGAAAAGAGCATCTTTGGATATACACTGAGCCGTATCGCCCGCTGTTGATCGGTGAGACAAGAGCGCCAAGAAGAAAAAACAGAAAATAGAGGGAGCCATACCAAAATGGATACCCTGGGGAGATCCCACTAGGGTCAAAAGCATCCCTATATCCGACGTTCGCTGATCCTGGACCTCTACTTTTTTTAATACTCCCCCAAGCCAGCATTTCGGAACTGGAATTACTAACCATCAACATAGATTTCATCTAATGCACTTCTAATCTTCCGTTCAAATACACTATCTTCAAGTGCCTTAGAAGACCTGAATGCCTCTAAAGTCTTCGTGACTTTGATAATTCGGTCCACCTGATCGATATCGCCACGTTTCTTCTTTGCCCGCTCATACTATTCATATATGTCATAAATGGTATTTCTCTCCCGCTCCGAGGCAATGCTTGGGCCCAATCTCCAGCGCAGTCCTAAATATTCTTCCCGAGATAAAGGCTCGAAATCTGTGGCTCGCGACACCGATCCCTTGATAACCCCCATTACTTCAAGAAATGCCAAATCCACCGAAATACCCTGCTTTAGCCTCGAGGACAGGTTTTCCCAATATTCGATGCTGAATTTCACAAAGTCGATTACGCGGATGCTTTTAGAATTGTCTATCTTTATGTACCTCCGCCGGATTTCCTGTTCTCTAAGGGCGACTCAGTAGGCCTACCACACCGCGACAGTTGAAGCAGAAGAGCGACAAACCTGATACTATTCTCGATAAGTCTTAACAAGCAATCAAAAGTGCATACTAATGGGAAATCCGTATCAGTGAGTGATAAAAATTGTTTTCTTGTATCGTCATCAATATCATTTCTGGCATCATAACTCTCAGTCAGCTTTTCCCTCTCGCCCAATTTCGCCTCAAGCAACCCCTCGGCATTATCTTTTAACTTCGACACCAATCTCTTTGATTTCGTGAGTAAGACCTATCGTTGTTATTGTTAGAGGAGCCAACGTTACACCCCCAGCGCATGGTCCAATCTCAAAGGCGGAGCAACCACATACTTGTCTCAATGGTCCTAAATTCTCCCTACTAAATAGATACCTCCCTAATAGCTTGTAAACTAAGCACGTGGTTTTCCCCGTCCCGCTTCTCCCGAGAATGAAGGCTGGGGTGAGGAAGTGATTCACCACTGCAACCTCCTCTGCCGATATGTCTATCACGTATCCGGCCTTTCCGGTTGTAGAAGCAATATTATCCAGGACAGTGCTTGTGAGACTATAAAACTTTGCTATTATCATAACCGCGAATTTTAGCATCCCCATGCAACAGCTGAAGTAACTTTAAGGCCATATTGACTTGTTTACCTAGCTGAGCTGAATACTCGAAATCCTCATCGCTAGTGCCATCAACCCCCATAACACCAATTTCCCCGCCATCCAAGCATACCCTCACCGGATACCTAATCTCCCGTGACCCATCCAAATCACCCCGGTTACAAGCATCCACTCGCCCTTGCGTATACATTTGTTGTTCCCGATAAATCTGCACACCAATCCTGGCGTGCTACTTCATCTTAATATCTTCTTGTCCGTATTAGTTGGGGACTAAATACCTACATTTTTGGGGCTTCCAACAGCCCATACTAAACCGTGGTTACTTGTTGTTAGTTCTCTACCTACAAGACTAATTTCGCAGGCATCCGTACCTTTTATAACTTGGTAAACCCCGCCAAACCTTTCATCAAAAGAGGTATCAATTTGCCATAAGATAAAACGTTTGGCTTTGTACAAGGCTTTGAATAAAGGGATTCGATAGCTCAGTGAGTTGTTCCACTTCGCCCGGTGGAGGATTTCTTTTCCAGCCCAGTCTCCTGAAGCGAGCTCGGAGAACTTTCGCCGAACATCCTCGAAGCTACCTAACTAACATTAGCAATTCCTCCCTAAAAAAAAGTGCTTGGTCTAGTGGAACAATTACTTTGAGCTTTCTGCGTTCCCAGATCTTCCATAGCCTGTTGGGAAAGAATAATTTTCCATGGTCCAAGGGACTCGCCTAAGAGGTATTTGAACACATTCGACTCCATGTTTGGCCCGAAGGACGAGTTCCAGACTCGCGCAGGTTCCCCCTCAGGGCCATCGTTGAGTGCGCAGTCAAAAGAAAAGTTAGAATTGCAGAATTCACAAGGAACAGTGCGAATAAACTTCGCCAAACCTCGAGAGCTAGGCTTTGACCCATGCACCTCACACCCCTGGCAGAGTTCCATAATAAATTCAACCCATTTTTCCCTGGCTTGTGGTTCAGAGATGAGATCTTCAAAGCATCGTTTGTGAGTTAGGGCTAGCTTTTGTATGTGCCCTTCAGCAATCAAAATCCTCAATATTCCCGGGAGAGCTCCTAATCTCACACCAAACTGCCCTAACGTCCTCGGATCCGATAATTTTACCACCGAGAGAACAATTCTCGCGATTGCACTCATAGATCTCATGTTGTCGAACCTTTCAGCAAGTAATGAGAGAGTAAAGGCTCTAATAATCTCCCGTAATAACGAGGTGCTGTAATCATCTTGTTGGAAGCTAGGAAATTGACTTAACATGCTATCGAGGTTGTTTCCATAAACTTCTATTCTTGAGAAGAAATTTGTGAAAAGACCTTCCTTCAACAGGAGGTCAAAAATTTGGTATGGTTTGGAGCTTAATGATTCGTATGCGGCTTTGGAATCCTTCGGAGTGTCTGAAAATATGAAGTCAAAGAAAGCCGTGCTCGAATCCATCTTGCGGCAGAGATACAGTATATGGCTTTGTAGAATAAGGTTGAACTCAATGGGGGTGCGAAGTCTTGTTTACCTGGAGAAGAGGTTCAAAAACGGGCAGTTATCAGGAACAAAGATACCCAGCACATAGATCTCGGGCTACCCTGGTAGCGAGTCCTGTCCCACGTTAGTCCAGTTAGATTATGTAAAACCTTGTTTTAAGGCCCCCCATTTTTTACGAATAAACCTTTAGAATACCATTCTTGGCGAAAACATACCATCACAAGGTTTCATGTTATGAGGAACCGCAAAATTTATACCAATGCACACAGTTTCCCCTCTCTTTTTATTCACCAAGTGATGCAAAAGTAATTTAAAAAATCAGATAAAAAATCAAGAATTACTTGAGGCCTGCTGGTATTTTTCTGAATTTTCTCCTGAATTTTTTAACATAAACTGAGTGATAGAATGAGGTTGTTTATTGTGGGCCGGTGGCAAGGTAATTCTTTGAATATATTTCACTTTTTGGATGGTATATTTCTCGGTTAATGGTATCCGGAAGGGTTTCACGCCAAGAGCATGGTATTGAAAAGGTTCACCCGGGGAATATGTGATAATGTAAGCAATCCGGCCAGGATTGCTTACTATTTGGGGTTGGTTCCTGAGCGGTGATGAATCATCTCCCAGCCAAACATGAAACATTTTTCACGGGGGACGGCGGGGGTACTATATAGTCCGTTGCGTCGGGGCGCCGGGCAAGTTTCGGAAAAGACGGGACGGGACCGCTTAACGCCGTCCACCGCCGTCCGCCTTCTGGACGGACGGACTGCCCCGTTGAGAACACTGCGCTTGAACCTTGGGCTGTGCGATGTTGTCCCCTCTTGTTCCCAGAAATTCCCGGGCGCTGCGTATGCGCTCCCGCTGCTTGCCTCTCTACATAGTTCGTGGCTTTCTTTCTTTCTTTCTTTCTTTTTTCTCTCTTAATAAAACAACGCTTCTTCCAACAATTACTTGTCATTGATCCCTATTCGTCGCCCACTAATTTTCGTCATGCACGATCTTGCCTGTTACGCCCGCCAGAATATTTGCAAGCTATACCATACCGTATTATGTCACCCACCAAGGACGAAACCTCCCACCTTTAAGAACACCACTTGCGAGTTCAGGGTTTTCCTCGGCAAGCTCAGTGAGAGACTTCGTGTTCACTAGTCCTGAGACACTGCCGTTGAGATGACCCTCTACAGATACAGAGTGAACCACGAAGGCTTTCCTGGTCAGCATAATACCGGTAATACTGAAGTTCCGGAATTTGTAGCTAAGCAACTCAATCTGAAACCTGATCCTATCACCAAGATACTTAGGAAAAATACTTCCTGGGTTAAGGGTAACGTTAAATCCCAACCCAGACAGACAGCGAGGTTGAGGGGGAGGGATGTTGCCAGACACCCATCATTAGTTTTGTGATGTTACTAAGGATTGGATCGCGATCAATGTCATGTTTGCATATCATATGAAAAGGTTAGAACGCACGGCGAACGAGAATGAGGGTGGCTTCTTGGTGAGAGATTTGAGTTTGCATTGTCAGGGTTACGGTGGGGGGAAGGCTGGCAGTCGCGTTGGCAGTGGGAGCGTGGGGAATGAATGGGGTGACAGCTGGGTCGGAGGGGCGAAGTGAAGTGAAAGAAATACTATGTCACCTACCGTAAGAACTCGAATAATTGGACCCGGCGCTAAGAGGTTGAATTAGAGTATACTTTCGGGAGATGAGCAAAAGACGGAAAAACTACCCTTTATGAGGTGTCTTAGACGATCAATCATAAGCCTTGACCCATGATTGTGAACCTCACTTGATTAAGCTGAGAAAAGAGATTAATGTAAACAAGCTCTGTAGACACGAGAAAAAAAACAACAATTCCCATTTGCGTGAGACTCTACTATCATATTCTTTTGTTTCCTTTTCTTCCAAGTCATGGCCCCAAGACGAGCAGGACGTATATGAGTACACCCAGTCCTCCCAGCACTATCAGCGGAAAGGTTTTATGCCGGAGTAAAAAAAAAGCTGGGCCTCAAACGAAAGCCGCTTGCTGAAAGTCTGCGAGCTGCCCCTCGACGCGCCGAATATCCCCAGAGAGCATACAAAGTTAGCTATAAGCTCAGAGTGCTATCATACTGGGTAACACCAAGTATTGGGATGGGACCTACCCAGCTTCGGAAGCCAGCAACAGCAGAAACAGCAACGCGATTCGGAGTCCTGGAGGCCAACCTGTCACGGTGGAAAAAAGAGGAAAGGGAGAGAAAGTTTCAGGGGCTCACCTTAGAGCAGTATCAGGTAGCAGGAGGAGGAAGGCAAAGAAAGTGGGAGGTGCTGGAGCGAGCATTATACGAAATGTTTCAGTATCGGGGGGCTTCAGGAGGGATTGTTCGACGTGGCTGGTTCAGACGAGTCAGTAAAGAGCTTTTCCTTCAACATTATCCGGAAGAAGCTCATGCCTCATTCCGCTTCTCAAATGGCTAGTTCCCCCAGTTCCTAAGCTTCCATCATGTTAGCCTACGGTTCGTTACAAATACTGCTAGTAATCTGCCTAGTGACTTTAGTGATGCTATATTAAATTGGATGAGATTTAATAGACGGAACTCACAGTTACAGCCCAGAAATGGGCCAGAACCCGGTGATATCCCTGCAGCTATAGGTCAATATGCTTTAGCCAATATCGTCAATATGGATCAGACTCTCTTGTCGTTTGAATATTTGGAGGGAAGAACTTACAATAAAAAGGGGGAGAAGACAATCTGGGCCCAGAGCTCCCAGTCCGGTTGGGATAAGCGGCAAGCGACAATTCAGCTCACAGTATTTGCTGATGGTATACCCCCAGTAAAACCATTAGTATTCTTTCGTGGAATGGGGGTTGGGGCAACAATACTTACCAAACAGGCGACCTATGACCCCCGGGTCGTTGTGAAATTCAACCCCAAACCCTACGCCAACTCATCCAACATGGTCCAATGGTTGGATCAGTAGCTTATTCCGATCCTGGAGGACCGGCCCACCCTTCTGGTACTCGACCTCTTCAGGGCCCACAAGACCGAAGAGGTTCTCGACACCTTTTCTGCGAACGACATTGTTGTTAGCATGATTCCTGGGGGCTGTACCTCATTGGTACAGCCTCTTGAGGTCTCAATCAATCATCCTTTTAAGGACATATTAAGGGTAAGTGGATGTAACAGGTTTATTCCTGTCTAACGAAAATACAATAGAACCGGCGATAGACCTGCTAGCGCTGGTGCTAAGGGAGGCTTCAAGGGACCGGTAGCTAGAATGATAATAGTTGAAGGACAAATTGGACTCAGGGACTCAGGGATTGCCGTTCAACCAACTGTATTCTTAGACAGAAGGTCTGTCGAAGTCTGCTGTCTCCTGCTAGCCAGGAGACTGGTTTAAATACAAAACCCAAGAGCGATAGCCTTCCTGCAATCATGATCATTACCAGTAGCTGCGCACATACCGGAATCCTGTAA
>Ga0307513_10004382_pt1 | contig 18842 bp, 22 predicted proteins | sample 15_EM_MG_FD_202174 | JGI IMG/M metagenome (GOLD analysis project Ga0307513, IMG submission 202174) | Populus trichocarpa ectomycorrhiza microbial communities from riparian zone in the Pacific Northwest, United States - 15_EM | ecosystem: Host-associated > Plants > Roots > Unclassified | place...
GAAGCAGAGACCATCAAGGGTCCGCTTGTCCGAAGGTGACAGCAAACACTGCGGGCCGATATGCGCGCATGTTGACAGGCTCACTTGCTGATAGGCGCGCTTGCTGACAGGCACACTTGATGATCTGCGCACTTGCTGATATGCGCGCTTGCTAACAGGAACGACTCAATTCACAGAACTCTATGGAGGAACGACACCTCTATAACCGATCCTAACACAACTGCCTGTCTGTCGATGGAGGGTGCATTCCCGCAACCCTAGAGTGTTAGCCCGGAAAGAAGACAATAGCAGCGCCTACCACACGTACATTGAACAATAGCACGTGGAGTAAGCAGAGTCCACGAGATCAGCGCGATTTTTGGGAGAGAAGTCCCATTATCCCCTTCTTCGCCGCTCTTCCGAAATATCTATATTGACTGTCATCGACCCGTCTCCAATTGCTTGTGTCAGGATTTGGGATTTCCCCGTATTTGTAGACTGCTGTTTGCCCGTTTAGCTAGTTCACAACGAGTTGGACCCGACCACATCTGACTCATGTCCGGCAATACTCTGGCCTCCACTGTGTGTGCGGTTCCTGTACGGAACGCAGTATTTCAACAGCTTGCTAGATCGTTCTTCACCCAGCCATGCCTGTTTCCGAGTGTAAAGGCGCTGCTCGCTACCTAAGAATCCGCTAATTTATGCACAGTATACAGCCGTGTTAACAGCAGGGAGGTATGTGCTTTTGACCTACTGAAACATTGGAAGTTTATGGTGCAGTGTGGAGTGAATTACACGAAGTAAGTACTTTCCACGTCAGACCTATGTACACGGGAAAGGTTCATATGAGGAATATTCTTCCTGGTAAACAATAAAGCCCAAATATTGTGAGCGCAACCTTACATTGGGTGTTACATTGGGTGTTGGGAGATGGCCATCTGGAACAGTTGGATTTACTGGCTTGTAATAAAACGGCTTCCCAGCTTCCCAAGAGCTAAAGGACATAAAGAACCACATTGTAACCATCTACAAAATTCTTGCATTCCTCTTCCATCCATTTGGATATATAGAGCGCCTCAAGACCGGTGCATTTTTCTGCGAGCTTTGAGAGGTTTGTGGCCCATTCTGGCTCCTGCTCCTGAGAAGAGATCGCCTCAGGAAGGGAGGCATATAGGTTTCGAAAACAAGAGTCAAATGAACTCCACAGTGCAGTAATGGATGTCTTTCCATCAGAATTTGCCTTGATATGCAGCTCCTCCAGACCAATGACCAGAAACTCGGTGAAAACTATTGGTGGGACATCACCATGAACTCGGAGAATACGTAGGTAGTGAAATACGGTTGGCGGTCTGGCAGAAGTAGAATATGGGGCACACCCTTGGCCTAAGGTGAAAAGTGTGAGATCATGGAGCCAATGAAATTGTGAGAGTGTAGCAATCCGCTCAGCGGTCCAGAAATGCGTAGTCCCGAAGGAGAAGGTAGTGACATGTGAAAAATTGGTCTCCCAGAATGGAGGACAGTATCCCCAAGAGTTGTATATTTTCACATCCTCAAGCACTGGGCAATTTGGAAATTGGGATCTGTTCGCTGGAAAATAGTATCGAGAAAAAGACATGTATTGCAGTGAAGGGAGCTCCTTGGGGAGCAAAGCCATAATCTCCTGGGTAGTTGAGGCAAGAAGATTAGACCATACTAGTGAAGTACACCTCTCAAAGCCCCTGTATTTGGGGTTCTTAAATATTTGCAGGGTGTTGAAGAGAATATTACCATCATCTACATCAGGCCCGTGAATATAGAGGCAGAGTGGAAGTGAAGCACTGCGAAGAAGACACTGCTTGGTGAAGCTGTTGGCTTGCTTGACTGATCGCCCCCGAAAGTGGCTGTAGAACTCGTCATCAAAGGATATAGTCGTCCAGAGAAACGTATTATTGACAGCTGCGTGGTAGAACTCTTTTGAAACAAAGAGCACATGACGAAGTGGAAGAGGCCCATCGCTGCAGAGATGACGGAGTACCTTGTTGAGTAGATTAGAAGGCAATCTGAATATTCGGTCGGAGTCAAGGAAATCACAGAGCTGAAAATCAATATCAGACAAGCGCATAGAATTTCTCTGAGGGCCACAAGACTCACTGTCGTGGATCTACCTCGGCTAGAAAGCCCCCATGTTCCCTTGCGTCGCTTGAGCCAGCCAACCAATTTGATCCGAGCAGTGAGCGTTGTGGAGGTTGAAACTATTGACGGGGTCGCTGCGACACGCACGAGGGGATTTTTGATAATATTATAGACATCATTGACGTGGTTGAAGGAACTTTGGAGCTTATCAAAGCATGCCCGGATTTCAAATTGTATGCTTTTGAGATTGTCCACAAGATCGGCAATCTTGGATGGCGAGAAGTTGTGCTTGAGTACTGCTTGTACGTACGCCAGCGAAGTATCATTAGCGGGCAGAGCGATAGACTGTATATTAGTCTTTTCCGACTCGGCGCAATCCGTGAGACGCTCGAGGACAGCAAAAGTCTCATCGAGAGCACTACATAGTTCTCGTATTGCCATACTCCCATATGGACTACGCAGTTATGAGTACCATCTCAAGTTGGATGGGTTGGACAAGACGTACTCTTGGAGCAACTTCTTAAATGCGCGGTCCTTGGTATTGGTAGATAAGAGTCGAAGGATATCGTGGATTTGATCCATCCGCCTTTTGAGTCGCTCGAGATCCTGTTGCAAGTCCCGCAGCTCGTTGACAGCTTCGCGTTGAGCGGTGACAGTTTTATCGATTAGACCAGCCGCACCGACCACGAGTTTAATAGCCAAGGTAATGAGTGTAATAATTCCCGTGGTCAGGCTGAGCGGCTCCGCCATCGCGGGGAGGTACAAGGAAACGCACAGCAGCTCGCCAGCCTCTGCATCACATGACTTGCGAAGCAAGCAAGAGGCCGTCATAATATCACAAATTCATTAATAAACCTGTTTCATTTGCATGCATTTTTAACTGTGAAAGGGGCCTACGGACCGCTCTACACGATGCCCAATTAATGGGAGGCCCCTCTACACTCTCCTTGAGGACATATATGATGTTGTACAAAACGAGATTTCGAAGGAAAACCTCAATCTGTCTCCGTTACAGTGCACATTCTTGGTACATTTATTCACTCACCTTTGTTCCGTGAATATTTGAGGGCTCTCCCCGACTCACTTAAAAGAAACCAAACCGAAGAGCTCTTGGTCGTTACAGCTAATCTCTCTTATTAACGTCATTCAGCTATACTCATCTACAAAAGTGATGTGTCCCCGAGCCGACAACATATTGCCGAGATGGAAAGAGGTGCACTGAGTACCTCCTTCTCTATCCTCCTTCGTTATCGTCCCTCTCTATCCCTTGCAAGCTTGCCAGCTTCATCTATCTCAATTGATTGCTTTTCTGGCCGGATACGTTTCGCTTTGAAGAGAAGATATTACTAATAGCGGGCCTTGCGGTCGAACCTTTCGACACAATAAATGTACTACCCGACTACCAATACCTCGAGTAGCGAAATGATAATTGGAACGAATTAGAACGCTACTATAACCACTAGCGGCAAAAATAACGGCTAGGGACCACTTTTCACATGTGCACGATGAGCCTTGGCGACACGAGACGAGAAAGAATTGAATACAGACCACAGGCAATGACTAAAGGATCGGCACATACCTGGGATGGAGTGGTCTGGTATATTGACCTGAGCCTGATAGAGGCCTGCAGGCTTGCAAATTGGAGCGCATGGTTGAATCTTATTCCTGGAATTCTAATCTATGGTCCTAATTAATTGCGCTATTACGATGGTATAAGTATCTGAATATCTGCTTGCTGCATCGCGTCAACTGTTGGAGTACGCATACGACCTCCCTGCCACTCTACTACTCTAAAGATCCCCATTGAACCACTGTGGCTCGGTACTTCGTTTGTACTAGCAATCCATTGTGGGTCCAATGCATTACATTTCAGTAGATCTATGCAAGTATATTTCATGTAACGGAATAGAGCCTGAGCCTTTATTTAACCTTCACAGCGTCGTTTTTTACTTCGGCCAAACACACAACTCCGAGAGCTTGTACCGACTATCACAGAGGTGGAACGTGATATACCTAGCCTTGTAGCGATCCCACGGTTTCCTTGGCCAGAAGGGCATCGACCTCCGCCGAGAGACCTCACCTACGAGATCCTGTACGACCAATAGCCCGCTCTCTTTCTGACGGGCTGCCCGAAGGAGATGTACGTAGATAACTGGCTCTCCAGCGACGTCTTCTTTATAAAAGCTAAGGATACCATTAACTATATCTGGTTGAAATGTCACACCAAACCGACTAGACGGCAACCCTAGCTCACTGGTAAAGCGGGAGATCGCCAGCACAACCTGCACAAAGGCACTGATATTCGGAAACTGAACGGTAGGCCAGAGACTAGAAGTATGGAAGTCGGGGGTCCCACTCTTGCGCCGGATGTAGTCGGAATAGTGTGCGGACGCGGCATTCCCCTCAATCTCAAATTCGAGATGACTCCCACTGGCAAATTCGACGACGGTAGAAACAGCAGCACTAGCGACCATGGGGTGATAGTGCCCCCATAGCTTGTTGATGTGCGGAATAAAGTAGTCAAAAAAGGGATCGATTTGTGGTTGTCTTGTGAGGCGATGCTTCCGAAATGTGGCGAACCCAATGAGGCCACCTTTGTTCGTGAAGTCGTCCATAGTAATAAGGACCAGGAAATGACCTGGTATGCACCCGAATGAGTAAACGGCACTACATGGAAGTAAGGTGATGGCCTGCGATTTCCCAGCAGCGGTTTGAGGGTACCATTTATCGATCACAGCGAGAGAAATTTCTCAAGAGAGAGAACGCGCCCCTGAGCCAAGAAGCGCCAAACTCACTCCTGGACCGGACGCATCTCTTCACCCGCATCCTCAGAGCGTGACGGTTGAGAGACAGACGTCATCGAAGAAGTCGAACGTCCAGAGGAGAACCGAAGGACCCGCCGTGTATCTTACGCTCTCGTCCCAAACACCCCCAAAAAACTCGATCTTCACCCGAGCTAAAGGTCATCTTCCGGACGTCACCCCGGGATGCGCGAGTACAGGGGTCCAACTGCGGCATGTACGGAGCATCGCATACATGCACGACTGCGGTGGCGCGGAGATCGGAAAAGAAGGAGCAGAGGAGGGACCCGCCGCGAGCAGCGCTAATGTTCAACGGTTTGGGACGAGGGTGGGAAGTGGTGGCAACGGTCTTGCTATCCGGAGACGGGAGACTGTATGGAATATGATGTGGATAAGACTCCAATCAAAGTCGGAGGAGTACGACCACGTAAGGCAGACAGTCTATAGTTATTATTTTCTCGCGTCCAGCTTTTGAGAGCGTGACTCACATGTACTAATTAAGAGATGTAGCAAGGAGCTGGTGGAGTTCGCGTGAGGGAGACCCAAAATCTGAAGGGCGTCCTAAGGATTATACAACTCTAATTATGCCCAATGAAAACCTCAGCCCCTTAACTGATGCCACGGCGCGAACCCAGAATAAACTCACTACGACGGTGCTAGTCAGCTCTTCTCAACTCGTCTATCTGTTTGTCCGCTTTAGGCTGCAACGAACCTCTTGCAACCACAAACGACCAACTCGCCCCATCATTAATAAAGGCACATTGGGGATTTCATTAATTGAAGAAACAAAGGGACATTCGGCTCCTACGTAGAGAGGGATTTCAAACACAAACGGAATGACGGAATGAAGACCCTCTTCCATGGAATAAGTGCCGGCGAAGAACTCGCCCACTCACACCATGGACCACTCTAGATCGACCTAGACACAGGCCTCATTCAATGGTGTCCCTTCCGCACAGTTCAAAATGTTGTTCAATGCCAATCATTTGATCATCGAATGGTGCGCCGACGGGTCAGTCTGTACCTGTGCCTAGTGCTGTGCCTAGTGCTGTAATAGGCTGCAAGACGAAAATTGCATGCAGTATCCCCTTGAATTTCGACGGTGTGGATGGAAATTCCACGGCGAAGTATCAAAAGGCTGAAAGAGAGGAGTAAACAAAGTCCCTTTCCTATTGGTGATCATTGTCCGACGTCACCTTTTTCGTCGTCGCATGTATGCATCACCTTTTTCCATGGAATTTGCCAAGTACAAGCACCTCGAGAACGTCAAATGGGCCGGCGCTAGGCCTAGGGATCAGGCTGGCAGAATCATGGCATACATGACACTGTGTCTATATGTAGTGACCTTTGTACCTTTGTAGTAATGTGATTTCCCCAGTATCTGTTCCGTAATATCAAGGTGTATCCGATTAATGCGCAGTCCAACCAACCCAACAGTCCCCTCGACACCCCTTTAAATCCACAGCCCTCTGTATGACATTATTTCCCTGTATTTATTGTGCTGAAGGGCTGAGACCCATTCCGTCGGCCCGCTCGCCTGTCAAATGAACGTCAAGACTCGGGCATGGCGTAGACATACCAAATTAATTGATACGTGTCTCCAATATTAACACATCGCCATCATGCGCCAGCCCTATGTTATGAAATTTTGTCTGCCCCCCCCTGAGCATGTCAGTCACATGCCATGGACCACACAGTCACGCTGTGAATTTGTACCTGCACCCGTTGTGCTCCGTTATGGAAAGAATAGTGCAGGAACCGTCCCTGTGAACGGATGGGTCGGACTCGTTTACCACTCTCCTCCCTAGGCCTGGTCCTCCCACAACGATGGCATCCATTGTAGTTCAAGTCATGTTTCATCATTTCCGCCTCATTTCGTCTTCCTCATTTGCCACTCCTTGTCCCGTGGGATTCAGACTTTGGAATCGTGTGTATAGCTTACCCACGCTTTGAAGCCGGATAGTCATCATGATGAGCTGGCGGCGGGAGAAACTCGATGAGTATGCGGAAAGGGTACATTCTCGTGTCAGAGATTGTTTGCGTCACGTCTACGCGACCAACGCATTCGACATTCCGGAAGAAGGTTCTTCGGAATCGGAATTAGAACCAACTGAGGGCCATATCATAGAATCACGTTATTAACGCTGGATGAACAGCGGAAATGCACGCCTTCCATATTTTCTCTCTAGTCTGCGCCGCCGCGCTTCCGCTGGTTCAGTATTTTGTCCGTAGATTATAATTCCCACTTAATTCAAGCCGCAATCAATAGTCTACCTTTCATGCCGAATGAGATGAAAGAATTCGGTATGGGATCTCTTCTAGATGATGGTGACCGACTGACCACCCGATTTCTTTATCAATCAACTAGCAGGGGTTGAAACTTGTTGTTGGTCAATTTGAACCTTCTGGGTTTCGCTTGGCCGATACACACTATTCGAGCACTCCAGATCGAGCACTCCCTCTCTAACCCTTCAGAGGAGCAGGTTTCTCTGGGACAGATGCTAAAGAGGCAACCCAACCTCGAAAGCCTATATCTTTGTGGTATGGTTACCGATGCGAGTGAGTCTGATCAGGGATTCGCTCTTCCTAATCTCCGCAAACTCCACACAGAAAGTATGGAGTTGCTAAAGGGTGTTTTACATCATACAAAGAACCTCACGCGCCACACCTGGAAGTGTTGAAATAATGTGCGAGCGAAGGGACTGAGATTAACCTTGTATATTCCCCTGTAAGATCGGACGACCTATATAGTAAATGACAAGCGAAACGCATATGAAATGGATATGAAATGACGGGAAAAACTAGGGGACCAGGGGCCTATAATGTAATACCGAGACCTGATGCATGGGCATGGAAGACGAAACGAATCCTCGAAGGTCCAATTTCTGACAGGAAGAGCTACGAGTGAGGAGACATATTTATTGTCACTGCACTTCCAGCACAATCCTTCTATACGAAGACTCAATAAGTTGGAAATTGGACTTTCGAGCGTGGGTTTCGTCTTACATGCCCGCAGTAGCATTAGCTCTCGGTCTTACATTATGGATTTGTAGTCCTTAGTTCTTCCCGCAGTTTCACATCTGTTTCGTACGCATATTACTATATAGGTCGTCCCAGCTTATGGCGTAATAAAAAAGTTTTTAATATTCGTTCCCCTGTCTGTCAGGATTTTGGGTGTTCGAGGATTCGTTTCGTCTTCCATGCCCATACATCCGGTCTCGGTATTACATTATAGACCCCCGGTCGCTTAGCTTTTCCCCTCATTTCATATCTATTTCGTACGTGTTTCGCTTGTCGTCACTATATAGATCATCCTAGTTTACAGGGTAATATACAAAGGGTTTAATCTCAGTCCCTCAGCTCGCACAGTATTTTAACACTGTCTCCATATTATTTCGAGCAATATAACCATGAACCATCGTTGGACGATCAAAGAGCACCATTCATCGGTCCTGGCTACCCTGCTTGGGTCCATACCATTGGTGGAGGTGTTGACCCTCGGTACTCCATTCAATTTGGAGCTTCCTCCTTTTTGACAATTGGATAGTGATAAGAGTGGAGTCCAATCAGACTAAGAATGCAGCTGCAAGTGGTCCTACATCCCGACCCTCAAAACTTTAGAATTCGCTGCGGAACGTAGATCAACACGAAGCTCTCGATACACTCATTCGAATGCGTTGCACTCCCCCGCATTGTGAGCACCAAAATGCACCCAAAGCCGTCCAAGGGGTCCTCGACACATTAATTCTCGAATTCCTCGAGGATGTACCATCTAGCGTCAGCGAGGTGGGTTTATGGAGGGGAATGTCAAGATACTACAATAAGGGAAAATGGTACCTGACTGGATCATAATTAGGTTACTTAGCCCTTTTTCATCCTTGCCGCTGCTCACCACTTCCTCCTCCCTAGTCTCCACGCCCAATAAAAAACACCTCTGAACCAAGTATTGCGTACTGTACGTAAATCAACAGTTAGTTGGGCTGTACCCGTACCCTACATACTTCGGGAATGTGTTTCTTCTATTACGCCGGAACTTGAACTCGATTATGACCGTTGATGACTTGGAAGAAATATCGACTTTGTTACTCCCACTTAGGGATTCCATGTCACGTCGCATAGCTCCAGTATTTACCTTCGTTTGAGTTGCAAAGCTGTCACCGAGGCGTTTCCCATTCCCAGGAGTCCGAAGAGGCCGTTCCCTTGGTTGGGACAACCTCAAGCAGCACCCAGTTACAAAATAGCGAGGGATGGAAGCTATTAGTCTTCGTTTTTGTTGCATTCCTATGCGCATGCGTGAACGGCTATGTGAGTACTGGCGCGTTAGGTTATTATTGTCCTTATCCTAATTGGGGTATACAGGATAGCAGTCTCATGTAGGCCTATGTTGTACAAGACCTGTGTACTCTCACACAATGTGCCATAGGACCGGAATCAACGGCATGCAGCCCTTTCTCGACCGTTTCACTGGTGGGATAACGTTGGGCGAAGGTGGGGACGCCCTCTGTGCAACTGATTTTACTCAATATCTGACACCAATGCAGAAACAGGGATATTATTCTCGATCTATAATATTGTGGGTGTAGGGTCACGACCCACCTATGTTGACGACTCACAAGAAGCAGGGCGCCTTCCCAGCTTCGTTTCTGGCAGCTCCTCTTGCGTACGGTATTATATCTTGCATTTCTCACGTTATCCTCACGCGTTAGTCAGTGACAAGTATGGCCGCCGTAGTGGCATGTTTTGGGGAGGTAGATATATTGACCCTACTCCTAGCTGACTCTCCTGAAGTCTAATATCTTGTAGGTTTTATCATCTGTCTCGGAACTGCCATAATCTCGACATCGGCCAGAGTTCCACAGTTTCTGCTCGGCCGCTTCATTTTGGGGTTTGGAGTTTCATTCTTAGCGTGTGCAGCTCCATCGTATGTATTCTCTGATCCCATTTCAGCCTATCGTTAACCTATTGGAACAGCTACATCGTTGAGATTGCCCCACCTGGAGCACGAGGGCGGTGAGTCCCCATCTACTTCTGACATCTGCTGTTCTCATTAAATGTACTGCTAGATTTACAGCTTTCTATAATTGTTAGTTCCTTGATAACGCCCCGGCTGGTTTTGATGTCGTTGCAGGCGGATGGTTTGGAGGTGCAATCCCGTATATCAAATTTCCCTTAGCCCACAGCAAGCGCCAATTCTGATGGTCTTCTCTTAGGGCATCCATAGTGGTGCTCGCCGCATCGAAGTTGCACTCCGACTGGGCCTGGCGGATCCCACTCATTCTCCAGGCCATCCCCGCCCTATTTGTGAGTCCTTAACTTGCATCGAATTACCATGTCCCCTCGTTGATTTGGAATAGATTATGTCCGCTGTTCGCTTTCTGCCCGAAAGCCCTCGTTGGCTAATCGCAAACGGACGTGATCAAGAAGCACTAGATTTTCTGGCACGGTACCACGGCAGTGGAAGAAAGGATCACCCTGTCGTTCGACTGGAATGGCGAGTCTACGGCCCTTCCGGGTGGTTTTGTCGTCTGACCCTCTACCAGGAAGGAATTTAAAGCAAATATACGACAAGATGCGTCAGACAAAAGATGGTGGGACTATGTGAGTTGTATTTCCTGTGTCTGTTTATCTAGTCTCACCTTTTGCTCCTGCAGTCCGAGCTATACAGCACTCGCGCCTCCCAGAGGCGAGTTCTCCTAGTACTTCTGATGGCCGTATTTGGTTAGCCCCCATAATCTTATGTTATCCTCAACACTCCGTTGTCTCTGTTATTGACTTCTTTTGAGCCGTTTAGGTCAATTCTCTGGAAATGGGTTAGGATACTTCGGGCTCTCCATCTTCGAATCCGTCGGCTATTCAACAAACATGCAGTTCTCCCTGAACGTGCTCAACCAGTTCATTTCTGCTGCTGGTGCGTTCCTAGGCATGTCGCTCTCTGACAGAATGCCCCGACGAAAGGTGTTGGTCTTCGGCACAATCGTTGTAGCCTTCATGTTATTCATCACCGGTGGCCTTTCTAAGCTATGGGTGGAGAATGCGAATACCGGAACTGTAGACCCGCGAGTTGGTCACGCGGCAGTTATTAGCTACTTCTCTTTCTGGTTTGTGTACGTAGTGACAATACGCTATACCTACGCATACCGCTCATATTCCTTTCAGGTTCTCTTTCAGCTACACGCCATTGCAGGCCCTGTACCCCGTTAGCATCCCCTGCAGCTGTCTTTCTATCCCGGTAGACTGATTGACCCTTAGGTTGAATGTCTAGATACCTCGACTAGAGCCAAAGGTATGGCAGTTGCCGGCTTTGCCAGCGGTATTCTCGGCGTAAGACCGCATTCCGTTCCTGGGGTACTCGGGCTGATCGATCCCTAGTTTGTTAACACCTTTGGAACCCCTATCGCATTGAAATATATGCGATACAACTATATATTCGTACGTCGTTCCAAACCTCTGTAGAAGACCATTAATGGTTCTGTAGTTTTTTGTCGGATGGGATCTATTCGAAGCCTTTATCTGGTACAGATGTGCTGTAGAGACCAACGGATGGACGTTGGAAGAGCTTGCGCAAGTCTTCGAAAGCTCAGTAAGCACGCTATTCCACCGCTCTCTGAATGTGCTGACCCATGGTTTAGGACCCAATCAAGGCGTCTCTGCGAAAGCGATAATGTAGAGTATTTATACCTCTACTATACCTTCGCATCCCACTTCGTTTCGTTCGATGGCCATAGTTGGACTTGAAAGTGAGGGGGGGTTCAACCATACTACCTAGAGGCCTAACAGGACTGGATTTAATGCGCTACCATGAATGTTCCGCGAGGCATCGAGTATCCGGATAACTCCAGCCTTCGCGCGGATGCTGGCACTACTGACGAGGAACATGCTGATAGTCAGCACACAGCGGCCGCCCTACGTTCATTATGAAGACGATACGTCCATTACTATTAGTAAGTCCTGTGGTGGCCGGTAGACGGCCGCCGCGTCGTACGAACGGGGCCACGGTGACGGTGCCGTTCTTGACTCACGTGCACTACGCCAGCCCTCTTTCCCTAAAGACCCGTCTGTGGGGTGTTCTGTGGTACGGAGATGGGTTGGTCGTTTCACGGCAGTGGTCGTGGCTATCGCTGTATCGTCGCGGTAGCACGTTGTGCGCGTGGGCGGCCAAGGCCCGTTTTACGGTTCTGCAGGCGTCCTCTACATCGGTGTCCTGGGTCTCATAAGGCGCGGTCGGCCAATCAAGTGTGCAGCGGAGGAGTTGTTCTCTCTCTTGGACTCCACCCGAGCGCGCGTACTGGAATGCGAGCACACGAACATAGATGGCGTGTGTACCGATCACGGAACAAGCCCACATGCTGTTGCGCGAATTGGAGCGCCAACGGAATCGCCATCGCCACCAGCCAGCGGTGGACATTCCCTTCGGTCTCACCGCCGGGTGCACTAGCGTCAAACATCGACTCTACGATATTGTGGTTCGTAATACCGTGACTCTATCCGGGTGGGCACCTGATTCCTATCAAGTAGCGAGGCAAAAGCCGGTGTCCCCGTCAGCTCTGGTGGTGTGTTCAAATCGGTACTTGCTGCCATGGCTATCGCATCGCATCGTGAGCTGATGACAGTCACTTTGCGGAGGCAAAGGGGCATCGAGTGGAAGGTGGTGACCCGCCCTTCCTGCTGCTAAATGGGGTACACCATTAATTGCATCGTTCTTGGCGAAGAAGCCATATTCCAAGTCGATATCAATGAGGCTCTGTCAGTGTACAAACTGAAAATGGAGATCAAGAACGAAAAGTCAACGACGTCGACGCTGTTGAGCACACACTCTATCGAGTCGAGGTCGATAAATACCATGATAAGCAGAAACGCAACGATGAACTTAAACGATCATCCCGGAGCTTGAGCGAGTGCACAAAGCTCGACGACGAGGAGCAACAGTTATCAGAATTTTTCGGCGAAAGCCCTCCTGAAGGGAAGAAATACTATATCCTCGTAGTGCCTCCCCAAAGTAAGTCAATAGATCCATGAGCCTGTGGTGCCGTCGCTCAGACCATGCTCGTCCCCAGCCACCGGACACAAACGAAAACGATCGAATGAATCGGACGAGATCCTTGAGGGAGATATCAAACCCGTACTGGTTTTTCGTTCGCCAAAACGGGGAACGGATCACTTTAGATTACCCATGCTGGCCGAGAACGACATTTACCCAATGGTCGATTCCATGCCCAAATTTGTTCGCAACATCTTTGCAAAGTTACAAACAAAAAAGTTTATAACAACCGAGCAACAGGTATGACTACAATTATAACACCTTCACCGATATTTGACAGCCCCCGCATAGGCCGTGCTCAACCATGTCAGTAAGGAGCGCAAAAATATCGCCGAGCACAACATTATCGCTGAGTACAGATTTATCACCGAGCACTTCAATATTGTTACCGAAAACGCCGAAAGCGACGATCGTTGCTCTGCCATGGAACTTGCTAACCTATACTCACTCTTCGCTATGGTAATAGGGCGGTCGTCGTTGGATACATCTGCCTTGAGTAATAGAGTTGGAAACCATTTCTTCCAATCTGTTGCGTCATATTTGTGCGATTCCTATCCCGGCGGAGCGGACTTCAAGGAGTATGTGTCCTGTTCAGATACCGACTATTTCTAGTGAGGCGTCCTGGCCCTTGAGCTTCGTGGCGAAAATTGCAGATGAGGAAGACAAGTGTTATTCCTATCAACCCCGAAGCGACTTTTTATTCTCTTTGGACCGTTGCCCGCGTATCCACATTGAAGTTTGTTCGGATCCAATACACGAACGTGATCGCTATCGATTACTTCTCCAAGCTGCGCTCTTGGTCCGCTCCATGAACACGAGCGAAACCCAGGACGGCCAGTTCGTATCCATTGCGATCTACATCACTAAGGGTTTTTCTGCTCATTGGTACCTTGTATACCAACCGGACCCGGGTCTAAGAAAGGTAGGGATCACGAATTCATGAATCGCAGACCATAGGAGCTCATTTCTTTGTAGATCAGGTATACCGAAGAGAAGTTCGACCTTACTTCACCCCTTGACAGGCTCAAGTTCTTTGGCTGGCTCTACAATTTCCCCGCTGCCTTTCCCCCCGGTGACAAAATTACTGGCGTCAAAGAACATCTCGCAAAACTAAAAGAAAACGTTGACTCCCAAAAATTAGAGGGATTTACCACCCGACTCAAAAAGGACAACGACACTCCTTCCGGCGGAGACCACACGAACCACCTCGATAATCCATCAACTTCCCAGATGTTATCCCAAGCAGGGTATCAGCTCTTTCCAGAGATTCAAGTGGAAGACTGGATTCCGTTCCACGCCGTGCGTTCATCTTCGATCCAAGTGTATACTGCACCACTAAACAGTACAATGACAGCTACCGCCGACTGTCTACCGTGCAAGGGGACCAACCAACAAAGACGGCGGAGTTGACGAAGAACTCATCTTCAGGTTTATCGAGCAGGACGAGTTCGACATGCATTCATTCCTCCTCGAATGCAAGTTATCGGAGAACCGCATTGTCCCTATCCTTGAAAGTTTCACATGCCCATGCGGTCTAGGGAAGCTCATCGCCATGAAGGAAGATCTGGTGTTGCGCGATGCAACTGCCGAATTGTTCAAAACTGCAGGCTATAGCCTTATACGCCAGCTCCTTGAAGGCGTTCGATTCGTACACCGTAACCTGGTAGCCCACCTTGATATTAAACCCGCCAATATTGTCATTGGAGCAAATAACCAACTTCGCATTATGGATTTCAGCGTATCCGTCCGGGTCCCTCTACTGGAATCGTGGATCAAAGGGTATCAGGGGACGAAAGGGTGGGTGGCGCCAGAAGTCGACGGGAATCCGGATGCAGAGTATCAGCCGATTCGTGCAGATCTCTGGTCAACGGGACAAGTGATACGGCACCTCGCTAAGCACTTACCTGCACGTCACAGTGAAATCGAATTCCTCATGGACCGACTTCAGAATTCCGAACCTCAACAACGCCCATTGCTGAGCACGATCAATATGGACACTCTGTTTTAAATGACTGGACCAGGATTCGAACCCGGGACTACCCGGTCACTAGAAGGGTGCTTTTACCACTAAGCTACCCAGCCGGTAAGTGACGGTGGATTCATATTCCAACACTCTGTTCCGGCGACCATTCAGATATCCAGAGAATCTACCATTGAAGGCGAAGCGGAAGCCTGGTGTCGATGCACAGAGGAAGAAAGAGGTGAAGCGTACATGTGTGCCACCTCGTCGCTCAATGCGCCTTGTGACACCAACTTTCTGGCACTCCACCCTGTTCATAGAGTCAACCATTGTTTTCTTGCCGTCCATTGACTCCTATTTCGTACTTGTCAGCTTGTCTTGCAGAAAGGGGGGTTTTCTACGCGTGTAATATTATCGGGATTGTGATCCATGAGACTCCTGCTTCCCTATTTATCACTACATTCATAAAGCGATGTCAAAGATACATGTTACAGAGTTATGTGAGTGTTATAGAGAGCCGAGCTTGTTGTAGTAGGCCCTCAAGCGAAAAAGGCAAGATGCACCCAGTGTTTGGGATGCAGGGTGGAACACTTGGATAGTCAGTTCACATCAATTTTAATCCCAAACTACATGATGAATATGTCAAGTTTGAGCTAGGCTTTCAAAAACAGGGCCAGTGAAACGTCGCTGCGATAGTATTCTGTTGTGAGCAGAAAATACACCGGTTGTAGTCTGGAACGGATACAGAACGGGCGAAGCCAACAAGATGCGACAATTTTTAACTGTCTCAATCGCCTTCACCGTCAATAGATCTGGCTGCACCGGAGACGCTTCGCGATGTACTCTATGACCAACTGCTCTACGGAAAATATAATGAAAATCCGTTCAGTCACCCCCCCAAAAAACTCTTGACTCACGCGTTCAAATGCTAAGGACAAACGCCAACCAAAATGTAAGGCTTCGGTGGCTTAGTGGAAGCCTTCAAGAGCTTGAGAGGGAGAACGAGGCGTTGTGCTCGGGTTTGTTTAGACTGGTGAAGGAGAGTTCGTAGGACGAGGGAAAGGCCCTATTATATATGTTGGCTGGTCTCCATAACATATATAAGGTCACGCAGAGAACCACCGCTGTCCCCTATTCGATTAAGAATTGATTGATTTTTCCTGTGCCGTTTGGACGTTCCAACATCTGGATGTGGCGTTTGACTCCAAATTCACCGGACTTGGGACACGAACAATGGCGATGACAGCCACAGTAACACCTCAGTCAGAACCTGGAGAATCGAAATCTCGGATCTAGACTAAAACGGAATATTCCAATGAGAATGGTTTCAAGTATACTGGTTAGTCACGAGTCCTTAAGCTTCTTTCAATCTGCCTGCAGTATTCACGGGAGTTGAGACTATCCGGAATTGTATATCCAGAAAACAGCGACACCCTCCTCACTTCAGCGCACTCTCGAAGGCCTATACGACTAATATCCGCCTCTCGATGGATGAAAATCCGCAAGAGCGAGGCCACAGGCGCTGACAGGGCGCAAGGAGCGCACAGCCACCACATGGGTTCCGTAACGCCGTGCTTATTGACAGGTACAGTTGCTCTACGTAGCCCAACTCTTCACTATTGCGATGAGGGTTAGCCCCTTTGCGGCGCGTGAAGAAGAGTCCCTTCTCGCCATAGCTCTGGCGTCAAAGGAAGTGACACGTCCGCAGCCTAAGCACTGGACCTGATGGCGCGGACTGGAGCGGTGACCGATCGGAACCGTCTATTGCCCGAGATATCACGAACACGAACCGAATCCGTTAGAAGCATGACACAATGCGCATAGCATCTAGAACTTGATGTGCATAGATGTATATATAACCGGAAGAACCAACGAGATCTTTGCACACGGCACAGAGCATGGATATCTCCAACAAGAGAATGCCACCAGTCCGCGTTTGAGAAGCCCCGAATGCATAATGAGTCAGCGGAAGTGAGAAGAAGCACTGAAACGGAAGTAACGATTCTGTGATTCCACCCATTGAAACGGTACACACGGCCGTGGAGTTAGGACCTAGGGATTGACGCATTAAAGTACCGGATTAGTAAATTGATAAACATACAGGAGAGGTGATAGTATACACGGGTCTACTTCTTCTGTTGTACAGGCGGATTAGTAGAACGCTCAGTCCTCCTCTAATTCCAGTTCAACTCCAGCGACACTGTGCTCATTCCCAGCGCCGTTCTCGTCTTCACTTCCACTAGCCGCCTCCTTTGCTTCTTTCTCCCTCCGCTTCCTCGCGCGTTCCACGATCTTGTCTGCGCGGTTGAACAGCCCACCTGTGGGAGCGCCACACGCTGCGCATTTAGGGTTCTTAACGTATCGCTTGATCGCACACTGCTGGCAAAAATAGTGCTTGCACTTGGTCGCGATGGGGTCTGTGTACGGTTTGCGACAGATGAGGCAGGCAAACGGGATATCTTCGTCTGAATCGTCGTCGTCGTCGTCCGAATCTGAGTGATGAGGCTTGTGTAGTCCTGCTCGTGTGGCAAAGGTGATAAAATTTGAGCCTGATGGTGCGATCTTGTCGAGCTGCCAGCCTTGTAGGTATGTCCCTCGATCGTGCAAGAACTTGCACGTATCACCAAAGCCGCAGTATCCAGTTTCTGTGTATAACATAAATCGGTCAGTGTTTTGCAGTTCTAAAGAGGGACCACAGCCCTTACCTTTATAGTCTTTGCAAACATCGGGCTGGTAGTCGATCATCGTGACCGTACGGATCGTGCTGTTCATATTCCTTTGCGGACCGATCCTTTGCGCGCGGGGTTTGGCAGTTTCATCACGTTTGCCAAGGACGTTGCCATACGCCTTTTCGCCGCGGTACAGCCCATCATTCAAACCCGCGCCAGTGCCGTCTATGTCGCTCAGCGTTTCCCCTGCGTCGAGCCGGGTCTTTTTGGACTTGAGCGCAAGAAATTCGGCGTGCTCTTCGGCTTGCAGGTTTGCGAGAGTCTCGGATGCACCGTATGAAGACGTGTAGTTCACCCCTACTGACAGATCAGACGCACCCTTCCCACCCGAAAGGCCGTCGTCTAATGCTGAGTCGTCGCGCTTGCGTTTTGTTCCTTGTGAGAGGATCTTAGGCTTTACGCGTTGAGTTGGACGAACAACCTCGCTTCTCGTTACTGTTTCCTCTGGTGCTGTGCTAGTATCACCAAGGGCTGAAGAGCCCGGTGGAGGGGAGCCGTCGACGGGTTTGACGCGCGCGGTTGACGCGCCTGGACGTTTCTTTGCCTTCTTGAAGAAGGGTACAGGTACTGATTCGGTATCTGCCATTTTCCTGTGCGAGCCGTCCTAAATGTGCGGGGAGAATGGCAGAGGGTGGTTGTAGATTAAGGGTGTTCGCTTTGTCATACTGCCTTGGCATCCGTTTTTACCCGGGTTTCCACCTTTCGGGCGATTTTGTCAGCACCGATTCTAGTGCCGATGGAACGCTTCTCTCGTACAAGGAGAGACATTGAGCTCAGACAGGAAAGTGCGGCAGTAACGAATGGCGAGGGCAATCGGCAGCGCTTGCCGCTTCGACGGCCTCAGGGTTAAGCCGCCCAAGCACCGCTTTTCTGATCAGTGAAATGAGTGTAGAAGGTATTTCAACACGGTGTGTATCACCGTCAGGAGATCCAGTGGGAGAACATCAAAAGTCACGTTTTTTTTTAATGAGGGACCAAAGTAAACATTGGTACAACACAGCAAGGGTGACAACTACCCCTCGAAATCCCCCTCAAGCGATGCTGAATTATCCAGCGCGTACTCGTCGTTGTTTCTTTTGAAATCGCTAAAACTACCGAACAACCTCCAACGTCTGAATCAAGAGGAGCACGGCATGCGTGCAACAATCTGCGTCAACCTTCAACACCTGTCGCCATGTGGTTGTATGGACGTGTTGGGTTGGTGGGGTTGGTACGTCTCCTGC